>FWPV01013262.1_pt1 | contig 12441 bp, 11 predicted proteins | sample 2228371 | NCBI WGS metagenome assembly FWPV01 (sample SAMEA103939776, study PRJEB20133) | metagenome | reverse complement strand
CAGGCCGAGTGCCGCCAGCGACCGGGCGAACCACCAGCGCGCCGCTCCGCCGGCGACACCGCGCGCCGGACCTCCGTCCTCGTCCGGCCAGACGACGACGGGGACCACCGGTGCGCCGCGGGCGGCCGCTTCGCTCAGCGCGGGGTTGTCGGCGAGCCGCAGGTCGCGGCGAAGCCACACGATCGTCGCATCGCGCTGTTCGGCCACGGCGCGGTCGGCACCTCCGCTGCATCGGTGGGTCGGACATCGCCGGCGGCCGGGCGCGTGGGTGGTCCGGGAGGCCCAGGCCGCCTCCGGCGACCGCGTGGCCGGCGTCGAGCTCGGTGTACCCTTGTGCGCATGGGAGTACGCGTCGCCGCCCAGGTCCTCGTCGCCGCCCAGGTCCGCGCCGCCGCCACGGTCCGCGCCGCCGTCCGCAACATGGTCCGTGCGGCGGTGGTCCTGCACGCACTCGCCGCCCTGCCTGCGGCCGCCGCCCTGTTCTCGGTCGTCGTACTGGTCGCGGCGTCGGGCGTCGTCGCCGGGTGTGACGAGGACGGCGCCCGTGCGGTGGCGTCCGGGACCGTGCGCACCACGGGCGGTCTGGTCTCGGGTACCGAGGCGAACGGGGTGCGCGCCTACCTCGGGATCCCGTATGCGGCGCCGCCCGTCGGCGAGCTGCGCTGGCGGCCGCCGCAGCCTGCCCCGCCGTGGGACGGGGTGCGCCGCTGCGTCGCGTACGGGCCTGCGTGCCCCCAGCCGGTCGGCCTGGACGCGAGCTTCTTCCCGGTCGGCGAGACCGACGAGGACTGTCTCTACCTGAACGTGTGGACGCCGGTCGCCGGGGGTGCGGGCTTGCCGGGCGCCGCCGCGCAGGCCGGCTCCGGGTCGCCAGGAGCCGCGACGTCGCGGCTGCCGGTCATGGTCTGGATCCACGGCGGGGGCTTCTCCAACGGTTCGGGCTCGCTGCCGGTGTACTCAGGTGCGCGCCTCGCTCGTCTCGGCGCCGTCGTCGTCACGGTCAACTACCGGCTTGGAGCCCTCGGTTTCTTCGCGCATCCGGCGCTGACGCGCGAGGACCGGCAGGGCACGTCGGGCAACTACGGCCTGCTCGACCAGGTGGCCGCGCTCGAGTGGGTGCGCGACAACATCGCCGGCTTCGCGGGTGACCCGGCGAACGTGACCGTGTTCGGGGAGTCGGCGGGCGCGATGAGTATCTGCGACCTGATGGTCAGCCCGCGCGCCGAAGGGCTGTTCGCGCGGGCGATCGTGCAGAGCGGTCCGTTCGACGCCCAGGGCGTCGGCATGGACGCGGTACGTCCACTCGCCGAGGCCGAGGCGGTGGGGCGGAGACTGTCGCGGCGCCTCGGCTGCGCGGACCGGCCGGACGAGCTCGCGGCGCTGCGCGCCGTGCCCGCCGCGCGTCTCGTCGAGGTCGCCGAGCAGACCGTCGCGCGCATCCCCGGGGGCATCGGCCTCGGACCCGTCGTCGACGGCGTGGTGCTCCCCGGCGATCCGGCGGCGCTGTTCGCTGCGGGGGCGGTGCACGACGTCGACCTCCTCGTGGGCGCCAACGCCGACGAGGCCAACCTCTTCCTGCTGGGCATGCGGGATCGAACGCCGGCGCAGCTCGCGGCGTTCGTGCGCCGCGTGTACGAGCCGTACGGCGACAGGGTGCTCGCCGCGTTCCCGGCCTCGGTGTACGGCTCGCGGACCGCGGCGCTCAGCATGGCCGCGACGGTGATGGGCTTTCTCGCGCCGGCGCGCTTCGCCGCCGCCTCGGTCGCTCGCGCCGGCGGGGACGCTGGGCGGCCGTGACCGAGACGACACGCACGTCCCCCTCGTCGTTCACGGTGGCGAGGAACATCGGCACCAGCACGCGCCGGCCGCCGGCCGTGGGCGGTCTCGGCGCGTTTCACGGTCTCGAGATCCCGTACGTCTTCGGTAACCCCGCCCTGACGCTCGACGTCACGTCCGGCGTGGACGGCCGGCTCTCGAGGGCGATGATGCGGTACTGGGTGTCGTTCGCGTGGGACGGCGACCCGAACGGGGGAGTGCCGTCGGGCGGTGGGGGGGACGCATCCGGGCCGGTGCCCCCGCGGTGGCCGCGCTACGAACCGGCGAGCGATCGTTGCCTGCTGTTGGACGTGCCCGTCCGCGCCGCGCCGGCGCCGTTCGCCGAGGTCTGCGACCTCGCCGACCGGCTGAGCGCGCGGCGTCTCGAGCTGGCGCTCCGCTGAAGTCGGACCGGCGTGCCGGGGCGCCTGCGCCGCAAGGGTACCGGCCGGGCCGCCGGTCCAGGGACCGTCCGCCCGCCGGTCCGCGCAGGGCGCGCGAACGCCGGCCGGACCGGTCTGTCTGTGCGGGGGAGGCCAGGGGTCTGGTCGGGGTGGGCGGATTTGAACCGCCGACCTCTCGGTCCCGAACCGAGCGCTCTACCAAGCTGAGCCACACCCCGACGGGGACCGGATTATACGGGAGAGGCGAACACGCCCGCCACCGTCGCACGGCGGCCCGCCGGCCGTCTTGTCGGCTTCAGGAGCCGGCTGCCCGCGGCCGCGGCGGCCTGCCTCCGGATCCCTCGCCGACCGTGCGTCCCAGAGAGTCGAGCAGCCGGCGGATCCCCGCGTTGATCGCCTCCGCGGTCTCGTGCACGGCGGCCTTCTCGGGGTAGATCTCGTACTTCACGCGGTACTCGGGCGGGGTCAGGTTGGGCATCACGACGTTGGCGCCGCGCGCGAGGCCGTGGGCCCGGCCGGCCTCCTTGTCGACCAGCGACAGCGCGGTGGTCGCCGGCAGGTTGGCGTCCGGGCGCGCGAGGCGGGTGAGGGCGAGCACCTTGCAGGTGGTGAGCTCGTCGTTGGGCGCCTGGTCGGCCGGCCAGTCGCCGGCGGCGCGGCGCCGCGCGTACTCCGCGCCCAACGGCGTCGCCGGGTGGGGCAGGTACGGCCCGATGCCGATCATGTCCACGTCCATGGCGCGGAAGAGCGCGATGTCGTCGGCGAGCGACGCGAAGGTCTGCCCGGGGATGCCGACCATGACGCCCGTGCCGGCCTCGTAGCCCAGCTCCTGGAGCGTGCGCAGGATGGCGAGGCGGTCGCTGACCCGTCCGGGAAGGTCGGGGTGGATGCGGCGGTAGAGCGCCTCGTCGGAGGTCTCGAAACGCAGCAGGTAGCGGTCGGCGCCCGCCGCGCGCCAGGCGGCGAGGTCCTCGTCCGGCCGCTCGCCGAGACTCAGCGTGACCGCCAGGCCGGTCTCGGCCTTGACGCGGCGCACGACGTCGGCGACCCAGTCGGTCTCGAGGCCGTAGTCCTCGCCGGACTGCAGGACGAGCGTGCCGTAGCCGAACGACCTGGCGGCGCGGGCGCAGTCGACGACCACGGCGGCCGGTACGCGGTAGCGCTGCACCCCACGGTTGGCGGCACGGATGCCGCAGTAGGTGCAGCCGCGCACGCAGTGGTTGGAGACCTCGACGAGGCCGCGCAGGTGGACGGCGTCGCCCACGTAGCGCGCCCGCGTCTCGTCGGCGGCCTGCCAGAGCTTCTCGAGGGACGTCGCGTCGGTCTCCCGCAGCCAGGCCAGGACGGCCTCGTGCGAGAGGTCGTCGCCGACGCCGAGCGGAGGCAGCAGGCCGCGGGTGGCGCTCACGGTCCCGTCCTCGAGAGCGTCCGCGTCAGCACAGCTCGTCGACGGCGGCGTCGGTGGGCAGCCCGGCCGTGACCGGCTCGGCTGCCCCGGCCGCCGCCCCGCGAGCGTGCCCCGCGGTCCGCAGCGCCCGGTGGTAGACGTCGAGGGCCGCCGGGAAGGGCTGCAGGGCGCGCTCGAAGATCCCGAGGCTGTAGGCGATGACCAGGCCGTAGTTGGTGATCGGCACGCCCGCCTCGCGGGCGCGCAGGATGCGCGCGAGCATCGCCCGGCGGTTGAAGGTGCAGGCTCCGCAGTGGATGACGAGGTCCCAGCCGCGCAGGTCGTCGGGGAAGTCGTGGCCCTGGACGTGCTCCACGTGGAGCTTGCCGCCGACGTACTGCGTCAGCCAGCGCGGGATCTTGACGCGGCCGATGTCCTCGGCGATGGGGTGGTGGCTGCAGGCCTCGGCGATGAGGATGCGCGCGCCGCTCTGCAGACGCTCGACGGCCAACGTCCCCTCGACCTGCGTCGCCAGGTCGCCCTTGAAGCGCGCGAAGAGGATGGAGAACGAGGTCATCGGCACGTCGGGCGGTGTGTCGGCCGCCACCTTGAGGAAGGCCTGCGAGTCGGTGACGACGAGCTTCGGGGGCCGCGTGAGCTGCGCCATCGCATGCCCCAGCTCGCGCTCCTTGACGACGAGGGCCAGGGCGTCCGCGTCCATGAGGTCGCGGATGGCCTGCACCTGAGGCAGGATCAGGCGCCCGCGCGGCGCCTCCTTGTCGATCGGCACGACGAGCACGGCGAGCTCGCCGGAGCCGACGAGGTCACCGAGGATCGTCGGGTTGTCGATGAAGTCCGGCGGGGCGGCGTCGAGCAGCGCCTGGCGGAAGTCGAGCACGCCGCGCCGCTCGTGCGCGGCCGTCAGGACCGGCGTGATGCCGAGCTCCTGCAGCCGGGGCACCGGGGCCGGGCGCTCGTTCAGGTCGATCTTGTTGAAGACGACGACGACCGGCGTCTGGCGCGCGAGGAACTCGTCGAGGATGCCGTCCTCGTACTCGCCCCAGGCGCCCGCCTCGGTGACGAGCACCCCGAGGTCGGTGCGGTCGAAGACCTGCATCGTGCGCCTGGCGCGCAGCTCGCCGAGGGCGCCCACGTCGTCGATGCCGGCCGTGTCGATGAAGAGCACGGGGCCGAGGGGGAGGAGCTCCATCGGCTTCTCCACCGGGTCGGTCGTCGTGCCGGCGAAGTCGCTGACGATGCTCACCTCCTGCCGGGTGATGGCGTTGAGCAGGCTCGACTTGCCGACGTTGCGGCGGCCGAAGATGCCGATGTGCAGCCGCATGCCGCGAGGTGCGTCCATCAGACCCATGCCCGCACCTCGATCCCGCGGCTGTCAATGTCCGGGCGGGCCTGCGGCCCGCAGGTCGCAGTGTGCAGCCGCATGCCGCGAGGTGCGTCCATCAGACCCATGTCGGCACCTCCGTCACTCCTCCACTGCGCGGCCGGGCGGCTCCGGGGTGCCGAGGCGGCAGACGGCCTCGGCGCTGAGCAGCTCGTCGAACCGCGCCGTGTCGAGCAGACCCGCACCCACGACGACGTCGCGGATGGTCCGGCCCGAGCGCTGCGCCTCGGCCACGACCTCGCAGGCGCGGTCGTAGCCCAGCGCCGGCACGAGCGCCGTCGCCGCCGCGCTCGATGCCTGGACGTGGGCGCGGCAGCGCTCCTCGTCGGCCTCGAGGCCCTCGACGCAGTGGCGCCGCAGGGTGTCGTCGGCGCGTGCGAGCAGGGTGAGGCTGTCGAGCAGGCAGGCGGCCACGAGGGGCAGGAACGGGTTGAGGTCGAGGCTGCCCAGCCCGGCGGCCAGGGCGATGGTCTGGTCGTGGCCCATCACCAGCAGGGCGACCTGGGTCACCGCCTCGGGGATGACCGGGTTGACCTTGCCGGGCATGATGCTCGACCCGGCCTGCCGGCGCGGCAGCCGGAGCTCGCCGAGGCCGGCCTCCGGCCCGGAGCTCATCAGGCGCAGGTCGCCGGCAACCTTGAGCAGGGTGGCCGCGTGCGCCTTGAGGATGCCCGAGATCTCGGGGAAGACGTCGGCGTTCTGGGTCGCCTCGGTGAGGTTCTCGGCGCGCGCGAACCCGACGGACGTGAGCTCGCGCAACACGTCGACCACGCGGAAGATGTACTGCCGCGGCGCCCCGAAGCCGGTGCCGATGGCCGTGCCGCCGAGGTTGACGACGCGCAGGCGCTCCTCGCACTTGTAGATGCGCCAGCGGTCGCGGTTGAGGGCCTCGGCGTAGGCCCCCATCTCGCGGCCCAGCGTGGTGAGCACCGCATCCTGGAGCTGCGTGCGCCCGACCTTGACCACGTGGGCGAACTCCTGCTCCTTGGCCTGGAAGGCCTCCTGCAGGGCGACGACACGCTCTTCGAGCTCGTGGAGCAGACGGATGGCCGCCAGGCGCAGCGCGGTGGGGTAGGTGTCGTTCGTGCTCTGGTGGAGGTTGAGGTCGTCGGCCGGCGAGACGCGGCCGTAGGCGCCGTGCGGCTCGCCGAGGATCTCGAGGGCGCGGTTGGCGAGCACCTCGTTGACGTTCATGTTGGTGCTCGTGCCCGCGCCGCCCTGCAGCAGGTCGACGACGACGTGCGCGTCGAGCAGGCCGTCGGCCATCTCGCGGCAGGCCTGCTCGATGGCCTCGGCCTTGGCCTCGTCGCCCGCCCAGGCGCCCAGGGCGCGGTTGGTGCGGGCGCAGGCCAGCTTGACGGTGCCGTAGGCGCGCACCAGCTCGGGGTGCACCGGCCGCCCGGACAAGGCGAAGTTCTCGAGGGCGCGCACGGTGTGCGCCCCGTGGAGCGCGCCTGCCGGGACCGGGACGTCGCCCAGCAGGTCGTGCTCGATGCGGTGCTCGGCGCCGGTCATCGCCGCCCCGCGGTCACGCGCCGAAGACCATGGTCTGCACCTCGACGCCGTCGATGGCCGTCAGCTTGGCGGCCATGGCCGCGGCCTCGGCCTCGGTGCCGAAGAACTCGACGAGCACCACGCCGCTCGGTGAGCAGGCGCTCTCGTCGACGTCGTGCAGCCCGATGCGGGTCCTGATGTTGCAGCCGTACTCGGTGAACACCTTCTGCACCTCGACGGCGTTCTTAAGGCGGTCGCTGATGTGGACGCCGAGGACGATGTGCCGGTCGCTCATGCGGGTGCCTCCTGTCGCGTCGGGGTCGGGGCCGGGTCTGCCGTCAGCAGAGGACGTCGCGCTCGCCCGCGCGCACCCGGGCGAGCATCTTCTCGGTGTGCCTGCGGCGCACCGGGTCCATGCCCGCCACCGTGCGCGCGATGAGCGCCTCGCCGACCTCGCGCGTGGCCGGCGAGCCGTAGTCCTCGAGGTACTCGAGGAAGGTGGCGAGCGCGTTCGGGTCGCAGTGGTGCTTGATCTCGCCCGGCTTGGCGAGGTCCATGAAGTCCATGCCGGTACGGCCGAGGCGGTAGCACGCCGTGCAGAACGAGGGGATGTAACCGAGCTCCGCCACGTCGCGGATGACCTCGTCGAGCGAGCGGTGGTCGCCGAGCTGGAACTGCGCCTCGTCGAACTGCTCGTCCTCGAGGTAGCCGCCGGGGTTGGTGCGGCTGCCGGCGCTGATCTGGCTGACCCCGAGGGCGAAGGTCTCGCGGCGGATGTTCGGCGTCTCGCGCGTGCTCATGATCATGCCCGTGTACGGCACGGCGAGGCGCAGGATGGCGACGAGCTTGCGGAAGTCGACGTCGTCGACGGGGTGCGGCGGCTCGTGGGCGAGGTCGGAGCCGATCGCCGGCTCGAGGCGCGGCATGCTGATGGTGTGCGGCCCGACTCCGTAGACGCGCTCGAGCTCGCGGATGTGCTGCATGAGGGCGAGCACCTCGAAGCGCCAGTCGAAGAGGCCGAAGAGCACGCCGATGCCGACGTCGTCGATGCCGGCCTCCATGGCACGGTGCATGGCGGTCACGCGCCAGTCGTAGTCGCGTTTCTTGCCGCCGACGTGCACGGCCCGGTACGTCTCGCGGTGGTAGGTCTCCTGAAAGAGCTGGTAGGTGCCGATGCCGGTCGCCTTGAGGGCGCGGAACTCCTCGACGGTCAGGGGCGCGACGTTGACGTTCACGCGGCGGATCTCACCGTTGCCGCGCTTGACCGAGTAGATGGTCGCCACGGCGTCGAGCACGTAGCGGAAGCCCTCCTCCGGGTACGACTCCCCGGCCACGAGGAGCACGCGCTTGTGGCCCTGGTCGACCAGGACCTCGACCTCGCGGCGGATCTCGTCCTGCGTCAGGGCACGCCGCTTCAACTGCTTGTTGCGCACGCGGAAGGCGCAGTACAGGCAGTCGTTGCTGCACAGGTTCGAGACGTAGAGCGGGGCGAAGAGGACGAGGCGCGCGCCGTAGATGGCCTCCTTGACGTCGCGCGCCGCGGCGTAGAGCTCGCCGAGCAGCTCCGCATCGCTGACCGTCGAGAGGACGGCCACGTCCTCCATCTCGAGGCCCCCGAGGTCGCGCGCCTTGGCGAGCACCTCGCGCACGCGTCCGGCGTCCTTGTCGTGGGCCGCGGCGCCGAGCGCCTCGCGGATGCGGGCCTCGTCGATGAAACTCCCGGTCGTGACCGTCATGGGTTCCCCTCGTTCGTCGTCTGGCCGTCCTCGCACTCGTGGTTGGCGGGGATCTCCACGCAGAACCTTGCCCACTCGCCCTTCTTCGACTCGGCGGAGATGCGGCCGCCGTGCAGCTGGACGATGCGCCAGGCGTTGTACAGCCCGACGCCGGTGCCGCGGATGCCGCGCAGCTCGGGCGTGTCGAGGCGCGAGAAGCGGCGGAAGAGCCGGTTCTTCTCGGCCGCCGAGAAGCCGGGCCCCTCGTTCCACACCGAGACGCGCAGGGCCGCCGGGCGCACGTGCCGGGACGCGGCGACCTCGGCGGTGACCCGCACCTCGCCGCCCTCGCGTCCGTACTTGACGGCGTTGTCGAGCAGGTTGGCGAGGACGATGCGCATGAGCGCGGGGTCGCAACAGACGCGCGGGCGGGGCTGCTCGGGCACCTCCGTGACCAGCCGCATGCCGCGCGCCTCGAGCTGCGGGCGCACCACCTCGAGCGCCTCGTCGATGACCTCGGCGCGCACGTCGACCCCGGACCGCAGCTGGGGCTGCAGCTCGCCGCCCTCGACGCGCGCCAGGTCGAGGTACTCGCGCACGAGGCCGAGCAGGTACTCGCCCTTGTGGATCATGCGTTCGAGCTTCTCCTTCTGCTGGGGCGGCACGTCGCCGAGGTACCCCTCGGCCAGCAGGCGGGCGTCGGTGACGAGCGAGGCGACCGGGCTCTTGAGCTCGTGGCTCACGAAGCCCAGCATCTGCGTGTAGGCACGGTTGGCCTCCTCGAGCTGCTCGATGCGCCAGGCCTTCTCGACCGCCTGGCTGAGGCGCTCGGCGATCGCCATCTGGAGCTCGATGTGCTTCGAGTGGTAGGTGCCCGGCGCGCGCGAGCTGCGGAACATGAAGCCGACGACGCGGCCCTCGACGCTGAGCGGGCAGGTGAGGCTGGAGCGCACGCCTTCCTTGACGAGGAGCCGCGTCGAGCGGCTGCGCGGGTGCTCGTCGAGGTAGCGTTCGAGGTCGGGGATGATGCGCGGCAGGCCCGTGCGCATGACCTCGCGCAGGCTGCTGCCGCGCAGGTCCTCGGCGTAGTCCTTGTCGATGAGCAGGGGGGCGTACGAGGCGCGGTTGTAGTAGGACGTCACGCGCTGCCCGTCGGCGTCGACGAAGGCCAGGCCGATGCGGTCGCAGGGGATGAGCTCCTGCGTCTTGTCGAAGAGGTAGTCGACGATGGCGCGCAGCGACGGGCGGGCGGCGATCTTCTGGTTGACGTGGCGGAGGAGCGCGCGCTCCTCGCCGGTGATGGGTTGCAGGGCGCGCGCGTCGTGGAAGGGGTCGACGTAGCGGACGGCTGGCTGTGGCGGACGCTCGGCTGTCATTGACCTCACGGACGGCGGACGACGCGTGCCGGGACCGGTCGCCGGCGTCCGGCCCGCACGGAGTGTGCTACCCGGACTGAGTCTACTCGAAGCGGGCGGCGGGCGCTTCCGGCGCCCGCCGCCTCAGGCGGCCAGGTCGGCCTCGGGCGCCGGCTCCTCGCGCGGCGGCAGCGGCTGGGGCAGCTCGACGGTGAACTCCGCCCACTGGCCCGGCGAGGCGTTGGCGCGGATACGCCCGTAGTGCAGCTGGATGATGCGCCACGAGTTGTAGAGGCCGAGGCCGCTGCCGCGCCGTGCGTCGTCCTTGTGCAGGCGCGAGAAGCGGCGAAAGAGCTTGGCCTTGTCGGCGCTCGTGAAGCCCTCGCCCTCGTTCCACACCTTGATGGTCACCTTGTCGCGCTCGGCCGCGAGGCGGACCACGACACGGCCGCCCTCGCGGCCGTAGCGGGCCGCGTTGGTGAGCAGGTTGACGAGCACGATCTGCAGCAGGTGCGGGTCGCAGTCGGCCATCAGTCGCGGCGTCTGCGAACTGTCGATCTCGACCTGCATGTTCCTGGCCTCGAACTGGGGCCGCACGAGCTCGATGCTGGGCGCGACCACCGCGCTCTCGAGCGGGACGTTGGGCTTGAACTCGGCGCGCAGGTCCTCGCCCTCGACCCGCGCCAGGTCGAGGTACTCGCGCACCAGCTCGAGCAGGTACTCGCCCTTGTGGATGAGGCGCTCGAGCTTGAGCTTCTGGGTGGAGGACAGCTGGCCGAGGTAGCCGTCGGCCAGCAGGCGTGCGTCGGTGACCATGGAGGCGACGGGGCTCTTGAGCTCGTGGCTCACGAAGCCGAGCATCTCGAGGTAGGCGCGGTTGGCCTCCTCGAGCTGCTCGATGCGCCACGCCTTCTCGACCGCCTGGCTGAGGCGCTCGGCGATCGCCATCTGGAGCTCGACGTGGCGGCGCGTGAACGCCTGCGGCTGACGCGCGTTGCGGAACATGAAGCCCAGCACGCGGCCCTCGACCACCAACGGGCACGCCAGGCTCGAGCGCACGCCCTCGCGCGTGAGGAGCTCGGCGGAGCGGCTCTGCGGGTGCTCCGCCACGTACTGCGCGAGGTCGCCGATGAGGCGCGGCGTGCCGGTCTCCAGCACCCTGGTCAGGGAGCTGCCGCGCAGGTCTTCCGCGTACCCCGGGCTGAGTTGCAGGGGCTCGTAGGTGGCGCGCACCTGGCTGGCCACGACGCGGCGCCCGCCCTCCACGATGAAGGCGAGGCTCATGCGTTCGCAGGGGATCAGGGCCTGCGCCTCCGTGAACAGGAAGTCCATGACGTCGGCGAGGTGGGGCTTGGCCGCGATGCGCTGGTTGACGATGCGCAGCATCGCGCGCTCCTCGGGGGTGATGCGCTCGAAGCCCTCGCGGTCACGGTAGGGGTCGACGTAGCGCACCGTGGGCGCCGGTGCGGCCGGCGTCTGCCACGCCTTGGGCGGAGTCGTCCTGCGCGGCACCGCGCCCTCCCCGGTCAGTACTCCGCGGGCAACGCCTTGAGCTGCGCGGCGGTGAACACCGGGCCGTCCTTGCAGACGTAGACGGGACCGATGTTGCAGCGCCCGCACTTGCCCACGCCGCACTTCATGCGCATCTCGAGGGTGGTGAACACCTCGTCGTCGTCGAAACCGAGCTTCTCGAGCACGGGGAAGGTGAACTTGATCATGACGGGCGGCCCGCAGACGACGGCCACGGCGGGGGAGGGGGCGACCTCCTCGAGGACGGCCGGCACGAAGCCGACGCGGCCGTCCCAGTCCGGCGTCTCGCCGCCGGGGTCGACGGTCGTCACCAGGGCGACGTCGTCGCGCGCCGCCCACTCCTTGAGCTCGCGCTTGTAGACGAGGTCGTCGACCGAGCGGGCGCCGTAGATGATGGTCACGGCGCCGAACTCGTCGCGGCGGTCCAGCACGTTCCAGATGACGCAGCGCACCGGCGCCAGGCCGATGCCGCCGGCGACGAAGACGATGTCCCGCCCCCTCCACTCGTCCACCGGGAAGCAGTTGCCGTACGGCCCACGGAAGCCGAGCGTGTCGCCGACGTTGACCTCGCGCAGCTCGGAGGTCACCTTGCCGGCGGCCTTGACGGTGCACTCGATGTAGCCCCCGCGCGTCGGCGGGCTGGCGATGCAGAAGGTCGACTCGCCGGCGCCGAAGACGGAGTACTCGCCGAACTGCCCGGCCTTGAAGGCGAAGGACTCGCGCAGCTCCGGGTCGCGGAACTCGAGGCGGAAGGTCCGCGTGTCGGGCGTCTCGTCGACGATCGCGGCCACGGTCACCAGCTGCGGCTGGTAGAGGTTCACGGCCTGACCTCCGCGGCGGCGTCGGCCTGCTCGGCGAGGGCGTCGCCGGCGTCCTCCGCCGCCCCGGTCTGCAGCGCGTAGGCGTCGATGGCGACGAGGATCTCGCCGATGTTCTGGCCCATCTGGCAGGTGCGCACGCAGCGTCCGCAGCCGGTGCACAGGACCTCGCCGAACTTCGCCGGGTAGACGGCGAACTTGTGGTTGATGCGCTGTCGGTAGCGGGCGATCTGGTCGGCGCGGGGGTTGTGGCCCGAGGCGTGCAGCGTGAACTTGCCGGCCTGGCACGTGTCCCAGCAGCGGCGGCGCGTCCCGCGCCCGACGCCCTCCTCCTCGTCGACGATGTCGAAGCAGTGGCACGTCGGGCAGACCATGGTGCAGGCGCCGCAGCCGTTGCAGCGCACGCCGAGGGTGTCCCAGAAGGGGTCCTCGAAGTTGCGCTCGATCCAGCGCCGCACGCGGCGCGCGTCGATGCTCATGCCGCGCGCCACACGCTCGCGCGCCGCCGCGCGGTAGGCCTC
>FWPV01013261.1_pt1 | contig 12442 bp, 14 predicted proteins | sample 2228371 | NCBI WGS metagenome assembly FWPV01 (sample SAMEA103939776, study PRJEB20133) | metagenome | reverse complement strand
TCAGGCCGGCAGTAGGTGGTAGCCCGATTAAAGAAACCAGACATAGAGTTAGCGCCAGTGCCAGAACCGGGGCCCTCTTCCCCATTCCAATATAGTCATCGATTAGATCGCTATTCACCTTGTTTGAAATGGCTATGACAGCAGCAAAAGCACCCAAATTGGTCACAGTATAGCTGACTAGAAAGAAAAGCAAGCCGCTCTGTCCCAGCCTGTCAGCACCAGCCGCCACACCCACCGTAGCCAGCCCCACCATCAGATAGCCAGCCTGTGCAATGCTGGAATAACCAAGGAGGCGTTTGATATTTGTTTGCAACAGAGCAATGATGTTCCCGACACTCATTGTCAGCGCACTGAGGACAGCAAACAGCATCCCCCAGTTACCACTCAGCCATGCTGGCGAACCGAATACCGCCAAGAAGATGCGCAGTATTATGGCAAAGCCAGCGGCTTTGCTGGCAACGGACAAGTAAGCAGTAATCGGAGTAGGAGCACCTTCATAAACATCCGGTACCCACATATGGAAAGGAAAACTTGCGATCTTGAAGCCGAAACCAGCGGCCAAAAGTACCATCCCGATGAGCAGGGCCGGGCTTTGTACCAGACCACCCGCCACCAGTGAGGGTACTACCTGTGCAATACCAGCCAGTTTTGTCGTGCCGGTGAGACCAAAGGTGAGAGCCATCCCATAAAGCAGCACCGCCGAAGCTATAGCCCCAACAAGTAAATACTTAAGCCCTGCTTCGGTCGATTTCTCGTCTTTCAAAAACGCAGCCAAAGCATAAAGTGAAATACTGCTCAGTTCCAAAGCAACATAGATAGCGACCAAATCCGCAGTCGCCGCCAGCAGCATCATGCCCACAGTCGCAAAAAGCACCAAAGCGTAATATTCACCCTGGAATCTCTCGAATTTACTCACGTAGTCCTGAGAGCAGAGCACCACCAGCCCGGCTGCCGCCAGGAAAAGGAACTTGAAGAAAATAGCAAATGGGTCTACCCACAACACATTGTAGAACACGCTCGCTGGTTTCTCACCCCACAACATCACACCGAAACCAGCTGCCACTACCAGTACAAAAAGGCTGACACCCACCAGCACTTTCTTCTGCTGCACAAACAGGTCAAGCAGAACTATAACCAGTGCGCCTACCAGCAGAACAATTTCCGGTGCCAGAAAACGAACTTCGCTCAACAGCATCCTTTCACTACCTCAAAGCCCTAATAGCATTACCAGGGGCTCGACCCCCATCCTGATAACATTGGTCAGAATTGCAGGATAGAGCCCCACAAGCATTATCGCTACCACGAAAGAGAAAATACATATCTTGTCCACAATATCCGCATCAGGTACTCCAGCAAACTTCTCCTGTGGCGGTCCATAAAAAACTCTCTGGAGCATCCATAAGATATAGCCCGCTGTGAGCACTACACCAAATACCCCCAAGATGGTGTATATCTGTATCCACTTCACTGCAGCACTGGAAAAACTACCAACAAACGTGATGAACTCGGCAGCAAAGCCGCTGGTGCCAGGCAGCCCCAGTGAGGCCAAGCCAGCTATGGTGAAAACCACTGCAATAACTGGCATGTGGCGCGCCAGCCCGCCCAGATTGTCCAGATTTCGCTCGTGGGACTTCTCATACACCAACCCCACCATGGCGAACAGGAGCCCGGTCACAATACCGTGACTGAACATCTGCAAAGTGGCCCCGGTAAGGCTCAACTGACTCAAAGCAAATATACCTAAAAGCACATAGCCCATGTGGCTGACACTGCTGTAAGCAATAAGCCGCTTCAGGTCCTTCTGCCTTAAGGTAACACCGGCACCATAAAGTACATTCACCACAGCAAGTGCCACCAGCAGCGGGGCATATTGCAGTGCAATGTCAGGGAAAATACTCACACAGACCCTGATCATGCCGTAACCACCCATTTTCAGCAGGGCGCCGGCAAGGATCACGCTGGCAGCCGTCGGTGCGTCGGTGTGAGCATCAGGTAGCCAGGTGTGCAATGGGAACACCGGTAACTTGACGGCGAAGCCAATCAGCAGCAAAAAGAACATAGCAGTTAAGGGGATTGTCGCCCTTACACCGTGCAGGCCGGCAAGTTCAACGATGCTAAACGTGCCTGTGGAAAAGTATAAGGCCAGGATTCCAGCCAGCATAAAGGCGCTGCCGGTCAGAGTGTATATTACGTACTTGATGGCTGAGTATTCCTTCCTGCCACTCCCCCATATAGAGATGAGGAAATACATCGGAATGAGCTCCAGCTCCCAGAAGAGGAAAAACAGGACAAGGTCGAGAGAGCAAAACACGCCCAGTATGCTCGTTTCTAAGAAGAGCAGCCAGGCAAAGTATTCTCGAGGACGAAGTTCTATGCGCCAGGAGACCAGGACCGCCAACACACCCAGAAAAGCCATCAATATGACCATGGGCAGGCTGAGCCCGTCAACACCGAGATGATAGTGGGCACCAATAGCTGGTATCCATAATATCTTTTCTTCAAATTGAATCCGCCCTATGGCGTCGACAGACCTATCAAATTGGCAGAAAATGACCAGCGATAGCGCAAAGGTCGCAAGGGTGAATAGCAAAGCTACAAGTCTTGTCGACCTCAAATTTGCCTTGGGAAGCAGTGCTATGACCACTGCCCCGATGATGGGGAGAAATATAATTTCACTCAGGAAGCTAGAACTCACCAGTGCTCACCTCAAGTGAAGAAGTAAATGCAGACGGCAATGGCAATTACTCCAACAGCTATAGTCATACCGTAGACCTGTAGCTGCCCGGTCTGGGCACGCCGCACGGCTGCACCTGCAGAAGCAACACCACCGGCCACGCCGTTTACTGCACCATCTATCATCCTCGCATCAAAATGCGCAAAAGCAGCAAAGATACCGTCCACCAGAAAGCGCACCACAATGATTTTCTCATAGAGTTCGTCAAACCAGTATTTCCGATATAACATGATGTATAAGGGCCTAAAAGTTTTTCCCACTGCCTCCGCCGATATCCATTTGCGGTCATACATGGCATAGGCCAGGATGATACCCATCGCAGCCACGATCAAAGATACCAGCGCCAGAGGATGCGACAAAACACCAAAGAACCCCTCAACAAAGCTATGGGCCACGCTGGCTCCACCATGCCCCAGAAAACCACCGAAAGCGCCGGTCACGTTTAGCCAGCCAGAGATAACCGCTAACACTCCAAGGATAACCATAGGTACAACCATGACGCCAGGAGACTCGTGGGTCTCCCCGCCATGCCCGCCATCATGCCCGCCTGCCCCTCCCCGATACTCTCCATGAAAGGTAAGGAACACGGCCCGGAACATGTAGAAAGCTGTCATGAACACCGTCACAAGTGCCAGATAGAACAACACTGTGTTCCCCTCCAAGGCAGTAGCTAAGATCTCATCCTTGCTCCAGAACCCCGCAAGCGGCCAGATACCCGCCAGGCTCATAGAGGCAATGACAAAGGTAGCATATGTCCAGGGCATCGTCCGGCGCAGTCCTCCCATCTCCCTCATATCAAAGGTCCCAGTGGCATGGTTTACGCTGCCGGCTCCAAGGAAAAGTAGGGCTTTAAAAAAAGCATGATTGAATAAGTGAAAAATTCCCACGGCGACCCCACCGGTACCCAGGCCCAGCATCATATAACCCAGTTGACTGATAGTAGAATATGCTAGAACGCGTTTGATATCGGTCATCACCAGTCCCATGCTGGCAGCAAAAATGGCGGTGAAGCCACCGATCACCGCCACGGTGGTGAGCGCTACCTGGGAATGCTCAAACAGCGGGAAAAGACGGGCGACAAGAAACACGCCGGCAGCCACCATCGTAGCCGCATGTATCAACGCGCTGACAGGGGTCGGGCCCTCCATAGCATCAGGCAACCATACATGCAGCGGGAACTGCGCCGACTTTCCCACAGCACCCATAAACACACCAAGCGCTGTCCAGGTCAGTATACCGCCAGCCAAACTACCAGCGATGACGATGCTATGCAGCTCCTCGATATCAAAAGTACCGGTGTGGTAGAAAAGAAACAGTATGGCTGCCAGGAAACCGAAATCGCCAAACCTGGTGACTATGAAAGCCTTCTTTGCCGCATTAGCCGCTGACGGACGGTGGAACCAGAAGCCTATTAACAGATAGGAACCCAGGCCAACGCCCTCCCAGAACAGGAATAAGAAAACAAGGTTATCGGCCAAAACCAGCCCCAGCATACAGGCGGTGAACAGCGACATAAAAGCAAAATAGCGCTGGTAGCCGGGGTCACCTTGCATATACCCCTGGGAATAAATCTGAATCAATAAGCTGACCACACTCACCACCACCACCATTACCGCAGATAGGGAATCTACAATCAGTCCCACGTGCACGCTGAGATCACCGACAAGGAGCCACTGCACATCGGGTACAGAGATCCGGTGTCCCGGAGCCGCCAGAACTTCCGCCAATACCCAGAAGGAAAGAAGACAAGAAACACCGATAGACCCTATGGTCACATAGCCGCTGACCTTCGGGTATTGCTTAAAAAACGGTCTCAACAACAGCGAGTTGACGACAAACGACCCCAGTGGGACAAGAAATATCAGCCAGGGAACGTAATGAGGCATCACAGTCTCCTCAAAATCTCCTCAACGACATGGACTCTTTCCTGTGACACGAAAATACGATAGCCGGCCAATTCGCCAACGTCGGGCTTTTCAGTATCGGGCAATACCAGCGTTGGTATCCCTTCACCCTCGAAAAACTCCTTCCACATCTCAGCTATCATAAGATTCGGTGCCGTTCTAACCTGTACCCACATCTCTAGCTACCATTTCATCAGATCAAAATCGTTAATATCGACAGAACGACGTCGCCGATAAATTGCAAAAACGATGGCTATCCCCACCGCTACCTCCGCCGCCGCTACCACAATGACAAAAATAGCAAATATCTGCCCTGTCAGGAGTGTTGGCACAACATACCTGGAAAATGCCACCAGCGCAATATTGGTCGCATTGAGCATTATCTCGATGCACATCAGAATGACCACAACATTGCGTTTGGCTAGCACGCCATAAAGACCAATGCTGAATAGGACCCCCGAAAGTAGCAGATAATGAACCAAGCCGACTGACATGCTGCTATTTTTCCCTCATCAGTGCGATGGCCCCCAGTATTGCCGCCACCAGCATAACCCCCGCGACCTCCACCACCAATATATTGCCACCCTCGCCGAATAGCCCGATCCCTATTCCGGTAACCGTGGGCTGTTTTGGCAGCTCATCGCTTACCAGCCACCTGGAACCCACTATTCCCCAACCCAACACCAACAGGAATGCCAAAGCTACCACAAATGCAGGAAAGCGGAACTTGCCCGATGGACTCCCTCTCCAGACATCCTGCGTCAGCATCACCGCCACCACTATGAGTATCGAAATGGCACCAACATAAATCAAAACTTGTACCACGGCCAGAAAATCAGCATAAAGCGTCACATAGATCCCCGCCACAGTCAGAAAAAGCAGTATCATGCTTAAAGCAGCCCGGAACACATCCCGCACCACTATCACCCCTAAAGCTGCTACTACAGCTGTCAACGCCAAAAGCCAGAATATTATGTCAAACACCTCGTCCCCTTTTCTTACTTAATGGAATCAGGCTCAGCTTCTGGCCGCCGTCCTCCCTGTCCCAGAAGATCAACAGGCTCTGTTTGGGTAAATTCGCCTCGATGCTCGGTCTGGCATATGCACTTGGCCTCCTTGAATCCGAGATAGCCAGCTCGTCCCTGCCCATCACCAGGTCTCGGCGCCGATACTTTGCCCCTTCATAGCACAACCCCATGGCCAAGGCCTCGTAGGGACATGACTCCACACACAGCCCACAGAACATACACCTCCCTGTATCCACCTCAAACTTATCGACCACATAGTTATTCTGGTCACCAGCATGAGTTACGATCTCAATGTTCCCCTGTGGACAGCTCTTGGCACAGGTGGCACAGCCAGTGCATCTCTCCGGGTACCACACCAGCTCGCAGCCACGCAGTCTTCTCGACACAATCAGCTTCTCTTCGGGATATTGAACCGTGATCGGGGGACGGAACAGATGCCTGAAAGTAACCGCCATCCCCTTAAGTATGCCTATACCATACCGTTCAAATTTCAACTCTGCCCCTCCCCAGAACAAAAAACTTCGACCACGCCAGTACTAAGACAGCAGCTAACAGGATGTTTACTCCCACGACCAGCCAGTATGACACATCAGTCAGCCACAACATTTCCACAGCCACCACAAATATGTTGATCAATGCCATAGGAAAAAGCCCCTTCCAGGTAAAAGCCATTAGCTGGTCAACCCTCAGTCTCGGCAGCGTAGCCCGCAACCAGACGATCAAAGAAAACACAGCCACAACTTTAATGAGAAACCACAGGAACGGTGGCAATACCGGGCCGCGCCAGCCTCCGAGAAAGAGGGTGGTGATTATACAGGCATATGCCAGCGCATGGCCGTATTCCCCCAGATAAAACATGGCAAACTTCATCCCGGAATACTCTGTATGATAGCCAGCAACGATTTCAGAATCGGCCTCCAGAAGGTCAAAAGGACAGCGGTTCATCTCGGCGAGTGCACCCAGAAAGAAGATGAGAAAGCCCAGAGGCTGCACAATAACAAAAGGTAGAACCTGGGCATCAACGATCTTTGTCATAGACATTGAACCGACCATCAGCACTACACCTAGCAACGACAGCACCAGCGGTAACTCGTAGCTTACTATCTGGGCTACCGTCCGCATGGCAGCTATCAGAGCATACTTGTTGTTTGAGCCCCACCCGGCCATATAAATTCCGACCGCTGATACGGAACCGACAGCAACGAAGTATAAGACCCCGACGTTTAAATCAGCCAGAATCGCCCCGGGCCCCAAAGGTATGACCGCAAAGACCATCAGCACCGGAGCGAAAACTACTATCGGCGCCAGCCAGTGAACAAACCTGTCGGCTTTATCCGGGACAATATCTTCTTTGAGTAATATTTTTACAGCGGTGGCAATCGGCTGAAATATCCCTTCGGGACCAAGTCGGTTCGGGCCCAGACGAATCTGAAACCGTCCTAGCAAGCGCCGTTCATACCAGATGAACACTATCACCAGAACCAGAACAAAGGTCAGTATGACAACAATGCCCACGATGCCAGCTACGACATAAGCCGCCCACCCCGGAAGCATGGCACCCAGCCAGACACGGAATTGCTCAAGCAGTGTCATCATCTATCTATCTCACCAAGACAGACGTCTATGCTACCGAAAATAATGATCAGGTCCGCTATTTTCCATCCTGTCACCATATCCTTCAATGCGGTAAGGTTAATTAGGGCTGGTGGACGTATGTGGAACCTGTAAGGCGCTATTGAATTGTCGCTGACCAGATAGAAACCAAGCTCGCCCTTCGGCGCCTCGATGTGCCCGTATACCTCTCCCACAGGCAGGCGCAGCGGCTGCTTCAGCTTGGCACACACCTCACCCGCCGGTAATTGTTTTATCGCCTGCTCCACAATCCGCACGCTCTGTCTCATCTCCTGAATCCTCACCCAGTAGCGGTCATAACAGTCACCTGTGCTGCCCACGGGTACGTCAAAATCAAAACGGTCATAGATGGAATAAGGATCAGCTTTACGGATGTCCCACCTCACTCCGCTTGCCCTGAGCACCGGACCGCTGGCACCGATGTTTATCGCCGTCTCCCTGGGCAACACGCCAACCCCTTTTGTCCGAACGAGTAGAATTTCGTTCTCCGAGAGCAGTTGCTCATACTCATCGATGAACCTTGGCATCTCATCTATGAACCGCCTCAGCGCTGGTAAGAATTCTTCTGGAATATCCTGGGACACCCCGCCAATCCTCATGTAGTTATATGTCAAACGTTGTCCACAGACCATTTCAAACAGATCCATAATCTTTTCACGCTCACGCCACATGTACAGGACCGGCGTCATCATGGCTCCCAGGTCGTTCAGGAAGAATCCCACCGCCATCAGGTGGCTGGAAATACGCATCAGCTCTGCCATGATCACCCGCAGGTACTCAGCCCGCTCGGGGACTTTTATCCCGCCGAGCTTCTCCACAGCCAGCACATAGCCAAAATTGTTTGTCATTGAAGCTAGATAGTCCAGTCTATCAGTAAGCGGAATAATCTGAGTGTAAGTCCTTGACTCAGCCAGCTTCTCTATCCCCCGGTGGAGATACCCGATAACGGGCTCCAGGTCCACCACCACCTCCCCATCAAGCGTCACTCTCATGCGGAACACCCCGTGGGTGGAAGGGTGCTGTGGCCCAACATTAAGAATGAACGGCTCGGTCCTCAGTTCCATACTACAGGTAGTCCTTTCGCAACGGGTGCCCTGCAAAACCCTCCCATAGGAACAACCGTTTCAAATTAGGATGTCCTTGGAATACAACCCCCATGAGGTCATACACCTCCCGCTCTTGAAAGTCGGCAGCCCGCCACACGCTCACCACCGAAGGCACCACCGGTTTCAGCCGATCATAGCACCTCACTTTCAATACCACACTATGGTTATGTGCTAAAGAGACCAGGTGATAGACGACCTCAAAACGGTCCAGATAATCTACTGCAGTGAGGTTGGCCAGATAGTCGAAATCAAAATCTGGGTCGGTCTTCAAAAACTCGGCTACCTCTTTCAGCTTCTCACCCCTTACCACAATGGCTGACTTTTCCACCGCTAACACCGAGTCGGGGACTGCTGCAGACAATCTTCTGGCCACCTGTTCATAGTCTAAAGCCACAGTCATCGCTTCTTAATACTCTCGCTCATTATCTTCTGATGTATCAGCCGTATGCCATGAATGAGTCCTTCAGGCCGCGGTGGACAGCCCGGTACATACACATCCACTGGCACGATCCGGTTCAGTCCCGGTACTACGCTATACGATTCCCTAAAGGTGCCACCACTTATGGCACAGGCGCCCATCGCTATCACCCACTTGGGCTCCGCCATTTGCTCGTAAATAAGCTGCACCGCAGGCGCCATCTTCCAGGTGATGGTGCCAGCTACTATCATCAAATCGGCTTGGCGTGGCGACCAACGAAATATATCCATGCCAAAGCGAGCTATATCAAAGCGTGATGCCGCGGTGGCAATCATTTCAAAGGCACAGCATGCCAGACCAAACATCAGAGGGAATATCGATCTCGACCGTGCCCAATTTACCGCATAGTCCACCGTCGTTAGAAGTATGTTGCGCTTGAGTTCGGTCTCGAGCCAGCCATCAGGGTCAGCTATCGGCTGCTGCGCGGCTGCTCTCAGCTCCTCTATCTTCCTACCTTCCAGTATATCAACGTCTCTCATAGGTAGAACCGGCTCATATCCTTTTATTTCCATTCAAGCGCCCCTTTGAACCATGCATAAACATAGGCAACTGCCAGCATGACCAGAAGGACAGATACAACTACCAGACCAGCCGGCCCCAGCACCTTCAGCCCTACCGCCCAGGGGAACAGCAAGACTACCAGTACATCCAGCACCACAAACAGGATGGCAAAAAAGTAATAACGGAAATTGTATTGTACCCATGCCTTTCCGATGGTAGACATGCCGCACTCATAGGTAGAATTCTTGGCTGGAGTACTTTTCCTTGGGACGATCCCCAGAAGACGTAGTGTCACCGGCAAAAGCAGCGTGGTCAACGCAAAGAGGACAGCAACAGCCAGGAGTATCCCGATATAGCCAAAATCGTGCATCATTTGAATGCTCCTGGGCCCAAAATGCCGCACGGAAGTATAGCACAGTTCAAAAAGGTGGGCAAGCTTGACTAACTAGCTATGCGCGGTATAATAATGACTGGTCTTGAGATGCGAATTACTGGTGGCACAGCTAAAGGATGTCCATTGAAAACACCTAAAAGCCATGCCGTCCGTCCCACCACGGACATGGTGAGAGAGGCTATTTTTTCTGTCCTATCATCACTGGGTGCGGACTGGTCACGATGCCTCGACCTTTTCGCCGGCAGCGGGGCTTTAGGCATCGAAGCACTGAGTCGCAACAGCGCTTGGGTGGACTTTGTCGACCGCGAGGCGGAATGCTGTGCCATAATAAAAGACAACCTGGCCAGAACTGGATTTTTACAGAAAGCCCACGTATACTGCTGTAGCGTTAACAAAGCTCTCTCCTTCCTCGAGGGCAAATACGATGTAGTGTTCCTTGATCCACCGTACGCTGACAAATCAACCGAGGACGTCATCAGGCAAATTGCCGCTTCCAAACTCATAGATAGCCATTCCATCATCGTGATATCACATGCCGCCAAGCGCCAATTGCAGGAAAGATATGATGGTTTGTCCCTGTTGAAGGAAAAACGATACGGCGATACCTGTATCTCAATATTCCACAAGGAGGTAGAATCTTGACCATCGCCATTTATCCCGGCAGCTTCGACCCGATAACAAATGGGCATCTGGACATCGTCAGGCGCGCCTCAGCCATCTTCGACGAGCTGATCCTTGGTGTATATGACCGTCCCGAAAAACGTCTCCTGTTCACCACCGAAGAAAGGGTAGAACTGGCACAACAGGCAGTAGCCTGCTTCAAAAATGTTCGAGCAGAGGCATATTCAGGCCTTACCGTCGACTTTGCCAGAAGAGTAGGAGCAAAAGTGATGGTCCGCGGATTGCGCATGAGCTCTGATTTCGAACGCGAATTTGAAATGGCAATGATGAATAAAAAACTGGCGCCTGACCTAGAACTGGTCTGCCTCATGGCCAGTCTACAATACCAGTTTCTCAGTTCCAGCCTGCTAAAAGAAGTGGCACAGTTGGGTGGCTGCCTCGAAGACATGGTGCCTGCTAACGTCGCCAACGCCCTGAGAAAAAAATTTGCCTTATCACCATAAGCAGTTATCACCAAGTAGGCCCTGCAATACCCAAACAGGGTGAACTATAAACAAACAAGAAGGAGGTAGAACGAAAAATGGCGTACAAAATCACTGAAGAGTGCATCAGTTGCGGCGCCTGCGAGCCTGAATGCAAGAACCAGGCCATTAAGGAGGGAGAGACAATCTATGTGATTGACCCCGCCAAATGCACAGAGTGCATCGGCTGGTTCGCTTCCCCAAAATGTGCTGAGGTGTGCCCGGTCGACTGCTGCGTCCCGGACCCAGCCCACAAGGAGACCAAAGAGCAGTTGCTGGAAAAGTGGAAGAAGCTCCACCCCGGACAAACTCCAGCCGCCACTTAGTCGCATTAAGGTCAAAATAGATATTTGTGTGATTCTCGCCAGCATCTTCCAGCCTGGTGTGGGTTGTTTTCATACTTTGTTGCTATCCTGCCCCCAGGGTATGCTGTGAAGGTAAAAAGCCACCATGCTTACAGTTGATTTCGATTTCATGCAGGTCAGTGATGGAGAACTCGTGCTGGATATAGGATGCGGCGAAGGCAGGCACGCCTGGGAATTATGCAAGCGCAGCAGCTGCTGCCTCTATGGCGTGGATATCGATGAAACGAGCCTCAAGAAAGCTCACTACGCATTCTACCTCCTTGAGCAACAAAAGGAGATTAAAGGTAACTGGGCACTTACCAGAGCAGATATTACAAGCCTCCCTTTCAAAGGTAAAAGCTTCGATAAGATCGTCTGCTCAGAAGTGCTAGAGCATGTGCCTGATGATATCGCCGCAATCCGTGAATTGGTCAGGGTGCTGAAGGACAAGGGGACAATCGCCATAAGCGTCCCTTCATATTTACCTGAAGCGCTCTGCTGGAAAATAGACCGCAACTACTACGACCGCCCCGGCGGACATGTAAGAATATATAAACAAAGCGAACTCGTTGCCAAGCTGGAAGAAAACAATCTAAGAGTGTATGAAACACGCCATAAGCATGCCCTTCACTCTTTCTACTGGATACTGAGATGTCTGTTCGGGGTAAATAATGACGGGGCGCTGATCACCTCCATCTACTACAGGTTCCTTGTCTGGGACATCTACCACAACCTGCGCCCTGTGCGCATCCTGGAAACCATTCTAGACCGCTTCTTCGCCAAGAGCCTGGTGCTATACGCCTGCAAAAAAGTCGTCTCGTGATATTTTGATAAGATACCCTTGCAGGACATTAGCATCCGGCAATTTGCTGATTCTTCGGAACACAAACTGCTACCAGAACATCACTCAGTCGCGGGAAACAGCAGGCTATTTTGTCCAGAAGCGCTAAAGTAGCCTGTGAAACCCTGCGAGGACACTTGGCTAGGAAAGCCCCCCACCAAGGAACACCAAAAAGCAAGGAGACTCCTCTAATTCTGTACTCCCCAAAATGTGAGCTGAGCATCTGTTCTAAGAGCACATAGTCAAACCGGTACGTATGGTCAGCCGGAACTTCCCAAGGCATTTTAAAGTCATACTTCCTCCTGCCTCTCCATTTCCACACAAAGTACACTGCCCGC
>FWPV01013260.1_pt1 | contig 12442 bp, 12 predicted proteins | sample 2228371 | NCBI WGS metagenome assembly FWPV01 (sample SAMEA103939776, study PRJEB20133) | metagenome | reverse complement strand
CGTGCGGAATGGATTAAGCTTTTAATTCGGATTTCTTATGCTAAAAATAGGGGCTATTCTCAAAATTGCTACGTTGGCAATTATCATCACTTCAGCGGTCCAAGCCGCACCATTTGAACGGCAAATTTCTGATATTGACTTTATGTTTTGCATAGCCGGCTTTGAGCAAGATAATTTCTTTTATGAGCCCTCCGCATTGGCACTAGATGATAAGAACAGCGTATTATACGTCGCAGATTCGAAGCTTGGCATAAGCTCATTCACTGTTGATGGCATCCCAAAAGAACGGCTTGGAGCATCCGCTGGCATCGAAAAACCCGTCGGTCTAGCGGTAGATACCGACGGGAATCTTTATGTCGCCAACGACCCGGGCGGCACAATTTTAGTAATAGCCAGAAATGGCAAAATCACTAAGATTGAGCTTCCTGCAGAGCAAGGCGAAGTCGCTCCCAGTGCTGGTAAGATGGTCCTCGACAGAAATGGCAATCTCTATGTGGTTGACCGTGCTGGGTGTAGGATATACGTTTTTGACAAAAATCACAGCCTAAAGTTGAAATTTGGTGCAAAGGGTGATAAACGTGGCCAATTCAAATCACTGTGCGACGTCGCGGTAGATCGTCAGGGTCGAATTTATGCTTTGGATTCAGCAGGCACACCAGTTCAGGTGTTCGACAAAAATGGAAAGTATCTGTTCAAGTTTGGTTTCCGCGGTGGCGGCTTAGAAGACATTGCGATTGCTTCTGGAATCTTTGTTGACCGGCATGACCAGATATGGATTGTAGACAAAGGTCAGCACTGCCTGAAAGTATTCGACCGCTCTGGAACATTCCTAAGAAAGCTTGGATTTTATGGGACAGGAGAGGGTACATTTTTTCAACCTGCTGACATGGAGATGGATAAGTTTGGCAGAATATATGTAACCGAATCTGGTGCAAGACGCGTGCAAGTATTTTCCCTTGCAAAGCCATTCGAACCATTCCAGCCTTTGGGGCTTGAATTAGACCCTTTATACCCATGAATGCTTTGTTTCCCTTGCCGGCTACACCATAAAACGTAGAGGAGAACAGGTTATATCGTGAACAATGAAGTTCAAAATGGCATAAATGATGTTGACAAGGTTGAAGCAGGAGGCGAATTGACTATATTCGCTTCGCTGTGGAAGCTCTTCTCATCAATGAAAACAGCGATTATTCTTCTTCTGTTGCTTGCGTTGGCGTCGGTATTCGGCACCTTCAGAGAAACGCCTGAGGTTTATCACTCATGGTGGTATACAACTATCCTGGTCTTAATGCTTGTGAACCTTATTGTTTGCAGTATTAACCGATTTGGAATAGCATGGCGAAGGACTTTCGCGCCCACCATCTCGACTACGCCCAAGCAAGCTGGCGTAATGAAGAAGTCCGAACAGTTCAATGTCCTCATAACCCCCCAGGAGGCAGCATCACGAATTGTAACCACTTTGCGTTCCAGAGCGTACAAAGTATTGCAGAAAGAAGAATCGGGAAGTATATCAATTTACGCGACAAAGGGTCGGCTGGCAATCTGGGGTCCATATTTAACACACTTAAGTATCCTTGTAATCTTTCTTGGCGCAGTTATTGGCGCAAAGTTTGGTTTTGAGGGAGCAATAGTAATTCCTGAGGGTGAAATGACCTCATATTACTACACAAAAGATTCCGATGGAGAAAAGCCGCTTGGGTTCCAGCTAAAGCTTCATGACTTTCACGTAGACTACGACAAACAAGGTCGCCCAAGTGCATATAACAGCGACCTCGAGGTATTCGAAGGCGGACGGTCAATTGTTCGCAAAGTGATAGATGTAAATCGTCCGCTTACCTATAAAGGGATATCGTTCTTCCAAGCTAGCTATGGTCCAATCCTTAAGGTTGTTGTTACTTCTTCGAATGGCGAGGCAGGGTCGGCGCTTTTTTGGATTGAAGTAGTGGAGTCGGAAAAGACCATTGACTACAGGCTTGCAAATGTTGAGCCTCAGGGAATACGTCTTGGAGACAAGGAGATTGGGGTTTTTGTGCACGACTTCATCCCAAATTTCACAGGCGTGGCTGCGAAACGCATGGATGCGTTGCCTCCTGATCCTGCGGCGTTGATATACCTTAACCAGCGTTATCCAAGCGAGATGAGCATTGAGAATTGGAAGTCGCTTGGATGGATTAAGTCGGGTCAAACGGTTGAATCAAAAGGATATAAGGTTACGCTGGAGACAATTGAGTACTCAAAGCTCGACATTTCTCGCAATCCGGGGCTACCTATTCTATACGCCGGTTTTATTCTGGTCTTGCTAGGCATATTTGCGGCATTTTATATTAACCACAGAATTGTTCGCGTGAGCATATCGCCGGCGGGAAACGGCTCATCTGTGGTGGTTGGTGCAACATCAAGGGCTGAATCATCTATCTTTAATGGTGATTTTGATCGTATAAGAAATTGCCTTGAAATGGAATCCTAGTCTAATATATAAGGCGAACTTAAGCACTGAGTTAGTTTGCTTATCGTTCAATTAGCTTACAACTGAAAGGTAAGCATATAAGAGTTTATAAAAGGAGCGAAGGTATGATCAAGAAGTACGGCATTCCTGTTCTAGTCATTTTAGTTTTGGTAGGAGTTAGTCTCTCAAATATCATAAGGGTTGATGGAGACACCCACACCGCTGCATACAAAGGCTCTACATTATGTAAAATGTGTCATCAAAATACACACAAAGAGCTTGTAGAAGCGTATCTAAAAACGGGGCATCCGAAAGCATTCCAGAAAGCAGAAGCTGAAGGCGCAATTGTTGCAGATTTCTCGAGCAATCCGGTATTTACAAGAGACAAAGTTGCCTATGTCCTCGGCAAAGGAATCAAGGAACAGGCTTTTCTTGACGCAAACCTTCAGGTGTTGCCTGCTATATGGGATGTCAAGACAAAAAAATGGAAGCCAACACAGGCAGTTGATGCCGCCACTCAGTGCATTGGCTGCCATGTTACAGGCTATAATGCGGAGACAAAAGCCTATGTTGAGGCAGGCGTAGGATGTGAGTCTTGCCACGGACCGGGCGGCGACCACGTTTCAAATGCAACGGCAAAGGGATCAATTCTAAAGCTGACTGAACTTCCAAGGGATAGACAGGCGATGATCTGCGGGGGATGTCACTCCAAAGGCAAGGATGTGTCAGGCAAATTCGCATTTCCGGTTGGATTCAGACCGGGAGACGATCTTGCAAAGTTTTTTGTTGATGCTAAACCGACGACTCCCGGCTTAAACCAACAGTACTCCGAGCATATTACTTCAGCTCATTACACGAAGCTTACCATGACCTGCACAACCTGCCATGACCCGCACAACCAGTCGGGCATAGCGCATGAGCTTAGGAAGCCAGTAAACGAACAATGTCTAGGTTGCCATAGTGCAAAAATCAAGGATATGGCGACTCATGCCCCGAATGCTTCTGCTGATGCCACTTGTGCAACCTGCCATATGCCCTATGGTACGCATATCTTTAAGAAGGTGGAGAAAAAAGAAGGTTCATGACAAATCAATTAAGCTTGCTATTCTTTAAAATTGCAACCGGACTGTATATCGGCGCGGCGATTTTCTACATAATCAACTTCATTAGTCAGCGCAAGGTGCTTGGTGATATTGGGAGGATAGTTCTAATTACCGCACTGGCACCACATATATGCGCTGTTGTAATTCGAGGGATCGTGTCAAAGCGTCCGCCATTCCTCAATCTATACGAGTATATGCTTTCGGTGACGCTTGGCGTCGTAATTCTATACCTAGCGCTCGAATTTTCTACTAAGAGCAAGGTTTTTGGAGCAGCAGCAATCCCACTAGTGGCTCTTGGAAGTATTTTTACCCTGCGGTTGCCTAGTGAAGTAGCTTGGACAATGCCAGCGCTGAAAAGTGCTTGGCGTGTGCCTCATATCTCAACTGCTATATTGGCATATTCAGCTTTTGCCATCGCATTCTGCCTTGGCATCCTCTACCTTCTTCGCGAGCGTGCAGAAAAAGGAGGAGGATTTTTGGCGAGCAGGCTTCCTTCGCTTAATGTGCTAGACCATACTGCCTACCGAATGATTGCATTTGGGTTCCTTATGCAAACAGCGCTATTGCTTACAGGCGCAGTATGGGCACAATTTGCTTTTGGCAGGCCCTGGAGCTGGGACCCTAAAGAAGTATGGGCACTAATAACCTGGCTTGTTTACGCAGCGTATCTCCACACGCGTTTGAGCATGGGCTGGAAGGGCAGAAAGTCTGTTATACTAACAATTGTCGGATTTGCAGTCGTGCTCTTCACATTATTTGGTGTGAACTTGCTTGGCAAAGGCTATCACGCAACCTACCAATAGTTCAATGGCTCACTACCCAATCAACCTCGACCTAAGGAATAGGAAATGCATTATTATCGGCGGCGGAATGGTGGCAGAGCGGAAAGCTATCTCGCTACTGGAATTTGGCGCTCACGTGTTGGTGATCGCTCCGGAACTAACACCTGCGCTTAGGCAACTTGCAGAAGAAAAAGCCATCGAACACATTCCTGCCGAATACCAGCCTGGAATGCTCGAAGGAGCGTTTTTAGTAATCGCTGCAACTGATAGCAGCCTTGTAAATAAAGCAGTTTCGGAAGAGGCAAGGCATCTTGGCGTTTTAGTGAACGTAGTAGATGCTCCTGAGCTTTGCACTTTCTTCATGCCGGCTATCGTGAAAAGGGGCGATCTCATAATAAGCATCTCAACCTCAGGAAAAAGCCCATCTCTCGCTAAACACGTTCGAGAAAAATTAGAAGCTGAGTTCGGCTTGGAGTTTGGTATGCTAGCCGAACTTCTTGGTGCTCTTCGTGACGACGTTAGGGCAAAGTACCCCAATCATCACGACAGAGTCGCTGCTTACGAGCGGATACTCAATTCAAATGTGCTCGCGCTCCTAGCTGAAGGCAGGTCGGAAGAAGCACTGGAGGTCGCAAAAGAGTGCATCTGATAGTCGTCGGCATAAGCCATAAGACGGCGCCGATCGAACTGCGAGAAAAGCTGTTCATTCCTGATGAGCAGCTTCCAACTGCGCTTGCCAAATTGAAAGCCTCTCCAGCCATTTCTGAGGGCATCATTCTCTCCACATGCAACCGTACCGAGGTTTATATCTATGCAACCGAGTTTGGAGCCGAGGCTTCCATTATGGCATTTCTAAGCAATGCAGGTGATCTCTCAACCGAGGAACTTACGCCTAAAATCTACGTTTACCGAGCTCACAAAGCCGCTGAACACTTATTCCGCGTTGCATGTGGAATTGATTCAATGGTCATCGGCGAACAGCAGATTCTAAGCCAAGTAAAGATGGCATACGCCACTGCTTCCGGGCTAGGAGCAAGCGGCGCAGTGCTAAACAACCTTTTCCAGCAGGCAATTACGGTAGGCAAAAGAGCAAGAACGGAAACGGAAATTGGACGGGGTGCGTTTTCTGTTGGATCTGTCGCCGTCCAACTTGCTCGTTCAATATTCGAGGAGCTTTCCAACCGAACAGTTCTTGTCATCGGTGCGGGAAAAATGGCTGAGCTTGCAATTACGCACCTTGTTTCTTGTGGTGTTAAATCTATTCTAGTGGCAAACCGCACCCATGAGAAAGCTGAGCATCTTGCTTTGGCTTTCAATGGTAAAGCTGTTAAGTTCGACAACCTTCTTCCTGCACTCATAGAGGCGGACATAATAATCACTTCTACCGGCGCACCCGAGCCAATTATTTCAAGGGAACTCGTCGTCTCAGCAATGCGCGTCAGGCGTGGGCGACCGATCTTTTTTATTGATATTGCAGTGCCAAGGGATGTTGAACAAACGGTTGGGTTATTAGACAATGTCTTCGCATACGACATTGACGACCTGCAGAAAGTGCTTGAAGATGGGGAGGCAGCCCGCCGAGCAGAGATTACAAAAGTCGAAGCATTGATAGACGAACAAGTGAGTGAGTTTATGCGCTGGTTTCGCACACGAGATGTTGTTCCAATTATTGCTGACCTTCGTGAGAAATATGAGGAAATCTGCAATACTGAAATAAATAAGCTCAGGAGAAGGCTACAGCATCTTTCTGACGAAGAATGGAATGCTATAGTAGCAACTGCACGCTCAATAGTGCGAAAGGTAATACACCAGCCATTAACATGTATCAAGCAGTATGCAGAGTCTGAAAATTCTTCGGAAAAGCTTGATTTCGTTCGGGAGCTTTTTGGCCTTCAGATAGAAGAGTCGAAAGCTGAAGAAGACGAGGCTGACGGGAGTTAGGATATGCCCAATAGCACCATATTAATTGAGTTGGCGGGCGTTATTTTTGGATTGGCAGGCTTGCTTTACGTGTGGCAGGTTATCGCTCACGAAAACGTCAGCCGGCTGGCATCCTCAATTCCTTTTGTTGGCGTCATCATCCTTAGCTTAGGAGTCGTCGGCAGGACCTTCGAGATACATCAGGTGCCATTTACAAATTTATCCGGGGCGTTAGCTTTCACAGCCCTGTCGCTCGCAGCAATCTATATGGTTTTGGAACAACGTCGGAGAATTGGGGCCCTTGGAACCTTTGTATTTGCCATGACAGCAATCGCCGTTTTCATCAGCGTTCTTTTGCCGCAGCAAATAAGCCTGATTCCGTCCCTAACGCCGGTTAACCTTTGGTGCATAATACATTTAGGAGCTAGTCTTCTGGCATATGCTAGTTTGTCGCTTGCGTTTTGGGCTGCAATAATATATATGCTTCAGGCGCATATGCTCAAAAGGAAGCAAATCACCCGTCTGCAGAAACACCTGCCATCGCTGGGAGTGATGGATGATCTAGCATATCGAATGGTAACGTTTGGCTTCTTGCTGCTTACGGTTGCAATTATTTCTGACGTTCTGTGGGCTCAGGCTACTTTTCGAAAGCTCTTAAACCCAAATAGAACGTGGTTGCTGGTAATATGGCTTGTCTATGCGGCTTACCTTCACGTAAGAGTGGTTCGTGGCTGGCAAGGAAAATGGTCGAACCGACTTTTGATAATTGGGTTTGTATGCATTCTGGCAGGATTTTTAAGCGTCTTGATTTCTTATCTGGGTGCTGATTCCGCATATTTCAATTTAGGTAGATGCAACTGGTAACCCGAATATCTGGTATGAAAGCGTCAGTTAAGTTTATGCTTTATTCAATATTCTAGCTTAAGTTAGAAAAAAAATACACATCCTCCGTTATATTCTTCAGCGAAAACACCTAGCACGCTGAAATTTTCAGTAATTTTTTGGCGCTAATAAATTCTCAAGCCTTGAGCCGAGCTTTCCCTTCTTCGTAACATTGAGGGCAATAGCCATGCGAAATAGCGATATCGTGTTCAGCACAGAGGTACGCCTCAGGAGAAACCCACCTGCCGTCGTTGCGACGTATCTTGCCACAAACGCAACAAAACGTGAGCATTGAGCCCAGCAGCCGTTTTTGCGTAATCTCGAGGATATCAGCCTTAGGTTTTTTTATCTTCTCAAACCTAAATATGCTTTCATACCCATTGGCTTCCTCGACATATCTGCCGGATTCCAACACAACCTTGTAACCAATCTCCGCTAACGCAGCCAGAATCAAAGCCCAAAGCGGACATGGAGCAGTTCCACGTTCCCAAGACTTTTGTTCATTCCATACCTTGCCGCCAAATTGGTTGCATTCGAGCATTCGATATTTCTTGTCTGGAAGCTCCTCAAGTTCGATTTTTGAGAAAAACCCGCATGACGTTGCGAATTCGATTAGGTTGCAGTAAAGTTTCCAAGGGTCAGGGTCGCGGAAAGAAATCCCCATTTTTTCTTCGATATAGCGCAAGAAAAAGCTACCGACGGCTAAATATATGGCTTCTTCTCCTTTTGCGCCAAATAGCCTATAACATACTTCACCTAGCCCAAAAAAGTAGCCCTCCATCAGGTCTGGTAACTTTTCTCTCTGCTTTGGCCCTTCAATGACCCGCTTCATTTTTCGACACCCTTAAAAAGCTTGTGCTAATTATAATATCGGCTTTCGTTAGCCTCTCTTTACGGTGCTGGCGGCGTTACTGGTGCGGGTGCAACAGGCGCTTCGGGCGGCGCAGAAGGCTCCGGGGGTGCGTTAGGAGACTCAGCTTCCGGAGGTGCAGGAGCAGTCTCGGTCGTCTCCTCAGCAGAAGTATCAGGCGAAGTTGGTGGCGTGGGAGTAATCTGCGCCGAAGGAGCGGCTTCGCGTTTGCCCGGATCGTATATTATATCGTAGGTAAAGTTCATCAATCGAGCAAATCCTTGGCGGTCTGGCTTGTCATAGATCGCAGAGGAACTGTCGCTCATTTCGTTCCAATTGTAATAACCTAAGCCATTTGCAGAAGTGGCGCAGTCAACTGCGAATGCCGCCGCTCTTTCAGGAGTTGAATCGCCAAAGAATCGGTAAGCAAGAATGAGTTTCTTGCCGTTTAACATTAGAAGATCTTGTTCCTTTTTTACGTCCCCGGTAGAGATATTTCCAACGGTGCGAATCATCACAATGTCAGCAAAGTTCACGATTCGAATAAGGTTTGCATTGTTCCAGCGATACACATTTGCATCAGGATGATCAATGCTAAAGGGATAGGCGACTTCGGCAAGGAAAAGAACGTCTTTGTGCTTTTTCTTCACTCTTTGCGCAACATCCGTGAGTGCATCAGCAATGAGTCGAGCCCTAAATGTGACATGCTCGCGCACTGCCATTGGCATATTTTGCTTGTCCTCAAATGCGTAGTTGAAGATGTTCTTATCGCAGGGGTCGATCTCATCAAAGCTTTTATAGTTCGTTCCCCATTTTTTATTCAACTCATCTAAGTCGTGATATGAGGCGCGCATCCACTTGCGAAAATAAGCGTTTGTCTCTTCATCAAAAGAAAGGGGAAAGCCACGCTCGTCTCTCCAGCCAGTTTCGACACATAAACCGACTACCGGCCTGATCTTGCCGCCGATCTTTACGCGTAGCAAGCAGGGGTCATTGCCATACCTGTCTAGGTAAACCGAAACATAATGTGCAAGCGCTTTACGAAATTCACTATCTTGGAACAAGATGCAACCTTCCTGAACTTGCTTATCCTGATTGACGGCGGGTTTGAGCTGTAAATGCGAGAATTTCATAAGGTTCTGACGGTCTACCGCCTGAAGCTGGAGCCAAGGCAATATATAAATTTGTTGCTCTTTAGCTGCTTTATATTCGCGGTCGAGCCAATACCAATCCCTATCTACGGCTTGACTGACCTCATGGTCTACGCAGATTGTGTTGAATCCAAGCTCTTTAATTTTCTTAAGTTCGGCAGAAAGAGCAACATCATCGCTTTTCCATGGGTCCCACCAATGGCCAAAGAAATATACCGACTTTAAAAGTTGTCCATCCTGCAATCTCAATGGCTCTTGCGGCTTAATTGGTCCTGCGAAAACGGATACACCAATGCTAAAAGAGACCAAAATGATGAGGGTTCTAACAATCAGGGATTTCAATGGCATCAACCTCCTGCGAATACGAAGAGAGCTTTCCAGCCGTCGGTGGCATAGCTAGCCCCGTATAATTACCAGCATTCTATCACGCGTTTAAAAGCAGGTCAAGGCAGAGAATTTCAACAGAAAGATCTGATTATATCGAGAGCAAAGCAAGAACAGTAGATACTTTATAGCCAGCATATTTTGAAGCTCCAAACAATAGTCAAATTTGAGGATGTTCGCAGAAAGTTCACAAAGTTTTGCAATAACTGACATTGACAATTCGCCTTAGCGGGAATAAAATTGGGGTGATTAGTGGTAGGAAGTGGTAGATTATTCCACAAACGACCAATAATGACCTGACTCGGCAACTGTGAAGAAAGGGAGGACAATTTTGATGGCACCTCTCGCAATCCCAGAGGGTGTGGTAACTGACATCCAGGTAGAAACTCAGCCGGCAGGTCTGACGGCCATGTATATGGTCGAGGCTCAGAGTGCCGAAGAAAGCAAAGAAATAGCAGTCCTCTTCGAGGAGTTTGCATCAGCGGTTGACGTTGTTCAGCTATGCACGGGCAGACTAATGGCTTATGCCGTAAGGGCGCGCGATCAGGAACAAAGTGTCCTCCTTGACCAGATATACTCCGTGATCACATCACGCTACTATGGTTTTGTAATGCGGCAGAAGCCCATCGAGCAATGCATGTTTGAACTTTGCCGCGAATTGTGCAGGGATTTTGGCGGAAAAATGCTCAAAATACCCACCTGCAATATCTGTGGAAAATACGATCCCTTCCCTAGTACTGTTGTAAATCTCTTAGATGAGCGCGGCACGATAGTCGCCTCACGCACGTATTGCGCAAGTTGTACAGCTGAATGGGGCGACAGCCCTAGCAAGGAGTTTCTAATTTCGCTTCTACGTGCTGACAAGCGTAACTTCGGTCCTTTGCTTGGGATGAATATTATCAGAAAACCTTTACGCCGAAAGCATTCGCTTGGAAACAAGCCACACAGCAAGTACATCGCTTTTAAGATAATGTCCGACGCTGACCATCAGTCGGCTATGGGATAAGCTTTTCAGGGGGCAAAGCCTTGTTCTCAGGCGCGTATGCACATTCTGTTGATAGCAAAGGCAGAACAGTAATCCCTGCTAAGTTTAGGGCAAGGCTTGGCGAGAAGTTCTATATCACAAAGGGGATGCATGGCTGCCTTTGGGTGCTTTCAGATGAACAGTGGAGGCAATTCCAGCAGGCGCTTACCCCAAAATCACTTCTTGCATCCCATGCGCTCAAACTTGAAAGGTTTTTCGTGGGCTCCGCGGTCGAGTGTATACCGGATGGCCAGGGAAGGATTTTGATTCCCCAAAACCTTAGGGATTACGCGGGAATCGACGGAGATATATGGATCGTGGGGCTCACGAACAAAATTGAGATATGGTCCGCTGAGCGCTGGGAAGCATTCAATCGCGAGCTGACGGACGAAGAAATTCAAAAAATAGGAGAAAGTTTAGAACTGGGCTAGTTTTAAACCTCCCGTAGATTCGGTTGGCATATCTGCCAGACGAAAAATCGAAAACTACCTGCGTCATACTAAATTATGCCGGGCGGGATGTCTTTTTTTCGCTCCCCTTGCGCTGCCCGCCCGGTTTTTTTACTAAAAACTTTTCGCCAGTTAAATAGACTCACCGCATGAACAGCTCGGCGTGTTCACTAGAGCCCTTTGTATACGACGCCTTTTCGGGGTTCCGCCATCCAGTCCGCAACCGTATCACGCCACTTCAGATAGTGAGGGGTGTTCTTGTGGGCGGCAGCATCCTCCGCAGTCTTATACGCCTCGTAAAGGATGAACCGTGTTGGGTCTTCCTCCAGCTGAAGAACATCAAATCGAACATTGCCGGGTTCTTTTACTGACTCGCGCGCATTTTCAAGGGAGGCTTCGATAAAATCCTCGACATTTTCTGGCTTAACGTGAACATGAACGAGCGTTACGTACATAGGATTAACCTCCAGAAAACGAATTGTGCAGCAATAAAGTAGATAAGGTAATGGTCTTGCTATGTATCAGTACTTCATTACTCCAATCCGCCTAGCTTTCCCTTCTTTTAATTGACTCCGCCGCAGCCTTCTCATACAATGGAAGAAAAGCCTTATGGGTATTCGGAGGATTTGTCGATGAGTAATCTATTAATTAGCATAGTTATTCTCCTTGCGGTTGCACTGCCCACATGCGCAGAGTTGCCGAAGCCTCAGTATGACGAACAACTCGCAGGGAAACCGCCATACCGCCGACTATTCCTCGATGCTATGGTCGTTGAGGAATCATCAGGCTTGGCACGAGTTTTCCACTCGGCTGAAAAGTATAAGGCTAATCCCATCATACGAAAGGATAAGCCGTGGGAGGAATGGGGACCTTACTTATATGGCACAATAATGCACGACGAAGGAAAGCTCAAAATGTGGTATCAGGCGATTGGCAACCTAGAAGGAAAGATGAGGGGATTTGTGTGCTATGCAGAATCGCAAGATGGCATCAGGTGGAAAAAGCCCTCCCTTGGCATCGTTGAATGCGACGGATCAAATGAGAATAACATTGTTGAAACCAACGACAGCTTTCACATTCCGTCTGTATTCAAGCTTTCAGATTCAAGATGGGTTATGTATGGCTATGGACGTAATATTGGACCACACCTAGCATATTCTTCTGATGGTTTGCACTGGCATGACGCCACGACATCACCTCTTTTCGAATCTTCGGACGTAATCAACTTCTTCTGGGACCCATATGAAGAGAGATGGGCCGCCACTTATAAAACCCATAATCGAAGGCACAGAGCAGTTGGTGTCGTTTTCTCGAATGATGGCTTGAAATGGAAAAAACCGATCAATTCTGCAGTATTTGGAGCAGATGACCTTGACCCGGACGCTACTCAAATTTATGGAATGCCAGTATTCCCATACCAAGGTCTATATATCGGTCTCCCGTGGATTTAT
>FWPV01013257.1_pt1 | contig 12443 bp, 4 predicted proteins | sample 2228371 | NCBI WGS metagenome assembly FWPV01 (sample SAMEA103939776, study PRJEB20133) | metagenome | reverse complement strand
TGATGGGCGAGGCCGAACTGGTGCGCTACCGGCTGTTGGATTCCCGCGGCAACGAGATCCTCAACGACACGGCCGAACTGAACGCCATGGGCGGCTTCACGATGGCCTTCACCCTGACCGAGACGATGAACCTGGGGCCGACCTTCCTCGAACTGACCGCGGTGGGAGGCTCGGGCGGCGTGAATAACATCCAGCACGTTCACCAGTTCCAGGTGCAGGAGTTCCGCCGGCCGGAGTTCGAGGTCAAGACCCGCGCCAGCGAGGGGCCGCACCTGGTCGGGGGATTCGCGACCGTTGAGGTGGCGGCCAACTACTACGCCGGCGGCGCCCTGCCCGACGCCGAGGTGACGTGGCTGGTGCGACAGGCCTCGGCCCAGTACAGCCCGCCCGGCTGGGATGACTTCACCTTCGGCACCTGGATCCCCTGGTGGCGCGGGTGGGAGCGCTGGGGGCCGGCCGTGGCGCGCGAGGACACCTACACCGGGCGCACCGACGCCTCCGGCGTGCACCGCCTGCGGCTGGACTTCGAGAGCGTGGAGCCGCCCGAGCCGACCAGCGTGACCGCCGAGGCGACCGTGATGGACGTCAACCGGCAGGCATGGAGTGCCTCCACGGTGCTGCTCGTGCACCCGGCCGAGCTCTACGTCGGCCTGCGCACGGAGCGGTTGTTCGTCGAGCGGGAGCAGCCGCTGCGCGTGGACGCCATCGTGACCGACCTGGACGGCAGGCCGGTTCCGGGCCGCGAGATCCGCATGCGCGCCGCCCGCCTGGAGTGGAAGACGGTGGACGGCGTCTGGCAGGAGGTGGAGGTAGCGGCCCAGCCGTGCACGGTGTGGTCGGCAGCCGAGCCGGTGCAGTGCACCTTCGAGACGCCCGAGGGCGGCACCTACCGCATCACGGCGACGATCACCGATGCGCAGGGCCGGGCCAACCGCAGCGAACTGACCCGCTGGGTGAGCGGCGGCAAGCGACCCCCGTCGCGCGAGGTGGAGCAGGAGGAGGTGACCCTGATCCCCGATCGCAAGGAGTACCAGCCCGGCGACACCGCTGAGGTGCTCGTGCAGGCGCCGTTCTACCCGGCGGAGGGCCTGCTGACGCTGCGCCGGTCGGGGCTGGTGACCACCGAGCGGTTCACGATGGACGGGCCATCCTACACTCTGCGGGTGCCGGTCCGGGAGTCTTACATCCCCAACCTGTGGGTCCAGGTGGACCTGGTGGGTGCGACGGCGAGGACCGACGAGAGCGGCCAGGCGCAAGCCGGGCTGCCGCCACGGCCGGCCTACGCCAGGGGCGAGATCAACCTGGCCGTGCCGCCGTGGACGCGTGCGCTCTCGCTGGAGGTGACGCCGCGCGAGAGCCGGCTTGAACCGGGCGGCGAGACCACGGTGGACGTGACCGTGCGCGATGCCGGCGGGGCGCCCGTGGCGGGGGCCGAGCTGGCGGTCGTCGTGGTGGACGAGGCCGTGCTGGCCCTCACGGGCTATCAGGTCGCGGATCCCATGGCGACCTTCTACACGGACCGCTCGCCGGACGTCAGCGACCATCACCTGCGGGCCAGCCTGCTGCTCGCCCGGCCTGAGGACCTGACCGCCGGCGGCGTGGGGCAGCAGGAGATGGCCCTCGATGTCGCGAAGGTCGTCGAGCGGGAGGCGGTGATGATGCCGGCCGCGACCGCGGCCCCTGCCCCCGAGATGGCTCCCGGCATGGCCCCCGAGGGCGCGCCCATCGCCTTGCGCACCGACTTCAACCCGCTGGCGGCGTTCGCTCCGTCCGTGTTAACCGATGCCCGGGGCCGGGCCTCGGTGCCGGTCACGCTGCCCGACAACCTCACCCGCTATCGCGTGACGGTTGTGGCCGTGACAGGCAGCGAGGCGGGGAAACTCGGGGGCAAACAGTTCGGGAAGGGGGAGGCCGCCATCACGGCGCGGCTGCCGCTGATGGTGCGGCCATCGCCGCCGCGCTTCTTGAACTTCGGCGACCGCTTTGAACTGCCGGTGGTTCTGCAGAACCAGACCGACGCCCCCATGCAGGTGGAGGTGGCGGTGCGCGCCGTCAACGCGGTCTTCACGGCCGGCGCCGGCCGGCAGGTGACCGTCCCGGCCAACGACCGTGTGGAGGTGCGCTTCCCCGCGACGACGGCCAGCGCGGGCACGGCCCGCTTCCAGGTGGTTGCCGCCGAGCAGCGGAGCGGCTTCGCCGACGCTGCCCAGTTCGAACTGCCGGTCTGGACCCCCGCCACGACGGAGGCGTTCGCGGTCTACGGGACGGTTGACAAGGGCGGCGTGTCCCAGCCGGTGATCGCGCCCTCGGGGGTCTACACCCAGTTCGGGGGGCTCGAGGTGACGACCTCCTCGACGGCGCTGCAGGAACTGACGGATGCCGTGCTGTACCTGGTCGCCTACCCGTTCGAATGTTCCGAGCAGCTCGCCTCCCGCATCCTGGCGGTGGCGGCGCTGCGCGACGTCCTGTCGGCCTTCCAGGCGCAGGGGCTGCCTGCGCCGGCCGAGATCGAGGCCGCGATGGCCCGCGATATCGAGCGGCTGCGCGGCATGCAGAACGACGACGGCGGTTTCCCGGTCTGGCGGCGCGGGCAGCGCTCGTGGCCCTACCACACCATCCATGTGGCGAATGCCTTGCAGCGGGCCAAACTGAAGGGCTACGACGTGCCCGAGGAGATGTTGGCCCGGGCCAAGGCCTATCTGGGCCGGATCGAGAACGAGATCCCGGCGGAATGGGGCCCCGACGTCCGCAACACGTTGATCGCTTACGCGCTGAATGTGCGCAAGCAGATGGGCGATGCCGACCCGGCCCGGGCGCGCCGGCTTGTGAACGAGGTTGGCCTGGAGCGGCTTTCTCCCGAGGCTATCGGCTGGATCCTGCCGGTGCTCAGCGACGACAGCGGCTCCGTGGCCGAGGTCCAGGCGATCCGCCGCCACCTGCTCAACCGCGTGACGGAGACGGCCGGCACGGCGCACTTCGTCGCCGCCTACGGCGACGAGGCCTACTTGCTGCTCTACTCCGACCGCCGCGCCGATGGCATCCTGCTGGAGGCGTTGATCGGCGATCAGCCCGATAGCGACCTGATCCCCAAACTGGTGCGCGGCCTGCTGGCGGGCCGCAAGGCGGGCCGCTGGACCAACACCCAGGAGGATGTCTTCATCCTGCTGGCGCTCGACCGCTACTTCCGCACCTACGAGGCCGAGACGCCCGACTTCGTGGCGCGCATCTGGCTCGGCGACCGCTATGCCGGGCAGTCCGAGTTCCGCGGCCGGACGACCGACTACCACCTGACCGCCGTGCCGATGAGTGTCCTGGCGGAGAAGCCGGGGGCGCAGAACCTGATCCTGACCAAGGAGGGGCCGGGCCGCCTGTACTACCGGATGGGGCTGAAGTACGCGCCCACCGACCTGCAACTGGCGGCGCTCGATCGCGGCTTCACGGTTGAGCGGGCCTACGAGGCGGTGGACGATCCCGCCGACGTTCGCCGAGATGCCACGGGCATCTGGCATGTGAAGGCCGGCGCCCGCGTGCGCGTCGTCCTCACCCTGGTGGCCCCGGCGCGGCGCTACCATGTGGCCCTGGTGGACCCGCTGCCGGCCGGCCTGGAGGCCTTGAACCCGGCGCTGGCGGTCACGGGCGACCTGCCGGAGAGCCCCGATTCCCGGCGCGCATGGTGGTGGTGGCCCTGGTACGAGCACCAGAACCTGCGGGATGAGCGCGCCGAAGCGTTCTCGACGCTGCTCTGGGAGGGAGTGTACACTTACAGTTATGTGGCCCGAGCCACGACGCCGGGGCAGTACGTCGTGCCGCCCGCCAAGGCGGAGGAGATGTACGCGCCGGAGACATTCGGCCGCAGCGCGTCGGATCGGGTGATCGTGGAATAGGGCGGCGAGCAGCCTGCCCGCGACAGATTACGCCGGCTGCACGGAGCGGGCCACCGTGCAGCCGGCGTTGTCTATCCCGCGCCGACCGGCAGCCAGGCGCGAATCTGCGTCCCGGCCTGGGGCGCGCTGAGGATGTCCAGCGTGCCGCCGAGGCCACGCGCTCGCTCGCGCATGGACTGCAAGCCCAGGTGCCCCGGATATGAGGCGAGTGGGTCGAAGCCCAGGCCGTTGTCGGACACCTCAAGCGCTATGCCGTCCGGCCTGCACGCCAGGCGCAGGTCCACGCGGTCGGCGCGCGCGTGCTTGACCGCGTTGCGCAGCGCCTCCAGGCCGATGCGATACAAGGCCTCCTTGAGGGGGAGCGGGACGTCGGGTTCCGGGCACAGGCTCAACTCGATCTTGACGCCGTGACTTGCCCGCAGGGCCACCGCCTGCTTGGTGAGGGCGGCCACCAGGCCTTCCGCCTCCAGCGATTCGGGCCGCAGTTCGAAGATCAGAGCGCGCATCTCGTCCAGCCCGGCCTGCGCCAGCGTGATCACGTAGCGCAGCGCCTCGAGCACGCCCCCTCGATCGTCGTCGAGGCGTGTCAGGGCCGTGTGCGCGCCGAGCGAGATGCCGTACAGCGCCTGGGAGACGGAATCGTGCAATTCGCGCGCCAGGCGCTGGCGCTCCTCCGCCCTGGCGCGCTCCTGGTTCGCCAGCGCCAGCGCCGCCTCTGCGCGGTGCAGCGCTTCCTCAGAGCGCTTGCGTCGGGTAATGTCGTGGGTCACCGCCAGCACGCACTCCTCTTCGGCAACCTTGATCCGGGCGAGTGAGACGAGCATGGTGGCGCTTTCCCCGGCTTTCGTTCGGAAGTCGAGCTCCTGGCCGACGACCTGCGCCTGCTTGCCGTACAGCCCAAGCAGCCTGTCCGTGGCGTCGCCTGGCGGGACCATGCCGACGTCTGCGATCCTTGCGCCGACGAGTTCCGATCGCCCATATCCCAGCGTGCGCGTGAACGCCTCATTGACGTCGAGAATGGTGCCGTCGCCGACCCTGGCGATGAGCAGGCCATCGGGGGAAACGCGGAAGACGGCTGCGAACTTCTCTTCCGAGGCGCGCACGGCCTCTTCGGCGCGCTTGCGGTCGCTGATGTCCTCGATGATGTTGGCGAAACGGTTGCCCCCCGCCGGGAAGGTGACGACATGCTGATAGCGGCCGACCGCCTCGGCGAACGTCTCGAACTCCGCGGGTGTCTGGGTGGCGACGACCTCGGCGAAGCGCGGCAAATACTCGGGCAGCGCGTCGGGAAACATTTCGCTGATCCGCCGTCCGGCGATTTGCTCGCGAGCCAGGCCGGTGTGCCGGGTGTAGGCGTCGTTCACTTCCAGAACGCGCCAATCCGACGGCTGGCCCTGATCATCGTAAAGCAGTTCGTACAGCGCGAAGCCTTCCGACATGTTCTGGAAGAGCAGGCGGTACTTCTCTTCGCTCAGGCGCAGCGTCTCTTCTGCCTGCTTCTGATCGGTGATGTCCCGGCTGACGCCCACCAGCGCGACCGGCCGGCCCTCTTCGTCCCGGATGACGGCGCGGCTGTCGCTGAACCAGCGGTACTCGCCGCTCTTCACCTTCCAGCGGTATTCGGCGGTCGAGCCCTGCTCCTGGCCCTGGACGAGTTCCCGCAGTTGGGCGACTGACTTCTCGCGATCGTCGGGGTGGACCCGCTCAAGGGCCTCCTCGTGTGCCAGGTCGCGCAGCTCCTCGGCGCTGAACCCGGTCAATCGTACCTGGGCGGGGCTCATGAACGCGTATCTCCCGGTCCGCAGGTCGAGCAGGTTAATGCCGTCGCGCGAATTCTCCACCACCAGCCGGAAGCGCCGCTCGCTCTCGCGCAGGGCCTGTTCGGCGCGCCGCAGCTCGGTGATGTCCTGGATGGCGACGGCGCTGCCGACGATCTGCCCGGCCTGATCGCGGATGGGCACCGCGCTGTTGACGATGTAGGCCCGTCCGCCGTCGAACCGCTCGATCTCGAGCAACTGCCCAAACACGGGCACGCCCTTTTCGATGGCCTGCGCGGAAGCCCAGTCGTGCGGCTCGACCGGTTTGCCCGAGTCAGCCCACCACGCCCTGTACTGCACGTAGTCGTCAACGCTGCGGGTGGTCGGGCGCGGTCCCCATATCTGCTCATCCATCCCGTTGGTGAGGACAACCCCACCCTGGGCATCGGTGATGATCACCCCGACGGGCAACGCCTGCAGGACTGCCTCCAGGTGGCGCTTCTCCGCTTCCAGCAGAAGTTGGGCCGACCGCAGCGCGGCCTCGGCCCGCTCGCGCTCGTGGATCTCGGCCTGCAGCACCTCGTTGGCGCGACGCAGTTGCGCCGTGCGCTCGCTCACCTGCTCCTCCAGTTCGTCACGCGCCTGGCGCAAGATGGCCTCCGTGCGCTGGTAAGCCTTTGTGGCCTGGCGCACGAGGTAGAAGGTGCTCAGGAGCGCCAGACCGACCAGGAGGAGATGCGGCAGGTCAATCCCGGCTCGGCGGCCGGCCGCGCGATCAATGACCAGGTCCAGCGCGATGAGTATGGCGACCAGAACAACCGGGAGCCAGGCATTCCGGAGCAGGGATTTTGTCATGGATAGGGTCCTCTGGCGACTGCCCTCAGTGAGGCTCGGGCGTGACGCCAGGCCTCCTCACGGTCGCCCGCCGCTCGATTCAATCGCACGATGCGAGGCCGGCCCGAATCGCGTAGAGCGCGGCCTGCGTTCGACTGGGGACGCCAAGTTTGGCCAGGATGTGGCTCACGTGGCTCTTGACCGTCTGCTCCCCGACGTCCAGCGCTTGAGCGATCTCCCGATTGGACCTGCCCTGCGCCAGCAGCCGCAACACGTCCGTCTCGCGCTGGGTGAGGGGCGGAGGACTTTGATCGGGGCTGCGCACCTCGCGCAAAAGGCGAGCGGCGGCTTCGGGGCACAGCTCCACCTGTCCTGCCGCGGCCGCCTTGATCGCCCGGCGCAGTTCGTCCACCCCGGTGTCCTTCAGCAGATAGCCGATGGCGCCAGCCCGCACGGCGTCAACCACCGAGGCGTCCTCCAGGACGCTCGTCAGTGCCACCACCTCGGTTTCGGGCAGCTCCTGGCGGATCGCCGCCGTCGCGCGGATGCCATCCAGCACGGGCATCAGCAGGTCCATCAGGACGACGTCCGGGTGGGTCTGGCGCGCCAACTGGAGCGCTTCGGCGCCGTCGCGTGCCTCGCCGACGATCTCGATCTCCGGATCTGCGGCCAGGAACATGCGCAGTCCCTGACGCACGATGCCGTGATCGTCTGCAATCAGTACCCGGATCGCCATCCTGCCCCCTTCATACTTTCGGGGGAGACCTCCGTCACCCCCAGACGTGAGCGAGGATCAGTCCTCGTCCCGATGCAAACGCCGATGCGGGCGCCTATACTGGCTACCGTTGGCCATGCGCTTGTCGGTTCCCACCAGGAACCGAACGAATTATACCACAGCAGAGGAGACAGTCCATGAGGGACATGGCATCGCCTGAGGCCGAGACGATCCGGTTGTTGATCGTTGAGGACCAGCCGGCGGTGCGCAAGGGGCTGCACATGCGGCTTGCCGCAGAAGCGGACCTGACGGTGGTCGGCGAGGCGGCGGACTGCGAGAGTGCCCTTGACCTGGCGGCCTCGCTTCGCCCCGACATCGTTCTGGTGGACGTCGAGATGCCGCATGCGGATGGCATCGCGACGGCGAGAGCGCTGCGCGCGGTCTTCCCGCAGGTCTCGGTCATCATCCTGAGCTTCCAGGACGACGCGCAGACGCGCGCTCTGGCTGTGGAAGCAGGCGCGGTGGCGTTCGTCGCCAAGTCCCTGCCAGCGGACACGCTGCTCGCGGCGATCCGTGCGACATGGCAGACGAAAGGCGCCGCCTCGAAAGGGGGTAGGGGTATGGGCAAGTAACTTACCGTTCTCGTCTCGGTGGATCGAAGTGACAGTCAGACAGGAAACACGAAAGGAGATTCGGATGTCTGCTCGTAGATCGTTGAATGTACTGCTCCTGGTGGCAGTGCTCGGTTCGCTGGTGATCGCAGCGAGCGGCCCGGCCCTTGCGGCCGCGCTGCCGCCGGAAGGGGCGCAGACCGCTCCCCCATCACCACCCATCCCGCCCAAGTGGGCGGAGAAGCACCAGAGGGTGCTGGAGAAGCAAGAGCAGCGCGTTACGCAGGCGGAGAGGCAGGCCGCTGCGGACAGCGCCGCCGCCAGGGGCTTCGAGCTCCCGGCGATCGGCGCGGCCGCTATGGCTGCGCCCGGCGCTGCACCCTACTACTTCTCCCACCCGAACTACGCCAATAGCCCGCTGGTCGAACTGGACGCTGGCGGCAACGTGGTCCCCGGCACGGGCATCGAGAAGTTCGTGGACAAACTGCCCTGGGCAAAGCCGGCAGACCCGGCCAGCACCGACATCCCGCTTGCAGTGGCGCAGGAACTGACCGCAGCGGACGGCACCAAGTCCGACTACTATGAGATCGGCCTGGTCCAGTACCGGCAGAAGATGCACCGCGACCTGCCAGCGACCCTGCTGCGCGGCTACGTACAACTCAAGGCCTGCGCGGACGGCGGCGTACCGTTGTTCAACGAGATGCTCGACGGGTCGCGGGTTGCCACCGGTTACTGTGGTGTGACCGCGCCAGGCTATCTCGGGCCCGCCATCGTCGCCCAGAAGGACAAGGCCGTGCGCATCCTGTTCCGCAACTTACTGCCAACAGGCTCGGGCGGCGACCTGTTCATCCCGACCGATGTTTCCGTGATGGGTTCCGGCATGGGGCCTGACTTGCACGGCTCGCCCGAGACCTATCCTACGGACCCCATGTGCGAGCAATCCCCGAAGCCCGCGGGCTGCTTCACCGAGAACCGCGCCGACCTGCACCTGCACGGTGGCTTGACGCCGTGGATCAGCGACGGCACGCCGCACCAATGGATCACACCGGCGGGTGAGACGCTGCCATACCCGGACGCCCAGCTCCTCGCGGATGCCAACGCGCCGGACCACAACAACGCCGTGGAGAACAAGGGCGTGAGCGTCGAGTACGTGCCCGACATGTGGTTCACTTCTGCCGGAGCCTGGATCCCGGGCTGCTTCGGACAGACCACCTGCGCTGTGCCCGGCGCTACCAACAACCCCGGCAGGGGCGCGCAGACCTACTACTACACCAACCAGCAGTCCGCCCGCCTGCTCTTCTACCACGATCACGCCTGGGGCATCACCCGCCTGAACGTCTACGCCGGCGAGGCCGCCCCTTACCTGATCCAGGATCCGACCGAGCAGGCCCTGACCGCTGGCGGCGGGGCCCTGGAGGGCCTGGGCATCGGCATCCCGCTGGTGATCCAGGACAAGACCTTCGTGCCGAATGCGGCGCAGCTGGCCGTGCAGGACAACACGTGGGATTCCTCGCGCTGGGGCGGCGAGGGCAACCTGTGGCTGCCGCACGTCTACTCGCCGGCGCAGAACCCCGGCGACGCCTCGGGCGTCAACCAGTTCGGCCGCTGGGCCTACGGCCCGTGGTTCTGGCCGCCCACCAACAACATCGCCTACGGCCCGATCCCCAACCCGTACTATGACCCGGCATGCGACCCGGACGTGCAGTGGTGCGAGCCGCCCACGATGCCGGGCACGCCGTTCAACTCGATGGGCATGGAGGCGTTCCATGACACGCCGGTGGTCAACGGCGTCGCTTATCCCACCGTCACGCTGGCCCCGGGCGAGTATCGCTTCCGTATCCTGAACGCGGCCAGCGACCGCTTCTTCAACCTGTCACTCTACCAGGCCGATCCTGCTGCCCCGACCGAGGTGGCGTTGAACGCCGCTGAGGTGGAGGCGGCCCTGGCCGATCCGGCGGGGGTCTTCCCGACGCCGGATACGGCGATCAGCCCGGCTGGCCCGGCCTGGGTCCAGATCGGCACCGAGGGCGGCTTCCTGCCCGCGCCGGTCGTCATCCCGGCCCAGCCGATCACCTGGGTGACCGACCCGACGGTCTTCAACGCCGGCAACGTGGACCAGCACTCGCTGTTGCTCGGCCCGGCCGAGCGCGCGGATGTGGTGGTGGACCTCACGCCGTTCGCAGGCAAGACGCTGATCCTCTACAACGACGCCCCGGCGGCGTTCCCGGCCCGCGATCCGCGCTACGACTACTACACCGGCAACCCGGACCTGACGGACACCGGCGGTACGCCCCCGACACAGCCCGGCTACGGCCCGAACATCCGCACCGTGATGCAGATCGTGGTGACGGGCTCGGGCGGCGCGGCGAACCCGGATTGGGTCAACCCGTCCAGGCTGACCGCGCTCCAGAGCGCGTTCGCGCACAAGGCCGACGGTAGCGGCGTGTTCGAGTCCTCGCAGCACCCGATCATCGTGGGGCAGCAGGCGTACAACTCGGCCTATGGCACCGCCTTCAAGAGCAACGACGGCCTGGTGCAGATCTTCGAGACCTCGAAGACGTTCCCTGTCCTTGCGGGCGGCACCCTGACGATGCCGCTCCAGCCCAAGCAGATCCAGGACGAAATGGGCGAGGCGTTCGACCGCGACTACGGGCGGATGAGCGGCTTCCTGGGCCTTGAATCGCCGAACCCGCAGGCCGGCGTGCAGAACATGATCCTCTACCCCTTCGTCAACCCGGCCAGCGAGCTGATTGATGCGACCGGGCTGCCGAAGGGCGACGTCAAAGTGAATCCGATCACTGTGGCCACCGACGGGACGCAGATCTGGAAGATCACGCATAACGGCGTGGATACCCACCCGATTCACTTCCACCTGTTCGATGTCCAGCTCATCAACCGGGTCGGCTGGGATGGCATCATCCGCAAGCCCGATGCCAACGAACTCGGCTGGAAGGACACCGTCCGCATCAGCCCGCTGGAGGACACCATCGTGGCCCTGCGGCCGGTGCGCCCTGTCACCCCGTTCGACGCGGTGATACCGAACAGCAGCCGCCCGCTCAACCCGGCCATGCCGACCGGCTCGTCGCTGATGTTCACCAACATAGATGCTTTCAACAACCCGACCGAGCCGATCGTCAACGTGTGGACCAACTTCGGCTGGGAGTACGTCTGGCACTGCCACATCCTCAGCCACGAAGAGATGGACATGATGCGGCCCATCTCCGTGTCGTCGCCGCCGCAGGCGCCGGTCCTCATCAGTGGGACGCGCACCGGGAGCGGCAATAGCAAGCGGGACAATCTGGCGTGGAGCGACAACTCCGGCAACGAGACGGGCTTCATGATCCAGAGGGCGCTCACCGGGAACGGCCCGTGGACCGACGTGGCGACGGTAGCCGCCAACGTGACCGCGTACTCGTATGTTGTGGGGAACATCAACACGATCTACTTCTATCGGGTTGTTGCCTCCAACAACGTCGGCTACTCGTTCACGGCCGGCTACTCCACCGTGACGACGACCAGCGCCTCCAATGTCCTCCAGGTGCCGGCTCAGACGCTCCAGCCGCCGGCGGCCCCGAGCAACCTGACGGCAACGGCTCAGGCCGGCCCGCAGGTCCTGCTGTCCTGGACCGACAACGCCACCAATGAGAGCGGCTTCGTCATCGAGCGGGCCGTCAACGGCGGCGCCTTCACCACGCTCGTCACTGTCGGGCCGCGCAACAACACCGGCGGCGTCACCTACACCGATGTCAGCGTGGCGGCGGGCAGTACGTATGCCTACCGCGTGGCTGCTGCGAACGCGGCGGGCCTGTCGGCCTGGTCGAATACCGCGAACGTGACCATCCCAGCGCCACCCGCGGCTCCATCGAACGCGCTGGCAACGACCTTCCGGCAGGGTAACAACGCCAGGGTCAGGCTGACCTGGCAGGACAACGCCAACAACGAGACCGGCTTCAGGATCCAGCGGTCCACAAACGCGACGTTCACCGCCAACCTGGTCACCAGCACGGTGGGTGCCAACGTCACGACTTTCACAACCGGCAACCTGCCCCGGAGCACGCCGTTCTACTTCCGGGTGCAGGCGTACAACGGCGCCGGCCCATCGGCATGGGTGAACGCTACGCCCTTCCCGATCACGACAGCGCCATAAGTCACCTCGGCCAGCCGGCGCCGGCCTTCGGGCGGGCGCCGGCTTGCGGGAACGGCTGCCTGCATGGCCCACCCTGCGCTGCTGCAAAGGCGGGACGGGCAATGCACGGCAGACCACCTGCCAAGGGGTTAGGGAGGCACTTCGAGATGGTTCGCAGATGGCTGAGGTTGGCGATGCTGTGTCTGGTCCTCGCGGTGCTGGCGCCCGGAACGGCGCTGGCAGGCCCCGCCAGCCGGACAGACGGTCCCCAGGGCGGGGCCGAGATCCCTCTGGTTGGCCAGGCGGGCGGCGGCGCCTACGCGGTGGCGCTTCAGGGGGCCTATGCCTACCTGGGCATCGGCCCCCGGCTGGCAGCCGTTAGTGTCTCCTCGCCGTCGAAACCGGGCCTCGCCGGCCGCAGCGCCCCGCTGCCGGCCATCGTGCGAGGCCTGGCTGTCTCCGGCGACTACGCCTACGCCGCGGCCGGCGAGCACGGCCTGCACATCGCTGACGTGT
>FWPV01013256.1_pt1 | contig 12445 bp, 10 predicted proteins | sample 2228371 | NCBI WGS metagenome assembly FWPV01 (sample SAMEA103939776, study PRJEB20133) | metagenome | reverse complement strand
TTCGATCACCGCCAGCGGCGACTTGCCCGCGGCGCGATATTGCTGCCACAGTTCTTCGGTGTCGGCGGCGATGAACTCGCTGATGCCCTTGATGAGCGCGTGTTTGATTCGCTCCTGCACTGGCCAACCGCGCCACTCGGCGCTTGCGGCGGCTTCGGTGGCGGTGTCACTAGCGCTTGCCGCCAAGCGCTGTGCGTAGGCGATCAGCCGCTCTGCAGCATCCGGGCGGCGACACAGGATCGCGTCTTCGACCACGTCGCGCAGCTCCGGCTCGAGCTCGTCGTAAATGCCGAGTTGCCCCGCGTTGACGATGCCCATCGTCAAACCGGCCTGGATCGCGTGGTAGAGGAACACCGTGTGCATCGCTGCGCGCACGCGTTCGTTGCCGCGGAAGGAAAACGAGACGTTGGAGATGCCGCCGCTCGTTTTGGCGTGCGGCAGGTTTTGGTGGATCCAGCGCACCGCTTCGATGAAATCGAGCGCGTAGCGGTCGTGCTCGGGGATGCCGGTGGCGATTGCAAAAACGTTCGGGTCGATGATGATGTCCTCGGGCGGAATCCCGGCGTCGGTCAGCCGCCGATACGCGCGCTCGGCGATTTCGATCTTGCGCGCCAAGGTGTCGGCTTGCCCTTTTTCGTCAAAGCACATCACCACGATCGCTGCGCCCAACGCGTGCGCCGTTTCCGCTTGGCGCAGGAACGCCGCTTCGCCCTCCTTGAGCGAAAGGGAATTGACGATGCTCTTGCCTTGTAGGCATTTCAGACCCGCCTCGATCGCCTCCCAACGCGACGAATCCACCATCACCGGCACGCGCGCGATTTCTGGTTCGGCGGCAAGAAGCTTCAAGAACCGCTCCATCGCCGCGGCGGCGTCGATCATCGCGTCGTCCATGTTCACGTCGATCGCCTGCGCGCCGGCTTCCACCTGCTGCGCCGCCACCGCCAGCGCTTCCTCGTACCGCCCTTCGCGGATGAGCCGCGCGAATTGCCGTGAGCCGGCCACGTTGGTCCGTTCGCCTACATTGATGAAGCCGGTGGTCGCATCCACCCGCAACGGCTCCAGCCCCGCCAGCACCAAGGTGTGATCGCGCTCCGGGCGCGGCCGCGGCGGTTTGTCAGCGATGACTTTCGCCAGTGCCGCGATGTGTGCCGGGGTGGTACCGCAGCAGCCACCGACGATATTGACCAGCTGGTCTTTCGCCCACTGCGCGATTTGCGCCGCGAGCATCTCGGGCGTTTCATCGTAGCCGGTGGGCGCGAGCGGGTTGGGCAGCCCCGCGTTGGGGTGCGCGGAAACGAAACAATCGCAGTGCGCGGCCAGCGCCTCGACGTGCTGCCGCAGTTCCTTGGCACCCAGTGCGCAGTTCAAGCCAAACGCCAGCGGTCGCGCATGCTTGAGCGAAGCCCAGAACGCTTCCGGCGTTTGTCCCGACAGCACCCGACCGGCGGCATCGGTGATCGTGCCGGAGATCATCACTGGCCAGCGCCGGCCCTGCTCGCGAAAGAGCCGCTCAAGCGCCCACACCGCCGCTTTGGCGTTCAAGGTATCAAACACTGTCTCAATCAGAATGATGTCGGCCCCGCCGGTGACCAGCCCCAACGCTGCGCGGTAGTAATCCTCCGCGAGCGCGTCGAACGAAATCGCGCGATAGCCCGGGTCATTGACATCGGGGGACAGCGACAGGGTCTTTGAAGTGGGGCCGATGACGCCAGCGACAAAACGCGGTTTTTCGGGCGTGCGCGCGCTGAATTCATCAGCAAGCGCCCGCGCGATCGCCGCACCGGCGACGTTCAGTTCGAACGCAATTTCCGCAAGGCCATATTCTTCTTGCGACGTAGCGGTGCTGTTGAAGGTGTTCGTTTCGATGATGTCGGCACCGGCTTCCAGATACGCCCGGTGGATGCCCGCGATCACTTCTGGGCAGGTGAGGTTCAGCAGGTCGTTGTTGCCTTTGAGCTCTTTGGGATGATCCGCAAAGCGATTCCCACGGTAATCGCTTTCCGAAAGCCCTTGCTGCTGGATCATCGTGCCCATCGCACCATCCAGCAGCAGGATGCGGCGCTGCAAAAGCGCCTCGAGCACGGCGGTCGCGTCGGGGCGGAACGCGGGCGACGAAACGTTCGGCGCGGTGAGGGGGCTCAGTGGCGGGGTAGTGGAAAGGGGTGATGGAGTTGAGCTCGAAATATCATCGGTACGGAAACTGGCGCTCATGGTGTTCCTGCTCGCGTCACGGCAACTCGTCACAAACCGGCGATTGTCGCATGAAGTCAGCAATGGGATGACGATCGGCGAAATTGTGCTGACCTTGCGTTGTCGGCATGAAAAAACACCTCTATGCCAAACGTCATGACCGATGGTGGTTTTCGGATCATGATCCTCACGCATGATCATCCGCCACCGCATGTGCCTGTGATCGGTACAGATGGTTGCGCCTAGGTGAGGCGGGATTGCCGCGGCAAGTCGCGGCGGTTGCACTCGAACTTTGGCATGACACGGGTGCAACGGCGCGCGGTTTTGCAGAATATTGAAGAGAATCTGACGCTTGAGTGCGAACATTCAAAGCAGATCCAGGGACTTTGATGCCATGCTGGCGCAAGCAGCTGCCGCTGGCGGCGTGAAGGGATCAATCCGGCAGCAGCGCCGCCAGGATCGCGTTGAGGTGCTTCATTCCGCTCGGGGTCGTCTGCCAGCGCTGCGGGTGCGGTACCAGTAAGCTGCGGCGGTAAAAAGGAGCCAGGGGTGCCTCTGCCGCCAAAGGAAGCTGCCCCGTGCGGGCCACATAGGTCGCACGCGCCACCCCATCGCGCAAACGCAGGCCGTTCATCAGAAATTCGAACGGCAGCTCTTTGCGGTGCACCCATTGCGCTTCGCGCTGCCACGAGGACTGAAGGTATGTCGTGGGGTGCGCGGGTTTGCGCGTGCGCAGGATCCCTGGCGGTAGCGTCACTTTGCCATGCGCGCCCGGGCCGATGCCAAGGTAATCGCCAAATTGCCAGTAGTTGCGGTTGTGCCGGCATTCGTGCCCGGGGCGGGCAAAGGTGCTGACCTCGTAGCGCCGAAGACCTGCCGCCTCGAGCGCCGCATGCACTTCGGTCTCGATCGTCACCAGCGTCTCTTCATCGGGTAACCCCGCCGGAGGGGTGTGCGCAAACGCCGTGTTCGGTTCCAGCGTCAGCTCATACGCCGACACGTGCCCCAGACCCAGCGCCACCAGCGCTTTGACGTCCGCAACCGCGTCTTTAGGCGTTTGCCCGGGCCAGCCGTAAATGAGGTCAGCATTGACACGGGGAAATAGATGGAGCGCCGCCTCGAGCGTGCGGCGCGCCTCGTCTGCGCCGTGAATGCGGCCCAGGGCCACGAGGCCCGCGGTGTTCAATGTTTGCACACCTACAGAGAGCCGGTTCACGCCGGCGGCACGAAAGCCTGCCAGTTTCGTCACTTCCTGCGCCGTGCCCGGGTTGGCTTCGAGCGTGATCTCCACATCTGCCGCTACGGGCAACCGCTGTGCGATCCCCTCCAAAATCGCCCCGATCGCCCGTGGACTCAGAAGGCTTGGGGTGCCGCCGCCGAAAAAGATCGAGCGCACCACCCGCCCCGGCACCAGCGCGGCATCTGCGGCAAGATCGGCCAACAGCCGCGCCACGAACGCCGCTTCGGGAATCGCGCCACGCCGCGGGTGCGAGTTGAAATCGCAATACGGGCATTTGCGCACGCACCAGGGGATGTGCACATAGACGCTGAGCGGTACCGCTTGGGCGAGGAAGCAGGGAAGCCGCGCAGGGGCAGAGGAGGGCAATGGTCGTGTGGGGTCAAGCGGTGCGGCGGCAGCAGGGGATAGCGGTACCGTGAGGGTAGGTGGCACGGGGAGGGACGGGGCTACCGCAGGATCGAGCGGCGCAGGGACGGCGCAGGAGCGAGGTGTCGTGGCATCAAGCGGATCGCGCCCGGGGAAAGGGCTAGGCGTCAGGATGTGCGCTCGCGCACGCGCCGTGTCCGCAGACTGTACCGCCGAGTCTGGCACCTTACCCACGCTCAAGCGTTCGTGTGCGTCGCCAGTACCGGCGCGAGCTGCGGCCAGGCGGCCACAAACGCCCGTAGCGCTTGCCCCCGATGGCTGCGGGCGTTCTTTTCCTCGGGCGTCAATTCGGCAGCGGTGCGGCCAAGCGTCGGGTCGAGGAACACCGGGTCATAGCCAAAGCCCCCCGCCCCGCGCGGTGCGGCGGCAACCTCACCCCACCAACGCCCTTCGGCAACGAACGGCGTGGGATCGTCGGCGTGTGCGACGAACACCACACAGCAGTAAAAATACGCGCGCCGCTGCGGGCCGGTCAGCGCTGCCATCTCGGCGAGCAGCTTGGCGTTGTTGCGCGCGTCGTCTTTCGGCTCACCGGCGTATCGCGCCGAACGCACCCCCGGCGCGCCGCCGAGCGCCGGCACCACCAGCCCCGAGTCGTCCGCGAGCGCCGCTCGCCCGAGGGCGCGTGCCGCGTGGCGGGCTTTGGCGAGCGCGTTCTCCAAAAAGGTGGCAAACGGTTCGTCGCAACCGCTTACCCCCAACTCGCCTTGCGGAATCAGCCGCACCCCCAGCGGCGTCAAGAGCGCTCCCAGCTCCCGAAGCTTACCGCGGTTGTCGCTGGCTAAAACGATTTCAAAAAGGGACATGAGGAGTTCTCTGAAAAAAACAACCTTCTCTGAACGCCGACAGACGATGGTTTGCGGCGTCTTGGCTGACCCGATTTTCGCTCAAGGTGGAGACGGATCCGACAGAAAGCCTCTTACGCAGAAGTCCCTGCCCACCCACCGATTGCTGCCAATCCCGCCGCAGGTGCCGCGAGTGCTTGCCGCTGCGCCTCGGTCAATGGCGCAATGCCGCCTGCAGCCAAGTCTAAGAGGCGCGCCAGCATCGCACGGTCAAACGGCGCTTGCTCGGCGGTCCCTTGGACTTCGATCAGCGCGCCAGCTGCGTCCATCACCACGTTGACGTCGGCGTCGCACGAGCTATCGAGCGCATAATCCAGATCGAGCCGCGGCTCGCCCGCCACCACGCCTACCGACACCGCGGCGATCTGGCGCACCACCGGGTGCGAAGCGCACAGCCCGCGCGCCACGAGCCACGACCCTGCCTCATAGAGCGCCACCCAGCCGGCGGTGATCGCAGCGCAGCGCGTGCCGCCGTCGGCGGAAAGCACGTCGCAATCCACCACGATCTGCCGCTCTCCGAGCACGGCGACATCGACGGCGGCACGAAGGCTGCGGCCGATGAGACGCTGGATCTCCTGGCTGCGGCCGTTGGGGCGGCCGCGCGCGCTGTCGCGGTCGCTGCGGGTGGCGGTGGCGCGCGGCAACATCGCGTACTCGGCGGTCACCCACCCCAACCCGGTTCCTTTGCGGTGCGGGGGGACATTTTCCAGCACCGATGCGGTGCATAGCACCACGGTATTGCCCAGCGCCATCAGCGCCGAGCCTTCCGCCTGCGGCAACACGCCGCGCTGTAGCCGTACGGGGCGAAGATGATCGGCAGATCGAAGAGACGAAATGTTCATGTCTTTTTGCGGAACTTCTCAATGGTCGTGTTGATCTCGGCAATGGCGCGATCGAGCGCTTCGTCACTGATCGCTTCACCCTCCAGCGTTTCTTCCCGTTGTGAAAACAGTGTTGTGACGTCGGTCAGGCGCAAGGTTTCGGTGGTGATGGTACTGGCATCGAGCGCGGCATCTTCCTCGAGCCAGCGCATTGCCACCATCGTGGCGTTGTCCGAGCGGCCATTGGCGCGTAACACCGCTTCTTCCACCAACACGTTGGTGGCCCACTCCAAGTTGGGGGACTGTAAGTGGTGGGCAATTTCTTCGTCTTCCCATTGCCCCCAAACGCCGTCGCTACAAAGGGCAACGACATCGCCGTGCTGTAAGGTCAGGCGTCGGCCAAATTCGATTTCCGGGATCTCCGGTCCGCCGATCGAGGCGAACAGGCGATTGCGTCCGGGATGCAGACGCATTTCCATTTCCGTGATCATTCCTTGCTCAAAGAGCATCTGGGCCTGCGAGTGATCCCGGGTGCGCAGCAATACCTTGCCTTGGCGGCAGTGGTACAACCGCGAATCGCCGACGTGGGCGTGCCAAACCTGACTGTCTTGCACGACTGCAGCCACCAGGGTCGTACGCGGCGACCGATCTCCCGTGCCGGAAATTTCGTTGACGGCGAAGTGTGCATCGATGAAGGCTTGCGCCAGGAACGCTGCGGGGTCGCTCAACCGCGGCTTGGCGGCGAGCGAAAACGCTTTGGCCAGGACGCGGATCGCCAGGCGCGACGCACGTTCCCCGGCCTGATGTCCCCCCATCCCGTCGGCGACCATCATCAACAGGGTATCTCGGCTGTAACAATAACCGGCGCTGTCTTCGTTGTTCTGCCGGTCGCCGATTTCACTGCGTTGAAAAATCGCAAATTTCACCGTGGATCTCCTTGCCCCCCCGTAATCATGCGCGTCTCCGGAGAAAGCACTGAATCCAAGCTGCGGCTCATCAAGGTGGGCGTGTTGAGAAAGCCGCTTTCCATCAAGCGCTTGAAGATCGAGTAGGCGCTTTGCGGGCGCTTCAGAGGATCCAGTGACAGGAGCTGCTTGGTGAGCTCCAGCAGCTCTTTTGAGTACGTGTCCGCCAGCGCGTGCAGGCGTTCTGGTACCTTGTCGTGTTTTTGCCGTTCTTCGGCTTTGGGCGGGGCCACGCCGGTCATGCAGGCATATAGGATACCGCCCACCGCATAAAGATCGGTCCACGGACCAATGGCATGGCGATCAGCGGCCAGTTGTTCTGGAGGGGCATAACCGGGGGTGAACATGGTCCGTACCCACTGCATTTCGTGGGCAATGCCCTGGCGGGCCGAGCCGAAATCCAGAATTACCGGGTTACCGCCTTTGCGCAGAAAAATGTTGGCCGGTTTGAGGTCCAAATGCAGCAATTGGCGTGCGTGGACATCGCGCAGTGCCGATAGCAATCGCAATGCCAACGCGCGGATGAAGCTTTCCCGTAGATGGCCCCGCTTGGTGCGGATGTAGTCGTGCAGGCTTTTGCCTTCCTCATAAGCCATCACGAGATAAACCGTTTCATGCGCGCGCAGTAGGTTATAAACCCGGATCACGTGGGGATGGTTGATCTGAGCCAAAGTCCTGCCTTCCTCGAAAAAGCATTTCAGCCCGAAGAGAAACGCTTTTTCTTTTTCTGGAATCACTGTCGGTTCGATCTCTCGATCTTCGCGCCATACCATTCCATGGGGAAAGTATTCCTTGAGCGCAAACGTCTCGCCCGACGCGTTGACGACCTGATAGACGAACGAAAACCCTCCCCGCGCGATCATCTGGCGGATGCGGTAGCCTTCTACCAACCAACCGGTCGGTAGCGGCGTACTTGGCTGGGTTTGGGGGTCGCTCATCGGCCGTTTGCGATTAGAATCAGGGGATGCTCCATCCCGGACAAAGGTAATGATACACAGCATGACCGCGTTTGCGTCCACCCAAACCCCGATTGCCGGCTTGGGGAATGCGCAATGGGAGGTGCGCAGCGTCAACGGACGCTACCTCGACATCACCGTGCGCCTGCCCGAGGCGTGGCGTTGCTTGGAACCGGCGCTGCGCCAGCGCCTGGCTAGCGCCGTTGCACGCGGCAAAATCGAAGTGCGTCTGAGCCTCGAGCCTGAAACCACCGCGGCCCTATTGGCGCTCGATGTCGCGATGCTACAAGCGCTGGCGCAAGCGCAGGCGCAGGTGCGCGCCGTGTTGCCCGACGCCGCGCCGCTGACGGTTGCCGAGGTGCTGCGCTGGCCAGGCGTGATCGCCGGAGCCCAGGCCGATGAGAGTGCGGCCCAAGCGCAGTTGCTTGCGGCGTTCGACGCGGCGCTCGTGGCGCTGCAAGAACATCGCCGCCGCGAGGGCGAAGCGCTGGCAGCGGTGATCCGCGAGCGCGCCGACCGGCTCGCCGCGCTGGTGCAGCAGGCCCGGGTGCTGGCGCCGCAAGCGCAGCAGGCGTTCGAGGCCAAACTGCGCGCGGCGCTGGAGGCGATCGCGACGGCAGCTCCGGAAGAGCGGCTGCGTCAGGAAGTGGCGCTGCTGGCGCAACGCGCTGACGTTCAGGAGGAACTCGACCGACTGGAAGCGCACCTCAAGGAACTGGCGCATACGCTGGCGCGGTGCGAGCCGGTGGGCAAACGGCTGGATTTCCTGATGCAGGAGTTTCAGCGCGAAGCCAACACCCTGGCGGCCAAAGCCGCGTTGCCGGAGCTCTCCGCGCTGGCGCTGGAGATGAAAACCCTGATCGAACAAATGCGCGAGCAGGTGCAAAATATCGAGTAAGAAGCGTCAATTGCCCACGATCGAAGTCGCGGATTTGATTTCTTGACGGAGTTTCCATGAGCGCGAATTCCGAGTCTCTTTCCTGTGGATCGCTGCATGCCGACGATGACCTCAGCGAACGCCACCCTGCCGCCTCTGCCCTTGGCGCGCTGTTCATCGTTGCGGCGCCCTCCGGTGCTGGCAAAACCTCTTTGGTGCGCGCGCTCGCTGCCGACGATCCCGCGGTGCGGCTTTCTGTTTCCTACACCACGCGTGCTCCGCGCCCCGGCGAGCACGACGGGGAGCATTATCATTTCGTCACCCGCGAGCAGTTTCAGTCGATGGTCGCAGCGGACGCGTTTCTCGAATGGGCGGAAGTGCACGGCAACTACTACGGCACGGGGCGCGAGTGGGTAGAGAAGCAACTGGCCGCCGGTTGCGACGTCATCCTGGAAATCGACTGGCAGGGTGCCCAGCAAGTGCGCGACCGTTTTACCGGGACGGTGGGCATTTTCGTCCTGCCGCCGTCGCTGGCGGTGCTAGAAGCGCGGTTGCATGGGCGCGGTACCGACAGCGAAGCAGTGATCGCGCGGCGGCTCGCGAACGCGCGCGAAGAACTGCGGCACGTGGATGAATTCGACTATGTTATAGTCAATGACCGTTTTGACGAAGCGTTGGCGGACCTCAAAGCGATCGTTCGTGCGCAGCGCTGCGCGCGCTGCCGCCAACGCGTGCGGTTTTTGACGTTATTTCGTGAAATCGAGGAGTGTACATGGCCCGCATCACCGCAGAAGATTGTCTCAAACAGATTCCCAACCGCTTCGAAATGACCCTGGTTGCGGCCACCCGCGCGCGGCAGCTCGCCGACGGCGCCGAGCCGCTCATCGCGGAGCGCGAGTACGCCGGCGACAAGCCGGTAGTGATTGCGCTACGCGAAATCGCTGCGGGCAAGGTGGGCAAGGCGTTGCTTGCCAAGCGCCACACCTGAGGGTAGCGCGATGAACACGGGGGAAGCGGCGGTCGTTCGAGCAACGCAACCTGTACCGACCGCCGACTTTCACCCGGATTTTTTACCAGTAAGTTACGCCAAGCTGCGGCGGGAGCTCGCGCAGTACCTACCGGCTGAAGACCTCACCAGCATCGACGATGCGCTGCACCTCGCGGCGTGGGCGCACGAAGGGCAAACGCGCGCCAGCGGCGAACCCTACATCGTCCATCCCGTGGCGGTAGCGGCGATCGTTGCGCAATGGCGGCTCGATCGCCACGGCATCATCGCGGCCTTGCTGCATGACGTCATTGAAGACTGCCAGATCAAAGCTTCGGAGCTCGCGTACCGCTACGGGCAACCGGTAGCCGATCTGGTGGTGGCGCTCACCAAGCTCGAGCGGCTGGAATCGCAAAGCGTCGAAGAGCAGCAGGCCGAAAACTGGCGCAAAATGTTTTTGGCGATGGCCCGCGACGTGCGCGTCATTTTGATCAAACTCGCCGATCGCCTGCACAACATGCGCACGCTCGCCGCGCTGCCGTTTGCGAAGCGCCGGCGCATCGCGCGGGAAACCCTGGAGCTTTTCGCGCCGATCGCCCACCGCTTGGGGCTCAACGCGATTTACCGCGAGCTGCAGGACCTGGCATTCGCGGCGCAACATCCCTGGCGTCATCAGGCGCTCGCCGCGGCGGTCGAGACAGCGCGCGGGGCCAATGCCGAGCTGCTTGCGGCGTTCGAAGCCGAGCTGCGCGAAGCACTCGCGGCGTGAAAAACACCTGTACTCCATCTACCAAAAGATGCGGCAAAAGCACGTGCCGTTTTCCCAGGTGCTGGATCTGTTCGGCGTGCGCATCGTCACCGCCGACGAACCAAGCTGCTATCTGGCGCTGGGGGCGGTGCATCGCCGCTTCAAACCGATCCCCGGTAAGATCAAAGACTACATCGCACTACCCAAGCCCAACGGCTATCAGTCACTGCACACCACGGTGATCGGCCCAGACGGCATCCCGGTGGAGATCCAGATCCGCACGCGCGAGCAGCAGCGTTTTGCCGAGCAGGGAATTGCTGCACACTGGCTGTATAAAAGTGGCGGCAGTGCCGGCGTTCCCAAAGGCACATACGCTTGGCTGCAGTCGCTTCTGGATTGGCAAAGCGACGCCAAAGGCAAGGATTTTCTCGACGCGGTCAAACTCGACCTCTATCCCAACGAAGTGTTCGTGTTTTCCCCCAAGGGACAAATTTTCACACTGCCGCGCGGCGCCACCGCGGTGGATTTTGCGTACGCGATCCATTCGGAAGTGGGGCACGCTTGTGTCGCTTGCCGCATCAACGGGGAGCTGCGGCCGCTCAGAACGGAACTGGCCAACGGCGATCGGGTGGAAATCATCACCAGCCACACGCTAAGCCCCAACCCCGCGTGGCTCAATTTCGTGCGCACCCCTAGGGCGCGCGCGGCGATAAGGCGCTTTTTGCGCTCGCAGCAGCAAGAGCAAGCCGTGGTGCTGGGCGAGCGGCTCTTGGATCAGGCGCTGCGGCCGTTTGGCCTGACGCTGGGGCAAATCAGCGTCTTTGCGTGGGAGCGGTTGCTGCGGCAGCTGGGGGACAAAAGCAAAAAGGCGCTGCTTGCCGATGTGGGGCTGGCGCAGCGCAATGCGCTGGAGGTCGCTGAAGCGCTGGTCGCGGCGCAGGATCAGGAATCTGGCCGCAGCGGCGTGCTCAAACCCCAGCCTGCTGCGCCGCTGCGGGTGGGTGAGGAGACTGAAGCGAATGTGTTTTACCCCCCTTGCTGCTATCCCGTGCCGGGAGACGATATCGTTGGGGTACTGCGCAAAGGCCAGGGACTGGACATCCATCGCCACGACTGTCCCGTGCTGGTGCGGGGCGGACGCTGGCGTTTCGTCGACGTGACCTGGAGCGAGGACATCGACCCGCAACGCACTTTTGCGGCGCGGCTGACCGTGCTGGCGCGCGATCGGGTGGGGTTGCTGGCGCGACTGAGTGCCGCGTTGGCGCAGGAAGAGGTCAACATTCGCGACGTGCACCTGGAAGTAGGTGCCGACGGTCTGGCGATGACCCGCTTTACCATCGAAGTGCGCGACCGGCGACATCTGGCCCGTGCGATGCAGCGGCTGCGGCGGGTGCCGGAAGTCAAACGCCTGTACCGCGACCGCGGTGAGGCGTAACCCAAAAAAGCGGAAAGGGTGTCGTGGCAGAAAAAGCCTATCCGAAGGATGCCCGAATACCGACAGGAACGAAGGCAGCCCAGTTGTCGGAACAGTCACAAGGAAAATAGGAGGTGACGATGCCGCGCGAACGCAAAAGGTTTTGGTGCGTGCTGGCGCTGACCGTTTTTTTCGCGATGCTCGGACAAGTCTCGAACGCGCAACCTCTGTATCGTTGTACCTATCCCGACGGCTCGATCCGCTGGCAAGATCGCCCCTGCGCCTCTGGCCAAGGCAGCGACGCGAAAGTCGTTGCTCCTTCCGCTCGCTCGGCGTCGGTGGTGGATGCAGAACGGCAGCGACGACTGCAGGCGCTCGAAGCAGAACGCGCGCAGATCGCCAGCGAGCGCGCAGCGCTGCGCGAGCGCTTTGCCCAAGAAGAGCAGCGCTGGCGTGAGCAAACGCCGCCGTCGGGACTGACGCCGCGGCAGCGCCTGGAGTGGGAGCGGCTGCAGGCAAGCCTGTGGCGCGAACGCGAGCGGCGCTACCGCGACGAACTCAAGGCGCTGGAGGCGCGCGACCGACAGATCCGCGCCGAAATTTCCCGCTGGCAGCAAGACGGAATTTTTTTCCGCCGTTCGTCGCGGCCGTGATCCAAGACTGGCAGCTGATCTGTGAGGCATTGGACTTGGCTGACCAAAACCCAAGAAGGCAAAAAGCAGCCAGCCGGTTGCGACTGCGGTGGGTTATGCCGGGTTGGCGATAGATTGGTGGCGCGGTTGCCCATCTGAAAAAAACGAGAGGGAGGTAGAGATGCCCGCGGCATCGTGGCATTTGTTTGCATTGATCATCGCGCTGGTCGCGCTCGGGCCGGTGTCGACCGATCTCTACCTTCCGGCGCTGCCAGCGCTGGTGGTGGGGCTACAGACCGACGTGGCGCGCGGGCAGCTGACGCTGACCGCGTACCTCATCGGTTTT
>FWPV01013255.1_pt1 | contig 12445 bp, 12 predicted proteins | sample 2228371 | NCBI WGS metagenome assembly FWPV01 (sample SAMEA103939776, study PRJEB20133) | metagenome | reverse complement strand
AAAGTATTTTCAAACTCACAACATATTAATAAATTAATTATCAATTAATTAATTAATTTTAAGATTGTACGTTTTGTTTTATGCCCGTTATATGGACCTGTTGACTACTGAGGATTGGTGGCAGATCCATAAGCAAACGCTCGAATTCGGGTTTACACTTTACGATCCGGTTGTTGACTGGAAACCCCAAGGCATGACTGATGAAGACGTTGAAAAAATGAGAGTTCCTGATAAAAATGGCACGGTTCAGTTACCCTCAGGCAGCTTTACTCCGAAAGAAATAATGGCAATATTAAATACAATTCCGATTGATATGACTTTTGTTGATAAGAATGATAAGGTTAAATATTTTACTCAGGGGGCACATCGGATTTTTACGCGCAGCCGTTCCATCATTAATCGCGACGTAAGGCTTTGTCATCCGCCGGGTAGTGTGCACATTGTTGAAAAAATCCTGGAGGATTTTAAGTCGGGAAAAGCCTCACGAGCGCCGTTCTGGATTCAGATGCAGGGGAAATTCATTCATATTGAATACTTTGCTTTGCGCGATGAAAAAGGAGAATATCTGGGTACTCTTGAGGTATCGCAAGACCTTACCCGACTCAGAAAACTTGAAGGAGAAAAGAGAATTTTATCTTATATCGATGATAACAATAATATTGTCTGATATGGAAAAACTTATTATTACTCCTAAAACCAAAATAAATACATTATTGGAAGCATACCCCGAACTTGAAGAAGTATTGATAAATGCAGCTCCTGAATTTAAAAAATTAAAAAATCCATTACTCCGGAATACTATTGCACGAATAACCAGTATTAGTCAGGCTGCCATAATAGGGAAACTAAATGTCGGTGAACTGGTGAACATGCTTCGCGCAAAGGTTGGTCAGGGCAGTATTGATCAACCCGAGGCGCCGTCAGCAAAATACAATACAATACAACCCGGTTGGTTCAAGCCTTCATCTGTTGTTACCATTATTGACATAAAAGAAATACTAAACCGTGGTGAGCAACCTGTATATGAAGTACTGGCTGCGATAAAAGCACTAAGGAAAAAAGAAATCCTTAAAATTACTGCGCCCTTTATTCCGGCCCCCTTGCTTGATAAAACCCTAAGCCTTGGTTACCGGCACTGGCTTAATAAGATAAATGATAATGAATTCGAAGTTTTTTTTATGCAATAAAAACAATTTTTATTTTCATTCAAATCATGTATTTTTAAGCCCCGATAAAACCGTTAACAATGCGCATTCTTCTAATGGGTTCCGGAGGCCGTGAACACGCTCTGGCATGGAAAATTGCCCAAAGCAGGCATACAGACAAACTATATATCTTGCCCGGAAACGCCGGGACACTGCAAACAGGCGAAAATGTCAGCATTAATCCTTCTGATTTCAATGCTGTAGGCCAATTTGTGTCGGACAATCATATTGATATGGTTGTAGTTGGCCCTGAAGACCCTCTGGTCAGAGGCATCTATGATTATTTTGCTGACAGCCCCAACCTGAAGCACATCCCGGTTATTGGCCCATCAAAAGCAGCAGCCCGGCTTGAAGGAAGCAAAGACTTTGCAAAGGCCTTTATGAAAAAATACGGCATCCCCACAGCCTTATATCTTACAGTAACCCCAGACAATCTTCATGAAGGAATTTCATTTCTCAAAAACCTGCATCCGCCTTATGTTCTTAAAGCCGACGGACTGGCAGCCGGAAAAGGTGTGCTTATTATCCCACAACCCGAGGAAGCAGAAAATGAGCTGAAAAAAATGCTTGGCGGCAAATTCGGCGAGGCAAGCAGGAAAGTTGTAATTGAAGAACATTTAAGCGGTATTGAATTATCGGCTTTTGTTGTCACCGATGGTGTTGATTACAGGTTGTTGCCCGAGGCAAAAGATTATAAAAGAATAGGAGAAGGCGACACAGGTCCCAACACAGGCGGTATGGGTGCCGTTTCACCCGTTCCTTTTGCCACACAAGAATTTATGTCTAAGGTTGAACAACGCATTATTAAACCTACAATAGAAGGTATTCGTAAAGAAGGGCTTGTATATAAGGGCTTTATTTTCTTTGGTTTGATGAATTGCAAAGGCGATCCTTACGTAATTGAATATAATGTGAGGCTGGGCGACCCCGAGTCAGAAGTTATATTACCACGCCTTCAGTGCGACTTTGTCGAATTACTGATTGCAACCGCACAAAATAAAATCAGATCGTTTGATGTTATATTTGACCCCCGTTCGGTTGCAACAGTCATGCTTGTTTCAGGCGGTTACCCCGGCGATTACGAGAAAGGTAAAGAAATAAGAAATCTTGATAAAATAAAAGACAGCATAGCATTTCATGCAGGTACCAGGGCTGAAAGCAATAAAATCCTTACCAACGGAGGACGCGTTTTAGCCATAAGCTCCTTTGGCAATAATTTTACTGAAGCTCTGAAAATTTCAAATGCTAATGCAGCCCTCATAGAATTCGAAAACAAATACTACCGGAAAGATATCGGATTTGATTTATTGAAATAACACCACACTTTTGCTGCACTTACGACCTCAGATTAAGCCAACGGAAACAGCCTGATTTTCTTGGCAAAAACATTAAACCCAAAAAAGTTATAAAACATTTTTCACGAATAGCATGACGATTCAGGTTTTGTAAGGCTTCTTCCTTTTTTGCAGGTTGAGAAAACCTTACAAAATATTAATCGCCCGGCTACTGGGAAAAAACTCTGATGATTTTATTGGGTTTATTATTGTTTTTTAGTAAATTTCATTTAAAGAAAAAAATATCTTATTCATTAAGAGCGTTAGAAATATTATTCATTTGTTCCTTCCACCTTCATCCTGGAGAATGCCTGTTATTATTGTTTTAGGCATTCTTGCAGGCATTGCCGTTTTTCTGTTTCATATATCGCGTGCTTCTTCGTACCTTTCAGACGATGCCAAGACTTGTGTCAACTGCCATATTATGGCACCTCAGTATGCAACATGGAGTCATAGTTCGCATCGTGAAGCAGCCAATTGTAATGACTGCCATGTTCCCCATAATAATGTTTTTAACAAATACTATTTTAAAGCTAAAGATGGCATGCGCCATGCAACAGTCTTTACCCTCAGGGCCGAACCTCAGGTAATCTTTATTAAAGATGCCGGCAAGAATGTTGTTCAGCATAACTGCATCAGATGCCACAGGCACCTGATAACCAATTATTCAATGCAGCCCTTTTCCCTGCAACATTTAAGCAACATTGAAAACAGGTTATGCTGGGAATGCCATCGCGAAACCCCGCACGGCAGTATCAACAGCCTTTCAAGTGTTCCCAATGCCCGTGTTCCGCTGCCTGAAAGTCCGGTACCCGCATGGATAAAAAATATTAATCAAAAATAAGCCTGAAATGAAACCTGTTCGTAATATAATTACCGAAAAACCATGGATAGCATGGATTTTGTTTGGGTTAACGCTCATTGTTGTTTTCTTGCTCGGATTACTGGCTGCGTCAATTATTGAACGGCGCACCGAGGCTGTATTTGCATATAAACCTACGGTTGACTACCCCGACTGGGAGCCACGTAGTGCTGTATGGGGGAAAATTTTTCCCCGTGAATACCAATCATTTATGAAAACTACCGATACATCTTTCAGAAGTAAATACAATGGTAACGCCTCTATTGATATGCTGGCCGAATATCCCGAACTCGTTATCCTGTGGGCAGGTTATCCGTTTTCGCAGGATTATATGCAGGCAAGGGGTCATTTCTACTCTGTAACTGACATACGTACAACGCTGAGAACCGGAGCTCCTGTAGCAGGGAAAACAAGTGCCATGCCCAACACCTGCTGGACATGTAAAAGTTCCGACGTACCGCGCCTGTTGAAACTATCGGGTACGGCCGAATTTTATAAAGGTACTTGGGAAACCAAAGGACACGAAATAACTAATCCCATCGGATGCGTCGATTGCCATGATGCCCGGACCATGAATCTGCATATTTCAAGACCTGCCCTAATTGAGGCATTTCAGCGCACGGGCAAGGATATAAATACTGTTTCACATCAGGAAATGCGTTCGCTTGTTTGTGCACAATGCCATGCAGAATATTATTTTGATAAGCATAAAATAAATAATGTGTCATACCTGACTTTCCCATGGGATAAAGGATTAACAGCCGACGATATTGAAAAATATTATGATGAACTTGATTTTTCTGACTGGATACATAGCCTGAGTAAGACACCTATGCTTAAAGCCCAGCATCCCGATTATGAAATATACCTTACGGGCATACATGCCAAACGGGGTATTGCCTGTGCCGATTGCCACATGCCATACATAAGTGAGGGCGGACAAAAATTCACCAGTCACCATATTCAAAGTCCACTGAACAATATTACCGGCTCCTGTCAGGTTTGTCATCGCGAAGAAACAGAAAAGCTTATACACGATGTGTACGAACGTCAGGAAAAAATTGCTGAAAACAGGCGGAAGCTTGAAGAACTGCTTGTCAGAGCGCATATTGAAGCTGAAACAGCATGGAAAAAAGGCGCAACAGCTCAACAAATGAAAGACATACTTATGCTTATCAGGCAGGCTCAGTGGAGATGGGATTTTGTTGCTGCAGGACATGGTAATACCATACATTCACCCGTTGAAACAAGCCGCCTGGTCGCTTCAGGAATAAATAAAGCTCAGGAAGCCCGTCTGAAACTCGCACGCCTGCTTGCATGTCTGGGTTATACTGATGAAGTCCCTTATCCTGATATCTCATCGAAAAAGAAAGCACAAAAACTCATCGGACTTGATATGCAAAAACTCAATTATGATAAGGAAGAATTCCTCAGCACTATCATACCCGATTGGCTTAATGAAGCATTGAAAAGAGAAAACAATTGGGATGAACAAAGGAAGAACACCAGCAAGTAATTATGAAATATCACACTTTTGTTAATTAATATCGGTAATATTCCGGCTTTTGTATTAACAGATTATATATTTTTATCCATTACAATCTTAAATGCTTTCCATGAAAACATATAATCTGCTTATTACATTGCTTATCATTCATGTTTCATTAATCTCATTTTCACAAATATTGCCGGAGGGCTATATTCTGATATATGAGCAGAATTTTTCCGGTAAAAACGCACTGGATGATTTCAGGTTCAGCAAACCTGAAAACTGGAGAATAAACAAAAACAAAGAAAACCGTTTTCTTGAGTTTACTCCTGATAGCAGCTATATACCCGTATTTTATTCACCGAAAAACATTGGCATTCTTTCAAATCATATTTTTGGAGAATTTATTCTTGAGGCAGATATCATGCAGCCCGAAAATGAATATACCAATGGTGATATGTGTATCTTTTTTTCTATAAAAGACTCCTTGCAGTATTACTATGTTCAGATTGCCGGAAATGCTGATAACCAAAGCCATGGTATTTTTCTGGTTAAAAAAGATTCCTGCAGAAAAGTTTCCGAACAGCAGAATAACGGTATTAACCTTTCAGACACCAAATGGCATAAAATACGTATTGTAAGGAATATTGTAAACCGGACAGTTTTAGTATATGTTGATGATATGAAAATTCCGGTTATAACTGCCAAAAATCCCGAGCTGGTAATGGGCTACGTTGGTTTCGGCTCTTTTGATGATGGCGGACGAATTGATAATATTAAAATATGGGCGCCAACAAGTATTCCTGAAGAAGCAACATTTTTCCTGAAAAAATAATATCAGAAAACCCAACTATTATAATAAATTTACACCATAACAAACAGGGCTTACTACTAACTAAACATAATTACAATGCAGGATAAAATCATTTATCTTTCTTTGTTAATAACTTTTTTTAATTTCTTCTACCTTTCCGAAACTGTGAATGACAGCGTATTTACCGGCTCAGCTAACCAGACATCATCAGGAAATATAAATACAGATTTATACAAAAAGCTGGGCGATCCCGACTTGCCTTACAATGCATTTCTATCGGCCATTCAGGTTTATAACAAACTTTTACAGGAAGGGAAATTAGTCAATCGTAACTTTCTGACTATCATTGACTACTCTAAGCCATCTTCCCGCGAGCGCTTATTTGTCATCAACCTTGAAGAAGGAAGTATTATTTATAAAACTTTGGTAGCACATGGCAGGAATTCAGGCGAGAATTATGCCACACGTTTTTCAAATAGTCCCCGGTCGCATCAGAGCAGCCTTGGATTTTATATAACAGAATCCACTTATGTGGGACGTCATGGTTATTCACTTAGGCTTAATGGCATTGAAGGGGGATTTAATGACAATGCCCGGGAAAGGGCTATTGTAATGCATGGAGCCGATTATGTCAGTAAAGAATTTATAACATCATACGGAAGATTGGGCCGAAGCTTTGGTTGCCCTGCCCTGCCACCTGACCTTGCTTCCCGGATAATCGACACCATTAAAGGCAAGTCGCTTTTGTTTGTATATGCCGATGATGAATTCTATTACAAAAACTCACCCTTACTGAGTTCTTTTTCATCAAGCCTGTAAATATCTTTATAAAAGAAAATATGCTGATTGTCATCGGCTTCACATGTTAAATATCGGATATATATGTCAACCGGATGATCGAGAATTATTTCCCGGCTGACACCGTCGCTAATTAATTGTGACACATCAATCTCATCAACCTTTTGCGAAAATTCCCTGATGAGATAATCGGCAAGCATAGCCGGGTTCTGCACACGAATACAGCCATGAGAAAATGCCCTGATATCTTTCGAAAACATTTGCTTGCCGGGTGTATCATGAAGATATATCGAATAAGGACTTGGGAAAATAAACTTCACATTGCCAAGGGCATTATCACTTCCTGCATCCTGTTTTAATCTGTAACCAAAGCTTTCTGCCGAAATATTATTCCAGTCAACCTGATGATAATCAATCTTTTTGTAGTTTTCGTCCAGGAGCATAAACCGTTTACGGTTCAGAAAACTGCTATCTGTCATCAATTTAGGCAACAGTTCATTTAATGCAATGCTCCTTGGTACCTCCCATGACGGATTTGTGACAATTTTCTGAATCCTGCTTGTTATTAATGGCGTAGGAGTCTTTGGCGCGCCAACAATTACCCTTGTATTCCCGATAATTTTGTTCGCTTTATAAATACGAGCTTGATATGCAGGTATATTAACCATAATAAAATGCTCGGCCATGAAATTATCCTTTCTTAATCTGTCAAGGTTTAAAGCAATTTGTCTGTATCTTTCACGCGCCGATTTTGATAAGGCCTCACAGGTATTCCTGCCCGGTTTGCCGTCGGGTTCCAGACCATGATAATATTGAAAAGTCTTAAGCGCAGCCAGATACTCATGGTCTGTAGGGTGAAGGTTTAAATAATGTAATTTGATCAGTATTTTTTCAGCCTCTTTCCTGAATGCAACCGAATCTTTTTTCGGGTCGGGCAGTGAATAAATTTCATTTTCCTGCCCGGCATACTGAAGATATTTTTCAAGAGATTGCTGTAACCTTACATACTCAATAAATTTTGGCTGTACCGAAAGAATAGTATTTTTTATATCATTATCTTCCAAAGCTTTACTTAATTCAAATACTAAATTCGTGACTTCGGGCAATGCAAAAAAAGATGAATCAAATTTCTGAAAACCCATTTTCAGATGTATCATAAATGTTAAACAGGCATCTGAAAGCATCAATTCCAAATTAATCCGGTTTATCAAATAATCTTCCCACTCACCACGTTCCCTCATTTTATTAATTATTCCCTCAACTTCAGGCAAATGATAAACATTTTTTTCCAGTCCGAATTTTTCAGCATCCCTGATAAGTTCAATCAAATTAATTGCACGATCGGTAACTGAATAATTATATGTCCATAAGGGTTTATAATTGTTGCCCGAATAAAAAGTTTTTACCAGGCGAAAGACTTTAAGGTTATCTGTACAATCTGTTTGATCAGTCCCCTGTAAAATATGGAAAAGACTATCGGTGAAAGCGGGTAAAAGGAAATCCTGTTCAAGCAGGTATTGTCCTTTCTGGTGCCCCTGATAGCTGGTACTGAGAATAAATAGTCCGGCCAACGCTACTATTCTGATATCAAAAATTATAAACCTTTTCAATTTTTTATCTTTTATCCTTGCAATGGGGTCTTTATCCAGGGCGGGACTTACGTTTGCTTTTTCAGTTGGTTCCATATACTTTGCTGTTAACATCCATAATTATATACGAAATCCAGCCCACGCGGTGAGATTTATTACACAAACCGTTAATACTTTATGACAAATTATCTTTTGATTTGGATTAAAAGACAGCGAATAATTAACCCAAAAAAGTCTTTGGACTTTTAGCGACTTAGATTTTGTAAGAATTTCGTATTAACTAATAATTCACGAAATCCATACAAAATCTTAGTCGGGGTTATTATGCATCCGGAAATTTTTATCAGAAAAGAAAATATCCTGCAATAAAGAATAAATCATCTGAATATTGTCAGAAAATAATCTGTTTTACTGAAAACCTCATGCGACAATGGACTAGTAAATCATTTCAGCAACCATTCAGGTTACTGCAATGCCGATTTTATTTCGGGTAAAGAGTCCCAGATTCTGTTAATTTCTTCAGGATCTATTTCTTCAATAACAATCCTGTTTGTGTTTTCGTCTGAGAGATTAATTTTATTCATATTCTGATAACATTTTAAGAAGCAAAGCAAGTTAAACAGAAATTAACCAACTAACGTAGAAATTTTGATTAAATTATGTTAAAAGTTTATTAATAGCCTTATTCTATATTTAAAGGCCATGTTTTGTTCTTAAAAAAGGGGATAAAGGGAAAAAAACAATTATTTACTATCGAATTTATTTTTTTAAAGATGAAAGTACCATATATCCCATAAGATCGCCGGCTGTTGAATATGATTCCGTTCTCACAACACCAACCTCATCGTTGTAATATTCAATCCCTTTGCCTTTGATACTGAACATCATTTTTGTATTAATATCATAAGAAATCTTATAGCATTTAAAAGTACCGGCTTCGGTAGTGACATCCTGAATGGCATCAACCTTACGATTTGAAATAGTAACAGACATGGTCATTATGGGTGTACCATTTGAAATGACGGTTATTTTAAGGTCGCCGCCTTTAAGCATCTCACCCTCTTTAGGTTTTGAAGGCATTTCAAGAGTTCCGCCTTCAATATTCATCTCCATATCTTTATAACTTTCCATAGATTGCTGGTTGAGGTAACTTTTCATATCAAGATACAAAACGCCGCCTTCGCATTTTACATTTAACTCTGTGCTTCCATGGCTATTCCCTTTATTATCAAAATATTCACTTTCAATAACCGCTTTTACTGAACCTGCATCTCTTGTTACCTGTTTTATTTTTTGCACGCTTGTTCCCGTAAGCTTGTCTTTTTTATCAAAATTTTTATAAACCAATTGAGCGTTTTCAAGGTTTTTATAATACTGATTACAATCCTGTGAAAAAGAGGGGGTTCCTAAGAATCCCAGAATAATTAAATAAATGATTTTGTGTTTCATATTCCAAGAATTAATTTATTATGGTAAAGCTACAAATTTATTGCATGTAAATAAATATTTTACTAATTATTAAGCAATTAAATAATAATTTACAAGATTTGCACTATATTACTATAAATAGATAACCATTAACCTAAAGTTTTCGTACTAATATTTATTAAATTTTTTATTAATGAAACCAAAAACAATATACTGCTTTGTGCTTATTATAGCAAATTCAGTTTTATATGCCACAACTACCCGTGAAGTAAATTCAAATGTTAAGGAAGTAACTGTATTTTTAAACGGAGCACAGGTAATGCGTTCAGCAAATATTGAATTTCAGAAGGGGAATACAATATTCAGATTTGTTAACTTGCCAGAAAGTATTGATGCTCAAAGTATTCAGGTTAAAGGAAAAGGTTCTTTTACTATTTTATCGGTAGTGCATCAGATAAATTATCTTGCCGGCCAGAAAAAATCACGTGAAATAATATTACTGGAAGATTCTTTGAGGTTCTATGAAGAAAAACTTGCATACAATAACAACATGTTGCAGGTATTCAGAACTGAAGAAGAATTGCTTTTAGCAAACAAGTCAATCGGCAGCGAAGAAAAAGGCCTTGTGGTATCGGAGCTGAAGATGGCAGCTGATTTTTTCAGGATACGCCTTACAGAAATCAAAAAAGAACAATATAACATCAACAGGGAAAACAAAATTCTTGGCGAAAGAATTGAAAAACTGCGAAATCAGCTAAATATTATCAATGCCAGTCTTAACAGGCCTACTTCAGAAGTATTGATTTCCATTGAAGCACCTAATGATGGTACAGGGAATATTCAATTAACATACATTGTATCAAAGGCAGGCTGGATACCGGTATATGACATCCGTGCAGTTGATGTTAACAGTCCTGTTACACTTGTTTACAATGCTAAAGTATTTCAGAACACCGGAGAAAACTGGGAAAATGTAAGGCTCAAACTATCAACGGCTGATCCAAGGCAAAGAGGCGACAAACCTGTTCTGACAAGCTGGTACCTCGACTTTTATGTGTCATCAGGAGGATTTGGATACATGCAGAATGTACCTCAGCTTTCCCGTGCTAAAAAAGCCGAATCTTTTGCGCTTGACTATAAAACTAACGATGAAGAACAACTGCAATCCGAGACTGCTGCCGATTATACTGAAATAGTGCAACATCAGACAAATCTTGAGTTCTCAATTAAAGTACCATATGATATTCCTTCTGATAACAAACAATATACCATTAACATCCAGGAATATAAATTACCTGCAAGCTATCAGTATTATTGTGCACCGAAATTGGACCGGGATGCATTTCTGATTGCAAGGGTTACCGGATGGGAAAACTACAACCTGTTGCCCGGAGAAATCAATTTGTTTTTTGAAGACACCTACATAGGTAAATCCTACCTTAATTTAAGGCAGACTACTGATACATTAGACCTGTCGCTGGGAAGAGATAAAAATATAATTATTACCCGGTCTAAACTTACTGATTATACGGCAGACAAAATGCTGGTAAACACCCGCCAGAAAACCCGGGGCTGGGAAATTACATTACGTAATAACAAAAAACAGCAGGTGCGGCTCGTTTTGGAAGACCAGTTTCCGGTTTCAATGAATAAGGATATTCAGGTTGAGCCTATTGAATATTCAGGAGGTTCGTATAACAAGGAAACCGGGAAAATTATCTGGCAATTCACGCTGAACCCTTCAGAAGACAAGAAAATCAGAATTGCTTTTTCAGTTAAATATCCGAAAGATAAAGAAGTTATCATTGACTGACATACATAATATGGTAAATGTTGAAATAACAAATAATAATCAGGATTTGTGAGAATAACCTATGATAATACACAGATTAATGAACAGATTAAAATATTTTTAAATTGTTTTAAATATTCACTAACTTTTAATAGATTTATTAACGAATTTATCCAATAAGGGGAGATAAGCCAAATTAATTAGTTGTATGACGGTAACTGACCAGGATTTTCAGGTTTTTATTTATGCTATGAAAAGCTCATCCAAGTATGATTTCAGTCAGTACTCTGAAAAATCTTTGAAACGCAGGCTTTTTAAAGTCCTTACCGATAATAAGATGACCATGAACATGCTTATTTCCCGTATAAAAAATGATCCTGACTTTGTTGAAAAAATAGTTAAAGAAATAACAGTTAATACTACTGAACTCTTTCGTGATCCGCAGGTATGGCAGGCTTTACGGTTTTCAATTCTGCCGCGCTTTAAAAACAATTCCGTAATAAATATATGGCATTCCGGATGTTCAACCGGGCAAGAAGTATATTCAATGCTGATTCTGTTATACGAACTGGGACTTTTTGACAAAGCAAAAGTATATGCCACAGATATAAATACCGACGTACTTGAGGCAGCAAAATCAGGTGAATACAAATATCGTTTCAATATTACTTATCTTGACAACTTCGATAAGGTGATTAAGGAAAATCCATATAATTACGAAGAATACAACGATGTTCCGTATGATAAATATTTTGAAATTGACAAAACCAATGATATCATCAGGATGAAAAACTTCCTGCGCGAAAAACCCGTGTTTAAAAAGCACGATCTGGTAACGGAAAACAATACATTATATGTTAAATTTGACCTTATCCTGTGCCGGAATGTAATTATTTATTTTAATTATAACCTGCAGAACAGGGTTTTTGATCTCTATTACCAGAATTTGTATGAGAACGGATGCGTGGTATTAGGATTGCATGAAACTATTGTCGGTACGTATGCTTCTAAATTTACAAAAAAAGGACATGCATATTATAAAAATTAAATGTGTTGGTTAATTTTATTCAGTTAAAACTTCTAATTGAATATTTTAACCTAAATTTAAAAAGGAGATTATTTATAATATTTAAA
>FWPV01013254.1_pt1 | contig 12446 bp, 10 predicted proteins | sample 2228371 | NCBI WGS metagenome assembly FWPV01 (sample SAMEA103939776, study PRJEB20133) | metagenome | reverse complement strand
TACGATCTAAGTCTGCAGGTGCAAAACCTGACCGACAAAACAGTGATCACTTCTTGTCTGAATCGCGGTGATTGTTTCTACGGTCAGCGCCGCTCCATCAGTGCCAACTTGCGTTATAAGTTCTGATCAACACACTGAGGTTCATTCTGATGTAAGCCCCGGATAAAACCGGGGTTTTATTTTTCCAGCGTCTATAAAAAAGCCCCGCGGTTTTCACCAGCGGGGCTTTTTTGCGTTAGCGGCTAATTAGTTCTTAGCAGCGGCAGCTTTCTTTTCTTTCTCTTTTGCAATCACTGTGTCAGCCACGTTTTGCGGACATGCAGAGTAGTGAGAGAATTCCATAGAGAACTGACCACGACCAGACGTCATAGTACGCAGTGTAGAGATGTAACCGAACATCTCAGACAGTGGTACGTCGCCTTTGATACGTACGCCAGTTACGCCAGCTTCCTGACCAGAGATCATGCCACGACGACGGTTTAAGTCACCGATCACATCACCTACGTGATCTTCCGGAGTGAATACGTCAACTTTCATGATTGGCTCTAACAGCTGAGCGCCAGCTTTAGGCATAGTTTGACGGAAAGCACCTTTGGCTGCGATTTCGAACGCGATGGCTGATGAGTCAACTGCGTGGAAACCACCGTCGAATACTTCAACTTCTACGTCTAATACCGGGAAGCCCGCTAAAGTACCAGTGCTCATCATAGAGGCGAAGCCTTTTTCGATAGCTGGCATAAATTCTTTTGGAACGCTACCACCTACTACAGTAGAAACGAACTTGAAGCCAGAGTTCTGCTCGCCCGGACGAATGCGGTAGTCGATTTTACCGTATTGACCTGAACCACCAGATTGCTTCTTGTGGGTGTAGCTATCTTCTACTTCACGAGTGATAGTTTCGCGGTAAGCTACCTGAGGCTGGCCTACAACTAATTCAACACCGTAAGTACGTTTCAGGATGTCTACTTTGATATCTAAGTGCAGTTCACCCATACCTTTCAGAATGGTTTCGCCTGAATCCGGATCTGTTTCAACACGGAAAGTTGGATCTTCAGCAACCATCTTACCGATGGCGATACCCATTTTCTCAACAGAACCTTTGTCTTTTGGTGTTACAGAGATAGAGATTACTGGCTCTGGGAATACCATTGGTTCTAAAGTACAAGGTGCTTTTGGATCACACAGAGTGTGACCAGTCTGAGTGTTGTTTTTCAGACCAACCAGCGCAATGATGTCACCAGCCTGAGCAGTAGTCAGGTCAGTACGGTCATTCGCGTGCATCTCAACCATACGGCCGATACGCTCAGTTTTGCCAGTGAACGAGTTTAGGACTGTGTCGCCTTTGTTCAGTACACCAGAGTAAATACGGATAAAGGTCAGGGCGCCGAAACGGTCATCCATGATCTTGAATGCTAAAGCGCGGAATGGCTCATCAGCAGAAACGATAGCGAATTGGCCAGTTTCAGCACCTTCTTCGTCAGTCAGCGGCTGTGGATTAACTTCTGTTGGTGATGGTAAATAATCAACAACGCCATCCAGAACTAACTGCATACCTTTGTTTTTGAAGGCTGAACCACAGAAAGTTGGGAAGAAAGCCAGATCACGTGTACCTTTACGGATACAACGTTTAATGTCTTCGATAGATGGCTCTTCGCCGTCCATGTAAGCCATCAACAGATCATCATCCTGCTCTAACGCAGTTTCGATCAGTTGTTGACGGTACATTTCAACATCATCAGCCATATCAGCAGGAACGTCAGTCACAGTGTAGTTTTCTGGTTGGCCAGAATCATCCCAGACGTAAGCTTTTTTGCTTAACAGGTCAACTACACCAACAAAAGTATCTTCACGACCAATTGGCAGAACCATGATCAGCGGGTTTGCACCCAGAACTTTTTTCACCTGTTCAGTTACACGGATGAAGTCAGCACCGATACGGTCCAATTTGTTTACGAAAATCAGACGAGATACTTTTGCGTCGTTCGCATAACGCCAGTTAGTTTCTGATTGAGGTTCAACACCACCAGAACCACAGAATACACCGATACCACCATCTAATACTTTCAGAGAACGGTACACTTCAACTGTGAAGTCAACGTGGCCTGGTGTATCGATAACGTTGAAACGGTGGCCTTTCCAGTAGCAGCTTACTGCAGCTGACTGAATAGTAATACCACGCTCAGCTTCCTGTTCCATGAAGTCAGTGGTCGATTCACCTTCGTGAACTTCGCCCAGCTTGTGGATTTTACCGGTCAGTTTCAGGATACGCTCGGTTGTAGTGGTTTTGCCGGCATCAACGTGGGCGAAGATACCAATGTTTCTATATAAGGATAAATCTGCTGACATAGTCATCTCGATTAGCTAGTGGTTGTAAAATAGGGCGACAATATACAGGAAATTATTTTAATTTGCCCGAAAAAAAATCAGTGCGATCTTCTGTTTTTTAGAATTCACCGTCAACTGCATTTTTATGAACTTTTAGCGCTTAAAGGCAAAGGGCTTTGAAGAGCGTGATCTTGCTCTATAGGAGTATTACCTGCTTACCAGATCCTGCATTTAAATAAATTGCAATACGGCTAAGCCAATAGCACCAGTGATAGCTAAAAGACTATGCTCGATTCGGTACTCAAGTTTGTTTTCTTGCGAAATAGCTTTGGATGGAAGCAGCAGATAAACCAGATTAATCAACAACAGCGCCAATAACATCAGCTTGGCAACAAACAACACAATTTCATTCAGCACTTTTTACTCCGTTACTTACATTTATATTCATTTTACGATGACAGCTGTATTTTGGTTTTATTTCTGTGAGTCAGACCAAACCAAGCCGGTTAGAATAAAAATGCCGCCAGCATAAGGTGTGGAGGTGTCTGGTCCAATGTGACAAATTGCCGCATTAGCATGGTTAAGCATCAACTAAAAAGTTCCCTCAATAAGCTCCACTGCGACAATATGCCGCATCGGCTGATGCAACACTGCTGTGTAAAAATAATGCTTGGATGACTTTCTGATTTTAAGGCGCTATTTGATGCAATTCTTTTATTTCCCTCGTCGAACTTTGCTTAGTCTTGCCTGTCTGCAGGCTTTTTTTGTGCTGTCTTTTTCCGCTCTAGCTGACGAGCAAAACAAAACTGATACCGCAGCTGAAGGCAGTCTGGAACGCTTATCTGTCTATGGTCAGCGCCAGAGAGACACTTTTGGCAGTAAATCGGGCATTTTATTGAAGGAGCTGCCGCAGAGTATTCAGCTTTTGGATGTAGATCAGATGCGGGGGCAGGGGCTGGTGTCTGTTGGGGATTTATTGCGCGATATCCCAAGTGCGAATCCGGGGTATTCCAGAGTTGGGCCTTATCAGTCTTTTAGTCTGAAAATCCGCGGTTTTGGGGCCGACCAGATGCGTAACGGGATGCGCCAGCGTTATTTTGAAGATGTGGATGCCTCTGCTCTGAACAGCATAGAACGGATGGAAGTATTAAAAGGCCCGTCTGGTGTGCTTTATGGTCAGTCGGCTGTGGGTGGGGTGATTAATCTGGTCACTAAAGCGCCGGGCGCAGATAACAGCGGCAGTGCAGGCTTGAGGTTCAGTACTGATAATCAAAAAGTTGCCAATGGGGATATCAGCAAGGTGTTGTCTGATTCTGTGTCATTACGCTTAACAGGCGAGCTGGAGCGCTCAGACACTTTTGTCGACCGCCAGCCGATGGACAGAAATAATATCAGTCTGATGCTGCAGCATAAGGTAGGAGATCTGGCTACAGGTCATTTTGTCGCTGAATATATCAAACGCGAAACCGACCGTTATGTTGGTTTGCCTGTGTCTGTAGTCTTGTCTGAGCAGGATGAAGAGGTGCTTGATATCAGCACCCAATTGGGTGAGCCGGGTTTTACCAGCCTGCGCTCCTTTGCACCTTTATATCAATACTGGCTGGATATCCAACTCAATACCGACTGGACTTTAACGCCCCGTCTGCAGTATCAGGAATTTAATACGGTGTTTGGTCAGGTGAATTTACGTGCCCCAGTCACAGCTCAGCCAGAATTGATCAGCCGTACCGGCCGTCAGGGCCGCGAAAATGATGACTACCAGATAGCGCAGCTGGATTTAAATGGTCGAGTGATGACAGGTGCTCTGGAGCATAAAGTACTGTTAGGTTATGAAGCAGGCCGTGAACGGGGCCGTTTTACCCAGTCCAATATCCGGGCTGGTACTTTAAATCCTGTCGATATTCATAACCCGCAGTATCAATACGATACCCAAGAGCCAGTACTGGATTTTGCTTTTGATAATTTTTACAACCTGGATTCTGATGCCTGGTACCTGCAGGATCAAATCAAGTTAACCCCAGAGCTGCAATTAATAGGAGCTGTGCGTTACACCGACAGTAAAGCGGGTAGTGGTGCCTGGGGCAGCGCAGCTGATGAGGTGCCGGTGTCGTCCACTATCTGGCAACTGGGCCTGACCTGGCAGCTTAACGATCAACTGACACTATTTACTGGTCACAATACAGGTTTTGACGTTGAAAGCAGCGCAGCTGCACGCAGCAGAACAGGGGATGCGCTGGAGCCGGAAGAGTCCGCTCAAACTGAGCTGGGTATTCGTTACAGTGCGGATGGGGTCAGCGGCAGTCTGGCGCTATTTCGGACTGAACGCTTAAATGCGCTGACGACAGATCCTGTGGACTCAGATTTTAGTGTGAACAGTGGTGAACAGCGTGTCGACGGTGTGGAGTTGGAAGGGAGTTGGCAACTCAGTTCTGCGCTGCAATTACAAGCCGGTTACGCTTATATGGATGGCGAAATCATTGAAAGTAATGATGGCGATCGTGGCAATAAGCTGGGCGATTTGGCGCGTCATCGGTTGAACTTCAGCGCTAACTGGCAATATGACAATGACTGGTCGGCTTTTGTGCAGGCGAGTTACAGCAGTAGCCGGCCTTTAATTACAGGCTCTGCCTGGCAACTGGATGCATACCGCCTGATTGGCACCGGGTTGCGTTATCAGCAAAGTAACTGGTCCGCTCAACTGGCAGTCAATAACCTGCTGGACGAGCTGTATTACACAGCCTCAGGTAATGGATTTGTGGTGTATCCGGGCGAGCCTCAGCAAGCTAGTTTGCAACTGATATGGCAGTGGTAACAGATGACTGAATTAAATACTTCAACTGTGGATAAAAGCGGTGCTGGTGCTATGCGCGCCGTGTTTTTCTGGCATGGCTGGTCTGCCTTGATGATAGCGCCAGTGCTGCTGGTGTTGTTGCTCACAGGCAGTGCCTATCTGTTTGATCGTGAATTTGACCAATGGTGGCAACAAGACGCGCTGGAACTGACACCTGAAGGCACAGCCGCTACCTTAGCGCAGCAGCAGGATTTTTTACGCCAGCAGTATCCGGACTGGACCATCAACAGGGTGGTGTTACCACAACAATCTGCTCACGCAGTGCGCTGGCAACTGACAGCATCTGATGCGGCGCATTTAATTTATCTGGACCCTTATCGTTTACAGATAAGAGCTGATATTGACCCTGCAACTCAGCCTATGGCGATAGTGCGGCGTTTGCATGGTGAACTGCTCTCAGGCCCTGTTGGTGGTTATGTCATTGAATGGTTTTCCTGCTGGACTTTGTTTTTACTTTTGACCGGAGCCTGGCTATGGTGGCCGAAGCACTGGCGTCTGGGCGGTGTGTTAGTGCCGAGAAAACGCAGCGATGGTCGGGTGCACTGGCGCGACTGGCATGCTGTATTGGCGTTGGTCAGTTCGTTAGCTTTGGCTTTTCTGGTCATCAGTGGTATGCCCTGGTCAACCTTTTGGGGCAAGCAGTTTGCGCAATTAGGCCTGGATTTGAGCCCTAAGTGGCATTGGGTGACACCATCGCCTAATTTTCATTTACCTGACAGTGTCAAAACCAGAGCGGCTGATCCACATCACGAGCACAAAATGCAAGCATCTGAAGTGCATGTGACAGGCGGAAAAGAGTCCTGGGTAACAGAACATCATCCTGCACCTGTAAGCACTATGCAGCATCAGCCTCAGATCGCGGATATTGGCAAAGCTGAACCTTATCTGGCGAGGCTGGCACTGGATACTTATGGCTCAGGTGTACGGATTTTTTATCCGGCAACTGATAAAGATGTATTTAAAATCAACTATGTGCCTGATAAAGCCCAAGGTCAGCAGACACTTTATATAGACCCAGTCAGCGGTGAATTATTGGATGATATTGGCTGGCAGCGTTATTCGGCTTTAGCCAAAGTGGTGGAGTGGGGCACTATGACTCATTTAGGCCGGCAATATGGAGTATGGAATCAGTGGTTGAATCTACTGTTTTGCTTGCTGGTGCTGGCGGCTCTGATTGCAGGTTTAACCTTATGGTGGCGACGCAGAAAACCAGGGCGCTGGTTACCACCTTTACAGAGCACTGACCGCTTACCATTGGGTTTAAAGCTAAGTTTGCTGGTACTGGTGATTCTATTTCCGCTACTTGTTTTGTCGCTATGTGCGTTTATGTTGGTGAGGTTTTGGCGAAGTAGAGTAGCAACATAGATAGGTTGTACTACAGAGCAATACAAAGACTGACCTGAGAAGTCTGATGTGGCAGCAATGAGTTAACTAAAGTAGCTATTATTCTTTTGCTAGTTCAGGTTGCCTCACAGAGAATGTTAGTTGTTATAAACATTACCCTCTAGGCGCCACATCAATACTGATCATTGATATAGAAGCATAAATCCAAGTTGACAGGACACTTAAGGGTATTGTTTTTAGCGACTACTCCACTGCATGGCAGAGGAGTTTCAGTGTTACCACCGATAATTTAACGCCAAACCTGTGCCTTGCTGACTGACGAACGGCATGACGTGCAGGTCTGAATTCTCGGTAAAATAATAGCTGCTGGCAAAGCCAATCAATGCCCCTGCCAGTACATCGGAATAATCATGTTTGTCCGAATTGACCCTGCTTTGCGCTGTCCATGCTGCTAAAACGTATGCGGGTATCCCCAGCTCATTGCCATATCTGCGCTGAATAAAAGTAGCTCCCTGAAATGCCATGGCGCTATGGCCGGATGGAAAAGCGTCGTTGTCTGAACCGTCAGGTCGACTTTTATGTATGGTATTTTTTAATGCATAGCTGCTCAGAACAGTCGCAGCGAAACTTTTGTAAAACTGCGTCTCTCCGTCCTGATCTGCATAATAACGGGTCATAGCCCAACCGCTGACGGGCAGAGCGATACGAAGCAGATTCGCTGTATTTTCAGTGCTGCTGGCATGCAGTGGCACTGAGCAGTGAAGGCCGATTAATACAGAGGTTAACGACCATTTCAGCAGAGCTGGAATTCTAGCCACAGTACTATTTCCTTATTCAGTTAGTCTTTTTTATCGTTATATATTCCACATCGATCTCAGGGGATTCCAGAAAATCTTTTTCTACTTCACCGTGAATTTCAATCAAATCGTTTTCATCAAACTCACCAGCCGGGAAATCTTCAGGCTCAATCTCGACCCGAATTTGATGGGTGCCATCAGAAAACCAGTATTTCTCGTGGCTGAGTTTTTCAGTGAGATAACCTGTCAGGCGTATGCCCTGGTTGTCTTTTGGGTTATCCAGAATCGCTTTAATTTGTTGCTGAACTGCGGCTTGTGGCCCTTTGTACTGAGCATGCAACTGAAACGATGCTAGTGTTAAAACAGCAAAAATAAATAATGGTTTCATGGTAAATCTCCAATCAAATAAAGCTGAATAAGCAAGGCTGAATGCTGCGCTTTGCAGCTTTAGCGCCATTAAAACACTGCATGCGTGAAGTGAACGTGAAGTAGGTTCTGTAGTACTCCACGTTGCCACACAGAGTCAGTTAGTTATTCGAGTCACTAAGAAGCATGATGATTCGTTATCCAGCCTTAATCATCCAGTACACAGGCGGATAAACGCACGCCATCAAAACTGCAGTCCAGTTCAAGCCATTGATTCTCAAAGCTGCTCAGGCTGTTATCTGCATCCTGATAACCCCAGATGCTATTGTTCTGTACTAAACCTGTCAGTTCTATACGTGCTGATACTCCGGCTTTTTCCACTTCTTTCACTGTGATGTTACCATCCGCTCTTTGTACGGCTTCAATTTGCAGGTACTGACTATCCAATGTCTGTAACGTCAGGCCATCCTCCAACTCCGTCAGGCTATTCACTGCAAAACTAAAACCATTGAGCTGTAGATGAGTACCATCAAAGGTCATAGTGCCAGTAACTTCTACTCTTTGACTGCCTGGAGTGCTGATGCTTTGGTTGTTAAATTCAACTTCAGTCAGCACACTTTGGTTATTCTGCTGCTTTAATGTCACTTCGACATAGCGGCCTGGCTGCAGCTCATTGGCAGAACCTTGTTCGAAGCGGGTGGCCGTGGTGACGTTAAAGCTATAGCGCTGGTTCAGCTCAAAGCTGGTTTTGCTTTCGTTAACCCAGCTGATCACGCCGGAAATTTCAGTTTCTGCAGTGTCAGGGAATTGTTCGAAATCAACTTCGCTGGCTTTTAAAACACCATTGCTAAGCTGGCCATAGACTTCTGCCCAGCGGCCTGAAGCTACTGCACCATCTTCAATCATTGCTGCTGAATAATCGACTTGTTGCCCTAATATGCTAAAGCGCTGAGTGCTTTCATTCAATTCGCTGATTTGGCCTTCCAGCTCGATATAAAGTGGCGTTTCTGCTGAAGATAATTTAGTCACTGCTGTGACTTCGCTATTTTGCAGTGGATTTAAGCTGACCAGTACAAAGTCTCCTGCTGTCAATGAATGGTTAGTCAATTGCAGGCTTTGGCCATTGATTTGCAGCGTATCGCCCTGAACTGCACTGATAAAACCTGCCAGATCCGGATCGAGTTCTACCTTGTGTTGGCCTGAACTGTCGCTTGTGACCCGAACTTTGGAACCGCTGGTTAACACAGACGGTGCTAAATTCTGTTTGGCATAGCTGACAGTGCTGGAGTTGAAGTGAAAGCTTTGCCCTTGAACTGTGAATGCGCTGCTGCTGACGCTATCAACCGTACCTATAGTGGTTTTAGTGGTGACAGGCGTGATTATCGGATTAGTGCCATTGCCTTGGCCTGGCGCTGCTGTTGTATTATCTGAGTTGCCATTCGAGCTGCCGCAAGCCGCCAGACTTAATACAGATACAGCTATCATCAGGTTTTTCATGTGTTTCATATAGACCTCTTTGGTGTGTCAACATAGACTGATGGCGGCAAGTGTAGGTAAGCCTGAGTGAAGTGTTCGTGAAGTCTTTGGTGGAAAATAAATGAAAGTACTGTTAGTGGACGACAACCAGCAAGTGATGGAAACCTTAACCGACTACTTGGAATTATCAGGTGTTCAGGTCGATTGCGCTTACAATGGTCTTAGCGCTTTAGCTCTGCTGAAACAGCAGAGTTTTGATGTGATAGTGATGGATATTATGATGCCAAAGCTGGATGGCATCAGCACGGTGCAGCACATCCGTCAGGAATTGTTGTGTCAGACGCCGGTCTTATTTCTGACTGCCAAAGACGGTTTGGTGGATAAAGAAGCGGCCTTTGAAGCTGGAGGCGACGATTATCTGGTGAAGCCTTTTGCCTTAAAAGAGCTGCAATTGCGGCTTGAGGCCTTAAGTAAAAGAGGCGTGCGGCAGGATTTAACCACGCTGGTGTTGGGTGATGTAAAACTGGATCTAACTAGCTTGTCTGCGACTAAAGGGGACCGACCTTTGAAACTTAGTCGTATTCAGCTGCAAATTCTAAAACTGCTGCTGCAAAAATCTCCTGCTGTGGTCAGTCGTCAGTATCTGACAGAACAGATTTGGGGCGATGAAGAGCCGGCCAGTGATGTGTTGCGCAGCCATGTCTATGCCATTCGCAATCAGTTAAGTCCGAAGCAGGAAAGGCCTGTGTTGGAAACCTTACATGGTCAGGGGTATAAGCTTGTTTTATAAAGCAAATAGCAGCTTTTTCCGCAGAGTGACGCTCATCACTTCTATTCTTAGTCTGGTGTTTATTTCGTTATTCTGGCTGGTGATTTTAGTGGCTGAAGATCAGATGGAAGTCATCAGCCTGGATCACTGGCTGGACGCAGAAGCCCGAATGTTTGAACGAGATTATCAGTTACAGGGTGCTGCGGCTGATTTACCTAATCACTATGAATTTGACAGCTACTGGAGTGAAGAGCCTATACCACTCTGGTTGAAGGAGTACACAACTCCTGGCTACTACGAGCATCATTTAGGGCCTGAAGATAAGCATTTTCTGGTGCGGCAGCATCCATCAGGCAAGGGCCTCTTTTACGTGGTGTTTAAAGACAATGCTGATGATTATTTGGACGAATACGAGTCCAAGCTGCACCTTTTTACCTTGTTATTTGGTTTCGCCATCATGCTCTTCACGGTTTGTTATGGTGTGTATATGGTGCGGCAAATGGCGGTGCCGCTGCGTAATGTCGTTAGCAAAATCAAACAGATGTCGCCTGAGCAGCCTTCTTTTGTCGTCGAGGCGCGCTTTGAAGAATTACGGACTATAGAGCAGGCGCTGTTTGACAGCAAAAAGCATATAGCGGCTTTTTTTCAGCGAGAACAGGAGTTCAGTCGTTTTGCTGCTCATGAGATCAGAACGCCGCTGATGGTATTACAGGGCTCCTCCGAATTACTGCAAACTATGCTGGCAGAAGAACCTCGTTGTCAGAAAGCTCTGCTCAGAATTGAGCGCGCCTGCCAGGATATTGCTTTATTGACGGACACTTTTTTGTTATTGGGCAAAGAGACAATAGATGCTCACCATTATCAGCAGCTTGACTTAGAAACTGTGTTGCGTGAGCAATTGCCACTGGCGCAACGTGCTGCGATTTCTGACACAGCCAGCTGGACCATACAGGTTCATCAGAATATACAGCTTTGGGCGCCACAAAGTTTTGTGCGGGTGGTGCTGATTAACTTATTAAAAAATGCCTTTATTCATGGCAATGGCGAGCTGCTGGTTGAGCTGAATGAAAGGCAATTAAAGGTCAGCAATAGCAGTAGCAAAGAGCAGGATAGTCAGGGCTATGGTTATGGTTTGGTCATAGTCGAGCGTATCTGCAGTCGTATGGGCTGGCAGTTGGACATACAACATCAGTCAGTCGACTTTTGTGTGCAAATCAGTTTTTCGCCAGAGCCGAAGGATACTGTGTAAAAACAAAGGGCCAGTAGGCCCTTTGTTCGTTTCAAAGCCGGATGTTAAGCCAAAGTCGGGTAGTCGGTATAACCGACCGGACCTTTGCCATAAAACAGTTCTGGTCGTGGCTGGTTTAATGGCGCATCTGTTTCGAGGCGTTTTGGTAAATCCGGGTTGGCAATAAAAGGAATGCCAAAGGCGATAGCGTCTGCTTTGCCTTCTGCTAACCAGGCGTTGGCCTCTGCTTTGCTGAATTTTTCATTGGCAATCACAGGACCACCAAACAGCTGTTTAATCAGTGGTGTAATGCTGTCCTCTGCCGGATGTTCACGGGTAGAGATAAAAGCAATACCACGTTTGCCCAGTTCAGTCGCAACATAACCAAAGGTAGCAGTGCGGTTCGAGTCGCCCATATCATGTGCATCCATACGAGGTGCTAAGTGCACTGCCACTCTGTCTTTACCCCAGACTTCAATACAAGCGTCTGTGACTTCCAGCATTAAGCGAGCGCGGTTTTCCAGCGAGCCACCGTACTCGTCATCCCGTAAGTTGGTGCTGTCCTGCAGGAACTGGTCCAGTAAATAGCCGTTCGCTCCGTGCACATGTACACCATCAAAACCTGCGGCTTTCGCATTGATTGCACCCTGGCGATAGGCTTCAACGACCTCTTTGATTTCGCTTAAGCTTAAAGCCCGTGGCTCATCAAAGTCTTTCATTGGACGCACCAGACTGACATGGCCCGCCGGACGCACTGCACTTGGGGCTACAGGTTTTTCGCCATTTAAATAAATCGGATCGGAAATGCGGCCAACATGCCACAGTTGCAGGAAAATACGGCTACCTGCTTTGTGGACTGCGTCAGTCACCAATTTCCAGCCGTCAACCTGAGCTTGGGACCAAATACCTGGTGTATCCGGATAACCGACCCCCATAGGAGTCACCGATGTGGCTTCGGATAAAATCAAACCTGCACTGCTACGCTGGCTGTAATACTCCGCCATCATGGCATTAGGCACGCGGCCTTCATCAGCACGACAGCGGGTTAAAGGCGCCATCACAATACGATTTTTCAGGGTTAAATCACCCAGGGTAATAGCATCAAATAAAGTTGGCATCTGTCATTCCTTAAAGTTGATCGGTTAAGCGAGCCAGAAAGTGTTGGATCACATCTTCATTGCGCGAAAAAAAACTCCACTGACCTACTTTTTTACTGCTGATAAAACCAGCACGTTGCAAAGTGGCCAGATGGGCAGATACGGTGGACTGCGACAAACCCGTTTTCTGGTC
>FWPV01013251.1_pt1 | contig 12447 bp, 7 predicted proteins | sample 2228371 | NCBI WGS metagenome assembly FWPV01 (sample SAMEA103939776, study PRJEB20133) | metagenome | reverse complement strand
GTTCCTGTTGCCTTCTCCTTTCTCTTTGTGAATATCCTCTTCGGCTACATCTTTTGGGGCGGGGATGTAGGGCTTACGCAACTCATCCTAAGTATCTCACGGTCTATCACTTCCTTCGCATTGCTTCCTGTCCCTCTTTTTCTCTTGATGGGGGAGGTCATGTTCCTCTTTGGGATTGCTCACCAGATGATGGAGACCTTGGAGAAGTGGATGGGTCGAATCACCGGCAGGCTGAGCCTCCTCACGGTGGCGGGCGGCGTTCTATTCGCGACCCTCTCAGGTTCCTCAATGGCCGGATGCGCCATGTTAGGACAGACCCTTCTACCCGAGATGGAGAGGAGGGGATATCAATATCAGGTCACGCTGGGACCGATCATGGGTTGCGGTACCTTGGCTGCAATGATTCCGCCGAGTGCCTTGGGGGTCCTATTGGCAAGTTTAGCTCAAATTTCCGTGGGAGACTTTCTTCTCTCGATTATCTTACCGGGCCTCTTGATGGCTGCACTGTTCGCTCTCTATATCATGGGGAGGTGTTTCTTGAATCCCGAACTGGCTCCTTCCTACGACCTGGGAAGGACTTCGTTCAGAGAGAAGATGGTGTTGACATCGAAATATATTCTGCCTTTGGGGCTGGTCATCTTTTCGGTGATCGGGCTGATCATATTTGGGATTGCCACGCCCACCGAATCGGCTGCCGTGGGGGCTTTGGTCTGTTTTGTCTTGGCGTTCATCTACCGAGGGATTCAGGCCGACATTGTGAAGAAGGCCGTCATGAGCAGTGTCAGAATCACGGTCATGATGTTTATGATCCTCACTGGAGCAACCGCCTTTTCGCAGCTCCTCGCCTACACGGGGGCAAGTTCAAACTTGGTGAGTCTCGCCACCGGCCTTCCCCTTCCTCCCATCCTGATCATCATCCTCATGCAGTTGATTCTCGTCTTGCTCGGTACGTTTATGGAGCCTTTGTCCATTCTGATGGTGGCCTTGCCGATCTATATGCCCATCATAAAAGAGTTGGGCTATCACCCTCTGGTTTTTTGCTCCATTCTTTTGATCAACATGGAGATGGCTACGATTTCGCCTCCCTTCGGTCTTGTCCTTTATACGATGAAGGCCGTCGCCCCCCGTTACAGCATGGGTCAGATCTACCGGGCGAGCATCCCCTTTGTCATCCTTGACATGGTGGCCATGGCAATCCTTATGATTTTTCCGCAGCTCGCCCTCATTCTTCCCTCCTTGGCAAAACGATAACCGGAGAACCTCTGAGTCGGCCCGGCGCTCTTCAGGGGATTTTAAACCCTTTGCTCTGTTCTCTCTGCCCTAAGCCGCCGAGTCGCCTCGAGGTCGACCTTCATCGTTTCTGGATCGATGACCACACCGTAGTCTTCCCTTGCCTTTTCGAGACTTACGTATCCTTCGATCACATCTCTTTCGACCATTTCTGGATCCCGTTCCAGAGGATTTCCGTACCCCCCACCACCAGCCGCATCGATGGTCACTACGTCCCCAGGCTTCAACTGCGTCAAACCGTAGGGATTTCCAGGTGTCCCATTGACCAAGAACCTCGCTTTGGCCCCCGGCCTTCCGCCGAAGAGGCCCTCGGGGGGACGGATAAACCTTCCTGCTTGGATTCCAAGATAGACCGGCGGAATAGGGGCATACTCATCGTCAGGAACCTTGAACACCTCCCGCTGTCCGAGGCCCCCCTTCATCTTGCCAGGCCCAGCGGAGTCAGTAATAAGTTCTCTCTTCTCGACGATCAGAGGGGTATCACTTTCGAAGATCTCGATTGGTGTATTGGCACCGTTGGCAGGGAAGATGTAGACGTAATTCCCATCGCTCATCGCGCTTGCGCCCATCCCGCCTCCCCGTATGATCACAGAGTGCCAGGGCCTCCGATCGTTTCTCGTACCATAAAAAACATTCATCTGAGCCGGCGTCCCTCCGCTTGCAGCAATCACGCGGTTTGGAACGACCTCCGACAAGGCGCGGTAAATGATCTCTGTGAGGAAGTGTCCGATGACGAGCCGCGCCGCCACGGCGGCTGGGAACTTGCAATTCACCACCGTGCCCTCCGGGGCCTTCAACTTGATCGGCGCGGCGCAACCATCGTTATTCGGGATGTCTGGGCCGAACATACTCTTGATCGCCATGAATACGTAGGCGTACGTGAAGTTGTAGACCACATTGCCGCCCCAATCGACCTGGGGCGAGGACCCATCGAGGTCCACGATGATGTCGCTCCCCTTCACCTCCACTGCCACCTTGATGTGGATGTCGTCTTTTCCCTTCGCCTGTTCGATCACTCCCTCGGATCGGTAGATGCCATCGGGGATCTTTGCGATCTCCTCCCTCATGCTCTTTTCGGTGCGGCCAATGATCTGATCCGCCAGATCATCCAGGTTTTCGAGATTATTTTCCTTCAGCATCAAGCAGATCTTTTCGGCACAGACATGGTTGGCGGCGATCTGGGACCGAATATCCCCGACCACCTCATCCGGGGTGCGGACATTCCAGCGAATCATGTCCATCACCGACTGATTGAGGACGCCTCCGTCATAGAGCTTCACCAAGGGGATGAAAAGACCTTCTTCGAAGACGTCATGGTTGTCTGAGGAGACGCGGCCTCCGATATCGGAGTGGTGGAAGACACAGGCGGTAAAGGCGACCAATTTGTTCTTGTAGAAGATTGGGCTCAACACGCAAACGTCGTTCAAATGGCCGGCCAAGGCCCAAGGGTCGTTGGTGATGAAGATGTCGCCTGGCTTGTAGGTTTCCTTCGGCAGCTTGGTGACCAGATTCTTTATGCCCAAGGCCATCGCCCCCGACTGGCCAGGTGTGGCGAACGTCCCTTGAGCCAGCTCCCGACCTTTCTGGTCTGTAAACATACAGGTGTAGTCGTGGGCATCCCTGAGAAGGCTGGAGAAGGCTGTTCGGGCCACCGCACTATCGGATTCATCGACGATCGAGATCAGTCTCCTCCAGAGAATTTCCAATGTAATAGGGTCGAAGGTCTGTCTTTTGCGTGCCATTCAAGTGCCTCCTCATCCATAACACGAATGACACGAATGAGAACGAATTTCACGAATTCAGTCGATTCGTGTCCTTCGCTGTCATTCGTGCTATTTTTTCTTTAGGTCAATCCACACGAAACCAAATTCATCCACAGTCACAGAGGCGTCTTCGCCTACCACGACGGTGGACTCCTTCTCTTCAATAATCGCGGGTCCTCGAAACTTGGCCCCTGGGTAGAGACTGTAACGATCGTAAACGGTGAAGGGGATGAACCCCTTCGCCAGTGGAGAGTAGGCAGGGCGTTTGCCCTTGATCGCCTCCTTGAGAGACTTCGTCTTTTTCTTGAGTTTCGGCAACTGGAGCAATCGCTCAGGGAGACTTGCCCGCACCTTGAAATTGACGAACTCCACTTCCGAGTCGGGATACGTCCTCCCGTACAACTTCTGGTAGACCTCGTCGAAGCGTCGACGGATCTCCTCCCTTTTCAGCTTCGTGAAATCCCTTTCGGGCAGGGGCACGTTCGTTTCCGAACCCTGGCCGATAAAGCGCATATCCAGGGACCTCTCGAATTTAATCGTCTTACCCGCGCTCCCCGTCTTCAAGATCTTCATCGCCTCGGTTTCGAGTTCCTTGAAAATCTTCTCGATCTCAAGGAAATTTGCCTTGCCCAGAGGAACCTTATGGCTCCGGAGCAGGTCGAATGCCCTGGGAGCCGTGAAGAAGCCAAGAGCCGATCCCACGCCCGCATTCGGCGGGACGAGAAGGCGAGGGGAGCCCAGCTTCTTTGCGAGGCTGTAAGCATGAACGGGTCCTGCTCCTCCGAAGGCGACGATCGTCACGATCTTCGGGTTCCCGCCTTTTTCAGCGATGTGGGTTTTGGCTGCGGCGGCCATCGTCTCGTTGATGAGGTCATGAATTCCCCATATGGCTTGGACGAACGGAACCCCGAGGGGTTGAGCGATCTTTTCGAGGACGCCTCGCCTCGCAGCTTCCTTATCGAGTCTCATCTCACCCCCAAGGAAATAATTCTCGTCCAAATAGCCCAGTAAGAGATCGGCGTCGGTCACGCAGGGTTCGGTTCCCCCGAGTCCATAGCAGATAGGCCCAGGGTCCGCGCCCGAGCTTTCAGGTCCTACCTGCAGGGTGCCCATTCGGCTCACCTTGGCGATACTTCCCCCTCCTGCCCCGATCTCCATCAGATCGACTACAGGAACCTGAATGGTGAGACCGCTCCCTTTCATGAATCTCTGAACACGGCCGACCTCGAAGGTCGGGACGACCCCAGCGACCCCCTTTTGGATGAGGCATGACTTCGCCGTCGTCCCTCCCATGTCGAAGCAGAACATCTCTGAAATATTGAAGAGCCTTCCGTAATACTGGCCAGCGATCACCGCCGCTGTCGGCCCTGATTCGATGATCCTCACCGGGAACTCAGCCGCAGTCTCCACAGAGGTCACACCCCCGCTGGAGAGCATGATGAAGAGCTTGCCTCTGAACCCCAGGGATTCCAGTCTTCCCGCCAGTCTCGAAAGATACCTTCCCGTCAGCGGCTTCACGTAAGCGTTCGTCACCGTCGTGCTCGTCCTCTCGTACTCTTTGATCTGGGGCAGAACGCCGTAGGAATAGGAGACGGAAACTCCTGGAGCTTCCTTCTCGATGATCTCCTTGAGCATCAGTTCGTGAGCGGGATTCTCGAAAGAGTTGATGAGACAGATCGCGATCGATTCCACGCCCATCTTGACGAGGGTACGCACCACTTCTTTCGCTTCTTCCGGATCGAGGGGTTTTAGGACCGTTCCGTCGCTTCGAACCCTCTCATCGACCTCGAATCGGAGGTGCCTGGGAACCAATGGTTTGGGGAACTCGGCAAAGACATCGTAGGGCGCGTACCGGATTCCTCTCCCGATTTCCAAGACATCCCGGAAGCCCTTCGTGGTGATGAGGCCTGTCTTCGCCCCCTTTCTTTCGATGATGGCGTTGATGACCAGCGTCGTTCCATGGATGACCTCATCCATTTTCTGAACGAAGCCGGGTGTGGCTTTTTCCATCTCTCTGATCCCGTGTTCCACAGCGTCGGACGGGTCCTTTGGGGTGGTCAGGCACTTGTAGATTCTTAATTCTCCTGTCTTGTCGTTGAGCAAGACGAAGTCCGTGAAGGTTCCACCAATGTCACACCCTAACCGGTAGAATTGGTCCGCCATCGATACCCCCGCTTCCTTCTAAATTCCAAATCCCAAAACCCAAAACACGAATAATCTCCAATTTCCCAGCGTTCAACGACCTGAACTGTCTCGTTTGCGGTTTGGAAGTTGGACCATTCGAACCTATTTGGTATTTGGTGCCTGGGATTTGGTGCTTTTCTTTTGGTGCCATTCCTTTAAGAGAAACTTCTGGATCTTCCCGCTTGCCGTTTTGGGAAGTTCCTCGACGAATTGAAGATACTTTGGGATCTTGTACTTTCCCACCTTCCCTTGGAGGAATCGGAAAACCTCTTCTTCGCTCATGCTCTCACCGGGTTTGAGGACGATATAGGCCTTGCCCACTTCTCCCCACTTCTCGTCTGGTACGCCGACCACTGCCGCATCGAGAATGTTAGGATGGTTGAGCAGAACCTTCTCTATCTCGGCGGGGTAAACATTCTCTCCTCCGCTGATATACATGTCCCTTTCGCGATCGACGATGTAGAAATAACCTTCTTCGTCCTTCCTCGCCAGGTCACCGGTGTAGAGCCACCCATCGCGAATCGTTTCTGCCGTAAGGTCTGGCCGATTCCAGTAACCGCTCATCAACGTGGGACCTCTGACGATGATTTCGCCCACCTCTCCGGGAGGGACCTCCTTTCCGTTCTTATCGACCACTCTCACCTCCCCATGGAATACGGGGAGACCGACGGATCCGATCTTTTTTGCCGCCTTTTCATAGGAGAGGAAGGTGATGGTGGAGGCCTCGGTCTGTCCGAAGATTTGGGAAATGACGATCCCCCTTCTCTCATATTCCCTCAACAGGGCGAGGGGGATCCTTTCTCCGCCCGTAAAGAAACAACGGACCGAGCTCAGGTCGTATCGATTCAGATCACATTGTTGGAGGATAAATTGGTAGACCGTTGCGGCCAATTCCAGGATCGTGACCCGATACTTTTCGATCGTCTCGAGGATTTCATTCGGGCGAAATCGTTTTCGGATGACGAGGGTTCCTCCCTTGTAGAGGACCGGGGCCGCTTCGACGAGGAGCCCTCCCGAATGGAACATGGGTCGGGTCACCATCATAATATCTTTGGAGGTGAGATTGTAGACGATATCGGCGTTCAAAACGTTGAAGAGCGTCTTCCTTTGCGAAAGGACGGCTCCCTTTGGGATGCCCGTCGTTCCGGAGGTGTACATGATCACATGGGGGTCTTCGCCCCCGATCGATTCCGTCCGCGGGGGTTCGTGAAAGGGATTTTCACGGAGGGCCCTTTCGTAGTCCATCGCCCAGTCCGGACAAGGGCCGCGGATCGAGAAACAACTCCCGTTCGACATGTCCAAATGATTTCGAAGGGTGGAGACGATCTCTCCGAATTCCGCTTCGAAGATCAGCATCCGAGAACCGCTGTCCTGTAAGATGAACTCAAGCTCGGGGGGAGCTAATCTCCAGTTAAGAGGAACAAGGATTGCACCGATCTTTGAAAGGCCGAAGAAGATCTCGATGTATTGGTGGCAGTTGTAAAGAAGGACAGCGATTCGATCTCCCTTCCTGACCCCGCTCTCGAGAAGGAGGTGGCAGAGCTGATTGGCCCTGCGATTGACCTCCTCATAGGTGAAGGGTTGATCCTCGACATAGAGGGCGGTTTTCTCGGGTTGCAGGAGGCTCCATTTTTTTATCCAATCGCCTACGTTAATCATATCCAAGAATGAAAGGGACCGTCTTTCTCGTCCAGTCCCGGGGACCGCCGAGGGTCATCCTCTATTCGTGAACAAATTTGGCGTTCACCTTTGGTCCGTTCTTCATAAAGTTCTCGATCCCAATCTTTCGGTCCTTCGTCAGCACACATTCGCCAAAGACCTTCGCCTCCAATCTCAATCCTTCTTCCAAGCTCATCCTTGCGCCTTCCAGGATTGCCTTTTGAAGGAGGGAGTCGATTTTTCTGCTCAGATGACCGATATCGACTTCCGGAAGTTTCTCGGGGACAGGGATGGGACCTTTGGGGATCGTCGGAACCTCGATTTTCTTATCGAGGATCTTCTTCACCCAATCCAAAGCGGCTTCGATGAGATCGCCCTCCACCTCCTCCTGAATCAACCCTATCTCTTTGGCTTGCGCTGAGGATATGGGATTCGCATTTCGGAGAATCGGCCATGCCTTCTCCACTCCCACCCACCTTGGCAGTCTCTGAGTCCCCCCAGCCCCTGGGATGATGCCCAACCTCGGCTCAGGCTGAGCGACGAAGACCTTTTGCCCCTTTCTTGCAATCCGAGCCGTACAGGCCATCGCAATCTCGTTGCCGCCGCCGAAGGCAAGCCCATTCATGGCGCAGACCACAGGCTTCCCAAGATTCTCAATCTTATTGAAGACCGAATGCGTCCGAAGACATCCCGCCTCTGCCTCCTCGGGCGTGTTCTGTCTGGCCAGCATGCCGATGTCTGCCCCAGAGATGAAAGCCCGGGTTCCAAATCCTGTCAGCACAGCACCCTTGATTTTGGGATCGTTCTGGATCTCCGCAAAGATTTCGCCAAGTTGTTCGATTACATCCTCGTTAAGGGCGTTGAGCACCCTGGGCCGGCGGACCTTGACGATGGCGATCTCCCCCTTGTCCTCTCTGAAGACGACAGGGATTTTCCAAGGTTTCTCCGACGCGGCCTGTCTCTTGAGGATATCGGCGACACGGAAACCAGGGTTCTCTTTCGCGTAAGCCTCCACCAGCTCCAAAGCCTTCTTGACACCGATCTTGTTCATCAGCCCGAAGGGTGGGGTCATGACCAGTCCCACCTCGATAGCCATCTCCATATCCCCGATATTGGTGATCCCGCTTTCCACAATCTCGCAGACGATTCCAAAGTAAGCGCCCAGGACGCGATTCGAGACGGCCTCATAGATCTCGGGGCTGTAGTCCACCGTCTCTCCTCTTGCCGCTGTCTCCCAGGGTTTCCCGAGCCTCACCTGATCATCCAGGATCTTTGGCGAGCGGTACCAAGGCATGATCTTCTGGTTGTATTCATTCAACCCGTGCTGGGTCAAGGGATTGCCGCCAGCCAGGTTATGGGCGGTGAACGGCCCCACGCCCATGCCCAGGGCCTTCTGGACGATTGCGTCGGCCTGTTTGATCGTCGCCAACCCTTTCTCCACCACCAATGCGGTGGCCTCGAAGAGCCCCTCGAACACGGGGTTCACCGCATATCCATATCGACTCTTCACCCGGATCGGTGCCTTTCCGATAGACTCATACAATTTCATCAAATATTCGACCAAGGCTGGATCGGTCTCCTTCCCAGGAACTAACTCGATCAAGATGTTCCTTTCTGCCGGAAAGAAGTAGTGGACGACGAGACAGCGACCCTTATCTTTCACCTTTTCGAAAATCATGTCAGGTTCCATGTGGGAGGAGTTGGAGGCCAGGATCGCATCCTTCGGGCAGGCCGCCTGACACTGATCGAAGATCCTCTGCTTCACCTCCACGCTCTCAAAGGCAGCCTCCACCACAAAATCAGCATCAGCGATCTTTCCATAATCGGTGGTAAAGGTCAGGTTTCTGAGGACGGCATCGGCGTCCGCTTGTTTGAAGATTCCCTTCTCCACGGCCTTGGTCATCTTCGACTCGATCTTCCTTGAGCCAGCGTCCAAGGCGGCTTGAACGATATCGACCACGACCACGGGAACGCCATGGGAAAAAAGATTTTGGCTGAAATGAAGAGCAATGTCCGGACCGATATTTCCCGAACCGATGACCGCAACCTTCCGGATGGTACGACCAAACATCGTCAACGCCATCGTGAACCCCCTTTGAATCGGAAATTCGAATACCGAAATCCGAAACAGATCGAAAATTTGAGTTTCGAGACTCAATTTTCGTGGTTCGGATTTCGATATTTTCGCTTTAAAAAATGGATGGTTCTTTAAACTCCCCGAAGACTTCCTTGAACACCTTGGTCATTTCGCCAACGGTCGCATAATTTCTGCAACACTCGAGGAGATACGGCATCACATTCTTCTCTTCCCGGGCGGCCTTTTCCAAGTCCTTCAAGGACTGAAGAACCTTTCGATTGTCTCTCTCCCGTTTCACTTCGCGGAGGCGCTGGATCTGCTCTTCTGCTGACTCCCAGCGATATTCATGGAGCTCCACTTCCATCTCCTCGCCCTCGGTGTATTTGTTCACACCCACCTTGATCAACTCTCCCTTTTGAACGCCTTTCTCGAATTCATAGGCCTGTTTGGCTACCTCTCTCTGAACGTAACCTGTCTCCACGGCCCGGATCATTCCTCCCAATTCATCCACCCGCTTCATCTCCTCGACAATCTTTTCTTCCATCTGTTTCGTTAAGGTCTCGATGAAATAGGAACCGGCCAAGGGATCGACCGTATCCCTCAATCCAATCTCTTCCATCAGAATCTGGAAGGTTCGGAGGGAGAGGAGGGCTGCCCGGGGTGTGGGAATGGTGTAGGCTTCGTCGAAGGAGCAGAGCGCAGTCGTCTGGGCTCCGCCCAGAGCGGCCGCAAGGGCATAGTAGGCACCCCGGATAATGTTATTTTCGGGCTGAGCCTTGGTCATTCCATAGCCGCCACCGCCGAAGATTCCTCTCAAAAAGAGCGATCTCTTATCCTTCGCTCCGTAACGTTCCTTCAGATTCTTGGCCCAAAGTTTCCTCGCGGCTCGAAACTTGGCCACCTGTTCCCAGAGGTTTCCGAAGACGTTGAGGTTAAAGGTGAACCCTCTCACAAAATCGTCGATGGCATGGCCTCGACGGAGGACCTCCTCGATATAGGTGTTCGCGATTTGAAAGGCGTAGGCGATTTCCTGAACCGGAGAACAGCCCGACTCCCGGATGTGGTAACCGCAGACGCTGACCGGATTGGTGCGGGGAAGCTCCTTCATCGAATATTCGATCGTATCCCCGATCAACCGGACGGAGGGCTTCACCGGAAAGATCCATGCTCCCCGACCGATCATCTCCTTCAGGATATCGTTCTGTGGAGTCGCACTGATCCGGTCCTTTGGATACCCAAATTTCTCAGCCATCGCCTGGAACATTGCGAGCATAATGCTCGCGACGGCATTGATGGTCAAGCCGACTCCGATCCGGTCGAGGGGGATGCCCTCGAATGCGATCTCGAAATCGCGAAGGGTATCCACAGCCATCCCCACTCGTCCGACCTCCCCTTCGGCCAAAGGGTCGTCAGAATCGAGCCCCATCTGGGTTGGAAGATCAAAGGCGACATTGAGGCCTGTCTGGCCGTGAGAGATCATCAGCTTGAAACGCTCGTTCGTCTCCTTCGGGGTTCCAAAACCCGTGTACTGGCGGGTCGTCCATTCCCTGCTTCGATACCCGAGAGGGTGAATCCCCCTCGTAAAGGGAAACTCTCCTGGAGCCCCCAGATCCTTCTCGGGGTCAAAACCGATGGCTTCCAGGTCCTTCTGGGTGTAGACGGGTTTGATGTGAATGCCGGATTGGAGGATTACGTCGAGAATCTCATCCTTTTCGTTCTTGATATATCTTGCGACGCCCATACGCCCTCCGAGATTTCCAAATCACGAAATCCAAATCCCAAACAGATACGAATCCCAAAACCCGAAACCCGAAACTCGAAACTTGAAACTTCAACTTTGAAAATTGGGAATTATTTGTAATTTGGTACTTGGTGCCTGGTGCTTGGAATTCCACTTCCTTCATGTCCAATAACCGCTGAACGAAAGCCGGACAAGTGCCAGACATGCGATCAGGATCGGGGCTTTACATGTTCTTGGATCCAACGAACCGACTCTTCGAACGGCGTACCCCCAGGGAAGATGCCCTCGATCCCAAGCTTCTGCAAGAGAGGGATATCCCTCTTCGGGATAACCCCCCCGACCACGACGAGGATGTCTTCCAGTTTCATCTCTCTCATCTTTTTCATCAATTTTTCACAGATCGGCAGGTGCGCCCCGGACATAATCGAGAGACCGATGACATCGACGTCTTCCTGAATGGCCGTGTGAATGATTTGGTCGATCGTCTGATGGAGACCCGTATAGATCACTTCCATCCCCGCGTCCCTTAGGGCTTGCGCCACCACCTTTGCTCCTCGGTCATGGCCATCGAGGCCCGGTTTCGCCACCAAGATACGAATCTTTTTGCTCACCGTTTCATTCCCCTCCAGAAAAAAGTGCAATCCTGAGGTGGGATCTTAACCCGATTCGACCGTTTGAAGCCCCTCGCCTAAGGGGTCGCCCTCTTTTGGCTGATCTCCTTCAGGATGATCTCTTTTCCTCTTTGGAGATGGTTTCGGACAAGCCTCTCCACCAACCTGGGATTTTTTCTCTTCATCGCCTCCAGCATCCGCCGATGATCTTGGATCGAATAATTCGTCCCTTTTTCCGTTCGAAGGAGAAACGGCCGGTATCGGAAGAAATAGTCACGGAAGTTATTGATCATTTCGAAGAGCTTCTTGCTTTTGCAGGATCGATAGATCAGATCGTGAAATTCGGTGTTCAGTTGCACGAGCCTCTCCTCGTCTCCCTTTTCAAACGCCTCCTCCGACTCTTTTACCTTTTTCTCAAGTTGGGAGATTTTGTCCGGCGTCATATGGAGGGTGGCAAGATAGGCCGCATAGCTTTCGAGGGCACTGCGGATGCCGAAAATTTCGTCCACATCCTCCTTGGTGAACTCCCGGACAGCAAATCCTCCCTTCGGAAGCCGCGTGACCAGCTCGTCTCGTTCGAGCTTGTGGAAGGCTTCCCGGACCGGGGTTCGACTTATTCCGATCTCCTCAGCCAGCGTTTCCTCGATCAGACGCTGCCCCCCCTTCAACTTTCCATGGAGGATCGACTTCTTCAGTGCCTCATAGACCTCATCACGAAGAGACTTTCTCTTGGTAACCTTGATCCCGCCTGAGACCATTTCCACGACAAGCCTCCTTTCTAAATACTGTATACTGTATCCAGTTCTATACGCCAACGTGAGGGGGTTGTCAAGGTTTTTTTGGACAAAGTGGTAATCCCCACTCTACCGGGGAAATTCTACGGAATCGGACAGGGATGTCGGAGAAAATCTTACCAAGCGAAGGATCCGAAATGATTATTTGGCAAAGGTCGCTTCGCCCATGAGCAGAATAACCCAGCAGTATCTTTCGGGCCGGTCATCTCTTTCGGCTCCAAGAGATGATAGAATAGGCTCCCATGGAATCGGTCGCTGCAGACTTCAGTCTGCGTCGACGAAGGCCCACGATGATAGCACCGGCCAGATCGACCACTTTTTCGGATCG
>FWPV01013250.1_pt1 | contig 12447 bp, 4 predicted proteins | sample 2228371 | NCBI WGS metagenome assembly FWPV01 (sample SAMEA103939776, study PRJEB20133) | metagenome | reverse complement strand
TGCAGTTTTTTGAATAATCAACTCTACCATTTGCATGCAAAAGGCAATTGCGGATATTTTCCACTTTAATGACATTAGCCCACTCAGTATTTGTAGACAAATCTATACCTAAGCCTTTTTGCAGCACAGGCTTAAACCTTCCGATGCTGCCTTTTCTCAAATCTAGATCAACTGAAGGAGCTAAAATACTTTTGATATTAAATAGCCATTCCTCTAGATGACTAAACATAATTAAGAATGTAGCTATTCTCAAATTCGGCTCTAAAGCATTCTTGTATACTTTTTTTCCTGCCTCTAATTTTAGAGCCTGTTCAGATTTTGGATCACGTTCCTCACTAATTTTTATATTAATTGAAACAATCTCATTTTGAATCAACCGTTTAATTTCGTTATGAAAATCTACAATAACCGACAAGTCTTCATCATGCACCCAGAACATTAACTCATTGTCATTCACATTGATAATCTCCATTTATTGCATCACCTAACAGTTTATTAAACAACCGCAGCCACCTATCATTTCTGATGCAAGTTTACGGCGTTCACAGCCAGCGTTGAATTAAAGACCATCCCGTCAAAATCCACAAACGTAAATTGCGGGCAAAAAAAAGCGGCTACCGAAGTAGCCGCAAGGGAAAGGACTTTACTGCTTTTTTTCAACGGAGGCTTAGAGCTTCCAGGTGAAATCGATCAAGTAGCTGCGGCCGTAATCGTCGTAACGTTTCAGGTTGGCAGGCTCGTTGTTTTGGGTGGTGCGCAGTGGTTCGTTGGTCAGGTTAAATACCTGGAAGCGCACGTTGTAGTTCTCGTTGATTTCATAGGCGAGGCTGAAGCCAACACCTAATTCCGCATCGAGTGTGGTCAGGTCGTAGCTGTCCCAGGTGAAGGCGCTGGTGTAGGCGGAGTGATATTTCCAGCCCAAACGTGCATCAATACCGTAGTTGCTGTACCACAAGTCCAGAGTCGCTGTGTCGCGCGCCAAACCAGCCATTGGCAGCGGGTTGTCGGCAGGGGCGAACTCAACAATATTCGACTCGGCAAACGCGTAGTTGGAGTAAATACCAAAACCTTCGACCGGCAGGAATTCAAACGGCATTTGGAAGGTAACTTCCGCACCGCGCACGTAGCCGCCATTGCCATTGACCGGGCCATAAATATCAAACTCGATACCGTTTTGATCCGGGAAAGTACCAACCACGGCGTTGCCGATGTAGTTGTCTATGTCCTTGTAATACAGGCTCAGGGCCGCCAGCGATTCATCGGCAAAGTACCACTCGTAGGACACATCAACCTGATCAGAGGTGAAGGGGTCGAGCAGTGGGTTACCGGCGCCGCCGGAGGAACCATTGGCAATAGCGCTGATGTATTGGCCAGCGCGCAACTCATCCAGTGGCGGACGTGAAATCGCCTGGGCAACACCGATACGCAGCTTGCGAGTGTCGTCCAGATCCAGGTTGAAGTTGGCGCTGGGCAGGGCTTTGGAATAGTCGTTTTCTACGTAGCGACCATCGTTAGCCTGATTGCTGTCATTGCCATCGTCGTACTCGTAGCTCTTGGTGGATATTTCCACTTGACGCACACCGATGTTGGCGTTGTAGCCCAAGCCACCAATTTGCCCTTCAAAGTCCAACTTCACGTAAGCGGCGTCGTTTTGTTCGTCCACTTTCCAGTAGCGACCGGGGTTAACGGCTGCTGCATCGTAATTAACACCGCCGTAAATAATCTCGGCGGTTTTGGCGTAAGAAGGTGCGTTCAGGAAGGGGATAGTGTCGAAGGCGCCGAGTGTGTAAGAACTCAGGAAGCCCTCGGGGAAAGCCACTGCCACACCATTATCAACGCTGCGACTCATGGCGAAATCAGTCCAGATCACTTCTTTCTCGCGGTCGGCGGTGCGCGCACCAAAGGTGATGGCGCGCAGGTGGCCGGCGTCCAGATCGCGGCGAATATCAAACTGCGCACTTTGCAGTTCGTCATCCAGCGTTGAGCCTTCGTTCACATTGCCGATCCAGTTGTAGGAGGCATCTTCCGGGGTCAGCAGCGGCGAGCCGGCTGGCGCAGAAATGGAAGGTTTACCGCGGGTATCAAAGCTCCAGGTTTCGGCGTATTGATCCAGGTAAATCGCATTCCAGTAGTTGTTGCGCTCAGCGGTCGAGTGGGAGAAATCCACGTCGATCTGCCAGTTGTCAAAACCGGTGTGGCTGAATTTCAAGCCTTGGGTAACACCACTGTTTTCCTGTTGGTAGGCGGCGATCACGTGGCGAATCTGCCCTTCCCAGCCATTAAAGGTGCCGGCGACAGCGCGATTGCCCTGCATAACCACATTGGTCATCGGGTTATCGGCAACGCCGTCCTGATTGGTATCACCCAGGCCCCAGCTCTCACCCCAGGGGTTTGAACCTACATCGTTAGCCCAGGTTTGATTTTGTTGCTCGTCCATCGCAAATTCGGTGTAGAGCACATCGTATTTCACGTTGAGTGCATCGGTCGCCTGCCACTCCAGGGTGGTCATTACACCTTCGCGGTCGGTGTCGAGTTTTTTCACTTCGCCGGCAATGCCCCAAGGGGTGGTGCCGATGGTGCCGTTACCGTCCAGATCCAGAGCGTCATTGCTGTAACCCCAGCCTTGCATTGAGCCATAGGCATTCTTTTGGGTTTGGGTGGAGGCGCCAATGGCAACGGCAAAGGTGTCGCTGAACTGATGCACAAATGCGGCGCTCATGCGGTTGCCCAGCGGATCGTAATCGGGTACGTCTTCCGCGCTTTCATTGTGTTGCAAACCGACGCGCACAGTAGCTTTGGGGCCGGTATGCGACAGCGGGGAAATCGTTTTGAGGTTGATAGTGCCGGCGATACCGCCCTCCACCAGATCGGCTGACTGGGTTTTGTACACCTCAGCGGCAGATACCAGCTCGGAAGGATACTGCTCGTAGCGAATAGCGCGGCCCGGCTCGGGGCTGGCCACTTCGCGGCCATTGACTGTACCCAATACCATGCGTGGACCAAGGCCGCGAATAGCAGCCTGGCTTTCATTGCCGCGATCGCGGGAACCATTAATACCGGGCAGGCGTACCAAAGCTTCAGCAATGGTAACGGCGGGCGTGGCGTTGATGTCATCCATCGCCAGGGCTTCCATTACCTTGTCGCTTTGTTGCTTTACGGCAATCGCTTTTTCCAGCGATGCGCGCATGCCTGTAACGACAACCTCTTCAATACCGCTGGCGTCATCTTGTGCATACACATTGGCGGTGCCGCCCAAGAGGCCAAGAGTCAGTAACAGGCTGGTTTTGGAAATATAAGTGTGGGGGATTCGGTATTTCATTTGCTAAGCCTCGGGATCGTCTCGTAGTTTTATTATTCAACATGATTAATATATCATATTTATACGTAAATATGATCCAAAGGATAAGATATGTCAAGCACCGCTATGGCGCAAAAAGACACACTTCAATGAGTGGAGCAGGAGGCTGTGACTAGCCTTGGGTGATGCAATTACGGCCATTTTGTTTGGATTGGTACAAGAGCTCATCGGCGCGATTAATCGCCTCTTCCAGTGGCTCTTCTTCGCCCAGAATAACCAGCCCGCCACTTAAGGTGATAGGGCTGTTGTCTTGGGGGACTCTGGTCAGTTGCGCTTGGGCGCGCATACGCTCGGCGACACTCAGGGCATCTGCCGCATGGTCGAGCTGGATCAGCATAATAAATTCTTCGCCGCCCCAACGACAAAAAACATCAAATGGCCGGCTGGCTTTGAGCAGGTAGCCACCCAGCTGTTTCAGTACGGCATCCCCCTCGGCGTGACCGTAGCTGTCGTTGATTTTTTTAAAATGGTCTATGTCCATCATCAATACCGCAAGGCTCAGCCCCTTGCGCTGGGCCAGGGCGATAGCACCTTCGGCAGCTTCAAAAAAACCGCGGCGATTCAAGGCTTGGGTGAGCGGATCAACCCGCGTTAACCGGGTTACCTCGGCAAGGCTGCGCTGCAAACGCAATGACACTATGGCGAGGATAGTGACCAGGGTTACCACAAACCAACCCCCCAAGCTCTCGCGCATGGCTGCGTGCCACAACTGGGCGGAGGTCAGGCGGTGCACCAACCAGAGCTCATCTTCAATAATCCAGCGGCTCAACCATAGATCACCCTGCTCACCCTTATCCCAGGGGCTGAGGCTGGCGGTAAGTGGCGGATAAAGTGTCAGCTCCGGCACAAAACCACTTTGCCGCGCAATCAGGCGCTGGTGTTCGCTAATCAACATGGTTTCACCCGCTGCCGCCCCGACCCGGGTTAGCTTTTCCAGGGTGTGCACACTCAAATCCAGCGCCACCATGCCTAGAAACTTATCGCGAACGTAAATCGGCTGTGCAAAGGTGATTATCCAGCCTTTACCGGCCAGATCGCGATACGGGCCTTTCAGAATCATGCGCCGCTGCGGGTTCTGCTCTGGCCCACCCTCCAGCCAGTAGCCACTGGTGTAAATATCCGGCGTGAAATGGAATTGTTCGGGTGTAACTTGCGGGGCAATGTATACAAACTGGTTGCGCGACTGGTAATAGAGCCAGGCAAGCTCCTGACCCAACTCCAGGGCGGGCAGAATTTGAGCATCCATCGCCAGAGCCGCATGAATTTCGCGCTCCACCGGAGCACTCAGGGGAAGGCTGGCAGACCCCGTCAAACTACCGGCGATGTCCTCGCGCTCCAGCGCCCACACGCCAAGGGCCGGATACTCACGCACATTGTGCTTGTCCGTACCCGGCTCCACCCCAACCTGGTAACGCCCCAAAAACAGGTTATTCATTACCTGTACCCGGTCGCGCTGCAGGGCGACAAATTGGTGAATCAACTCATAACGGCTTTTAAAGGTTTGCTCCACTTCGGTTTTGAGCTGGTTAATGTGGCGATAAAACGTCGCTGCACACAGGCTTATGCAGATAACAACCAATGCTCCAATAACTATTAATGTGTGTTGTCGCGACATCACCTTCATGGTGAGCCTCCAGCATTGGGTTGATCTGCCTGCCACTTGATCCATTAAGTAAAGCCCAGCGTTAAAGGTTCCACAAACAAGCGCCATGTTTAACCCGACGACAAACAGCGATTGCTGCACACTTGTAACTAAACGTCGAGAAATGTAAATGCGGTTGCCGCTGCAACACGCCTTGCTTAGGCTCGCGAAGATAGTTGTGTACAAGCACCCAAGTGTTTAATTCAGAACACTTCCTACAGAATCAACCAATCTTTCAATACGGACTTTTTCATGCCTCAAATTCTCGCTCGTTTATCGCCCGGCCAACGCTGGTTGACTATTGTCGCTGCTGTTCTGGTATTGCTCGCCATTTGGTTTTTTGGCTTGCGCGAAGCACCGGTAAAACGCCCGCCGCCGCCCAACCCCTGGATGGGGCCAACCCCGGTTCATGTGGTGACTGCCACCAGAGAGAATTTGCAGGTGCGAATTAAAGCCATTGGCAGTGTGGCACCGCTGAATACAGTCACAGTGCGCAGCCGGGTGGAAGGCCCCTTGTTGCGCCTGTTATTCACTGAAGGCCAGCAGGTAAAAGCGGGCGATGTGTTGGCGGAAATTGACCCGGCGCCCTACAAGGTGCGCCTCTCCCAAGCCGAAGGCACCCTGCAGGAAACCCGCGCGCAGTTAAAAAATGCGGAAGAAGATCTGGCGCTCTACCAAAACCTGCTCACTAAAAACTCCATCGCCAAACAGCAGTTTGATAAACAACAGGCCTTGGTTGAACAGCTGCGCGGCACCTTGAAAAACCACACAGCCCAGGTAGAGGATGCGCGTTTGCAGCTGTCCTACACCCGCATCACCGCACCGATCAGTGGCCGTACCGGTCTGCGCAAGGTGGATGTGGGTAATCTGATTAAAACCAGCGATGCAGAAGGTTTGGTTACCATCACCCAAACCCAGCCGATTGCCGTGATGTTTACCATCCCCGAGAACCAATTACTCGCGGTGCGCAGTGCCTTTACCAGCGCCCAGCAGAACAAGGCGGTGTTGCCGGTGGAAGCCTGGGATCGCAGCGAACAGCAATTGTTGGCGACCGGCGCCCTGACGACTCTGGATAACCAGATCGATATCACCACCGGCACCCTGAAGCTAAAAGCCGAATTCGATAATGCCGACGACAGCCTCTTTCCCAACCAGTTTGTAAATGCGCGCCTGCAGGTGCAAACCCTGGAAAACGCCATCACCATTCCCGCGGATACCGTGCAGTACGGCTCCAAGGGCACCTATGTGTACACCATCGACGACGGCAAAGCGAAAATGCGCCAGCTTAAATTAGGCGCCACCGAGGGCACCAAAGTCGCGGTGCTGGAAGGCCTGGAAGAAGGTGAGCAAGTGGTATTGGAAGGCCTTGATCGCCTCCATGAAGGTAAAGATGTGAAGGTGATGGAATGAGTTTATCCAAACCCTTTATTTTGCGCCCGGTCGCCACCTCGCTGCTGATGCTGGCGATGTTGCTGGCCGGTATTTTGGGCTATCGCCTTTTGCCGGTAGCGGCGCTGCCGCAGGTGGATTACCCGATCATCCAGGTATTCACCTTTAACCCCGGCGCCAGCCCGGACGTTATGGCGCGTACCGTCACTGCGCCACTGGAGCGCAGCCTGGGGCAGATTCCGGGCTTGAAACAAATGTCGTCCACCAGCTCCACCGGCGCCTCTATCATCACCCTGCAATTTTCACTGGAAATCGATTTGGGCGTAGCCGAACAAGAAGTGCAAGCGGCGCTCAATACCGCTAATAGCCTGCTGCCCAATGACCTGCCCACGCCGCCGATTTATCGCAAGGTAAACCCCGCCGATACCCCTATTGTCACCCTCGCCGTCACTTCAGCCAGCCTGCCACTACCGGAGGTTTACGACCTGGTGAACACCCGCATGGCGCAGAAACTCGCGCAGCTGCCGGGTGTGGGAATGGTGAGTTTGGCAGGGGGCCAGCGCCCGGCGATTCGCATCAAGGTCAACCCTAATGCCCTGGCCAGCACCCAGCTGAGTCTGGAGCAGGTGCGCAGTGCAGTGGTCACCGCCAATACCAATCAACCCAAGGGCAGCTTTGACGGCGAGTATCGCTCCACCATGCTGGATGCCAACGACCAGATGCGCTCGGTGCAGGAATACCGCGATTTACTGATCAGCTGGCGCGATGGCTCACCGCTGCGTTTGGGTGATGTCGCCACCGTGGAAAATGGCGCTGAGGATCGCTTCCTCGCCGCCTGGGCCAACGAGCAACCGGCGGTGCTGGTGAATATCCAGCGTCAGCCGGGCGCCAATGTGATCGATGTGGCTGACAGCATCGCCGAACTCTTGCCCAAGCTGACCGCCACCCTGCCCGCCGCCGTGAATGTAGCGGTACTGACTGACCGCACCGAAAGTATTCGCGCCTCCATTCGCGACGTGCAAAAAGAACTGATTTTTGCGATTTTTCTGGTGGTTGCGGTAACCCTCGTATTCCTGCGCTCCATTCCCGCCACCATTATTCCCAGCCTCGCGGTGCCGCTGTCGCTGGTGGGCACCTTTGCGGCCATGTATTTCCTGGATTTCTCCATTAATAACCTCACGCTCATGGCGCTCACCATTGCCACCGGCTTTGTGGTGGATGATGCCATCGTCATGCTGGAGAACATCGCCCGCCACCGCGAGCAGGGGGAATCGCCCTTGCAGGCAGCGCTCAAGGGCGCGGGTGAAATTGGTTTTACGCTGGTTTCGCTCACCTTGTCACTGATTGCGGTGCTTATACCGCTGCTGTTTATGGGCGACTTGGTGGGGCGGCTGTTCCAGGAGTTTGCGATTACCCTCGCCATCGCCATCAGTATTTCGCTGGTGGTGTCCCTCACACTCACCCCCATGATGTGTGCGCGTATGCTGAAAAATGCGCCCAATCACGATGAGGAGACCGATTTTATCGGGCGGGTCATCACGCGCTACGGGCGCGGGCTGGACTGGGTACTGCAACACCAAACCGCCGCCATGCTGGTAATGATTGGCACCATACTGCTCACCGCCGGTTTGTACCTGGCCGTACCCAAAGGCTTTTTCCCGGTGCAGGACAGCGGTGCGATTCAGGCCGTGACAGAGGCGCCGCAGGATATTTCCTTTAGCGCCATGGCAGAAAAACAGCAGCAGCTGGCGGAACAGATACTGCAAGATGAAGACGTCGCCAGCCTGTCGTCCTTTATCGGTGTGGATGGCAGTAATACCACCCTCAACTCCGGTCGCCTGCTGATCAACCTCAAACCCCACGACGAACGCGATACCCACGCCAGCCAGATCATCGACCGCTTGCGCGAGCAGATCAAAAGCGTCACTGGCATTACCGCCTGGTTCCAACCGGTGCAGGAACTGAGCATTGAAGACCGGGTGAGCCGCACCCAGTACCAGTTCAGCCTGACCACGCCAGACAGCAGCGAACTGGATATTTGGGTGCCGCGGTTACTGGAGCGACTGCGGCAGGAACCGGCGCTGGCGGATGTGGCCGCCGACCTGCAGAGCCGTGGCCTGCAAGCCTATGTGGAAATTGACCGCGATGCCGCCGCGCGCCTGGGTGTGCGTATTAGCGATATCGCCGGCGCCCTGCAAACCGCCTACGGCCAGCGCCAGATTGCCACCCTGTTTACCCAGGCCAACCAGTATCGCGTGGTATTGGAAGTAGACCCGGACTACGCCCAGGGCATCAGTTCGCTGGCAAATACCTATGTCGCCAGCAGCAATGGCACCCCCATATTGCTGTCCACCCTCGCCAAGGTAAGCCAGCGCCCGGCGCCGTTGCTAATCAACAACCAGGAGCAGTTCCCCTCCACCACCTTCTCTTTCAACCTTGCTAGCGGCGCCTCACTGGGTGCAGCGATAGAGGCCATCCAAGCGGTAGAGGCGGAAATCGACATGCCTGCCACCCTGGAGCTGCGTTTCCAGGGGGCCGCCGAAGCCTTCCGCGCCTCGCTTAGCAACACACTCTGGCTGATCCTTGCGGCGATTGTGACCATGTACATAGTGCTGGGGGTTTTGTATGAGAGTTTTATCCACCCGGTCACCATTCTCTCCACCCTGCCCTCGGCCACAGTGGGTGCGCTACTGGCGCTGCTTATTACTGGCCAACCGCTGGATTTGATTGCGGTAATCGGCGTCGTACTGCTGATCGGGCTGGTGAAAAAGAACGGCATCATGATGGTGGACTTTGCGCTGGACGCCCAACGCACGCTGGGTATGTCGCCGCGTGACGCAATCCATCGCGCCGCCTTGATGCGCTTTCGCCCCATTCTTATGACCACGCTCGCCGCCCTGTTTGGCGCCATCCCGCTTATGCTCGCCTCCGGTTCCGGCGCCGAATTGCGCCAGCCTTTGGGCCTGGTGATGGTGGGTGGCCTGCTGGTGAGCCAGGTATTAACCCTGTTCACCACGCCGGTGGTGTATTTGTTTTTTGATCGTTGGGTAAACAAGCCCACCTCCGAATTGATTGCGGAGGAGGCGTAAAGTCCCTATGAACATCGCAGAACCATTTATAAAAAGACCCGTCGCCGCCAGCCTGTTGGCATTGGCTATTGTGTTGCTGGGGCTATTGTCCTGGCGCATGCTGCCGGTGGCGCCCTTGCCGCAGGTGGATTTTCCGGCCATCCAGGTTTACGCAGGCTTGCCCGGTGCCAGCCCCGAGTCCATGGCGGCAACAGTGGCTACGCCTTTGGAGAGAGCCCTGGGTAGTATTCCGGGGGTGACGGCGATCAACTCCAACTCCACCCAAGGCTCTACCTTTATCTGGGTGGAATTTACCCTGGATCGCGATTTGGATTCCGCCGCACGCGATGTGCAGGCGGCGCTGAATGCGGCGCGCGGCCAGTTGCCGGCCGGCATGCCGGGCAACCCCGGCTATCGCAAAATCAGCCCCTCACAGGCGCCGATTATGGCGCTGGCACTCAGCTCACCCAACCTGGCGCCCAGTGCGCTCTACGATGCTGCCTCCACCATCCTTGCGCAAAAACTCGCACAAATTAAAGGTGTGGGGCAAGTAGGTATAGACGGCGCTTCGCTACCGGCAGTGCGCATCCAGCTCAACCCCAACGCGCTCGCCAACTATGGCATAGCACTGGATGAGGTGCGCAATGCCATCAGCAATGCCAATGTGCTGCGTCCTCTGGGTGTACTGGAGGAGGATGACACTCGCTGGCAGGTGCGCACCAATGAAAGCCTGCGCAGTGCCGCGGATTACAGCAATCTGGTGATCCGCTACGGCGATGCCGGGCCGGTGCGCCTGCAAGACGTAGCCACCCTGAGCGACTCCACCGAAAACCGCTATACCGATGGTTTCCACAACCGCAGCTCAGCCGTCACCCTGACCGTAAGCAGGCAAACCGGCGCCAACATAGTGGAAACCATCGACGCCATTAACGCCCAACTGCCCGCCTTGCGCGCACTTATGCCGGGCGACACCGAATTGAAGGTGGTGATGGACCGCTCCCCCGGTATTCGCGCCACCCTCAAGGAAGCTGAAATTACCCTCTCGCTGGCGGTATTACTGGTGGTTGCCGTGGTGTGGATGTTTCTCGGCAGCGCGCGCAGTGCACTTATCCCCAGCCTGGCCATTCCAGTGGCGATAATCGGCGCGTTTGTGGTGATGTACCTCTACGGTTTTTCGCTCAATAACCTCTCGCTGATGGCGCTCATAGTCGCCGCCGGTCTGGTAGTGGATGACGCCATAGTGGTATTGGAAAATATCAAGCGTCACATAGAGCGCGGCCTTCCGCCCATGCAGGCGGCAGTGCTGGGCGCTCGCGAAGTAGGGTTTACCCTGCTGGCGATGAACATCACCCTGGTTGTGATTTTTGTGTCCATCCTGATCATGGGTGGGGTAGTGGAAAAACTGTTCCGCGAGTTCTCCATCACCCTCGCCGCTGCCATGCTCATATCACTGCTCGTGTCCCTCAGCCTTACGCCCGCGCTCTGCGCCCAGCTGTTAAAGAAATCATCCACACAAGCGGAGGGCACCCGCTTGTTTGATGAAATAAAGCAGGGTTACGGCATAGCTCTGGCTTGGGCACTGCGCCATAGACGGGTGGTGATGCTGCTTCTGGCCGGGGTCATCGGCGTGAATATTTATCTGTATGTGGATATACCCAAAACCATGTTGCCGGAGCAGGACACCGGGCAAGTCACCGCCTGGATTCGCGGCGATGATGGTTTTTCCTTTCAGTTAATGCAGCCCAAAATTCAGGAATTCCGCAAAGTGCTGCTCGCTGACCCGGCAGTGGAAGATGTCTTTGGCGCCAGTGGTGGCGGCAATGGCGTAAGTAACGCATGGGTGAGGGTGAGCCTTAAACCCATGGCCGAACGTGGCGTGAGTGTGCATGAAGTGGTTGATCGCATTCGCCGCGAGATTCCGAGTATCCCCGGCGCCATGATGATGATCGGGCCGGATCAGGACATTCGACTGTCGTCTCCCTTTAGCCGCAGCCAGCACGAAATCCTACTGCTGTCTGACGATTTAAAGCTGATGTTCAAGTGGGCGGCCAAAATCACTACCGCTATGGAAAGTATGCCGGAAGTAACCGAGGTGGATGGCGTAAAAGAGGAAGGCACACAACAGGTTGTACTGACTATCGACCGCGAAACTGCCCAGCGTTTGGGCGTGGATATGGCCACCGTTGCCACCCTGCTGAACAACTCCTTCTCGCAGCGGCAGGTATCCACCATGTACGACCGCATGAACCAGTACCGGGTGGTGATGGAGCTGGAGCCGGGTTATACCGCCTCACCCAAAGTATTGGAGCAGCTGCAGGTGATCACCCGCGATGGCAAACGCGTTCCCCTCTCTACCTTTTCCAGCTTTGACTATGGTTTGGCCGAGGACAGGGTGCGCCACACCAACCAATTCGCGTCCGAGAGTATTGGTTATGCCGTCGCTGAAGGTTTTACGCCAGAGCAGGCGCGCCTCGCCATAGAGCAAAAACTGGCTGACCTGATGGTGCCCAAAGAGGTTTATCTGGCCAGCGCCGGCACCAGTCGCCCCGGTTGGGGGCCAAGCACACCGGGTATGGCGCAGGATCCCGCAATACTTATCGCCTGTGTTCTATTGGCGGTTTATTTGATTTTGGGGATTTTGTACGAAAGCACCATCCACCCGCTGACCATTCTGTCCACCCTGCCCTCAGCCGGTATTGGTGCGCTCCTGGCATTGCGGCTGAGTGATACCCCTTTCAGCCTGATCGCCATGCTCGGCCTGTTTTTGCTCATTGGCATAGTGATGAAAAACGCGATTTTGATGATCGACTTTGCCCTGGAACTGGAGCGCAAAGAGGGACTCTCCTCGCGCGATTCCATCTTTCAGGCGGCGATGATGCGCTTGCGCCCCATCATGATGACCAACCTCGCCGGGCTCTTGGGCGCCCTACCCCTGATCCTCGGCAGCAACGAAGGCTCCGAACTGCGCACACCTCTGGGCATCACCATCA
>FWPV01011301.1_pt1 | contig 12448 bp, 11 predicted proteins | sample 2228371 | NCBI WGS metagenome assembly FWPV01 (sample SAMEA103939776, study PRJEB20133) | metagenome | reverse complement strand
ATGAAAAGGGCCCCCATTGCTGGGACTGGAACGATGGATTGTATCTGTGGCGGTCCGCCGACCTGCAAAAGTGGGAGGCGCTCGGACGAGTCTGGTCTTTGGACACCGATGCGACCTGGCAGAAGGAATTCGCCATTCGCAAACCGCAACGCCACGGCACCGGCTACCTGCTCGACGCGAAGCGGCGCGCGGTGTGGGCTCCGGAACTGCACTATATCAAGTCCGCGACGAACTGGTTCCTCGTGGCCTGCATGAACGACACCGCGACCCAAAAGGGATGTTTCATCCTGCGCTCCCGCTCCGGCAAACCCGAAGGCCCCTACGAAAACATCGAAGGAAACCGGAACGGCCCGATCTTCGACCACATTGACGGTCCGATGTTTGAGGACGACGACGGCAGCGTCTGGTTTGTCGGCCACAACCACTTCTTTGCCCGAATGAAACCGGACCTGAGCGGGCTGGCGGAGGCGCCGCGCCGGTTCCTCGAGACGCCCTACGATCCGGAGCCTTACATCGAGGGCGCGTTTTTGTTCAAGCACGCGGGGAAATATCACCTGGCCCAGGCAATCTGGTCATTCCGGTTGCCGGACGGACGTTTCACCTACGATGCGACCTCGGAAAAACAGGGCGGCGTACGGTGGTCCTACGATTGCGTGCTGGCCAGCGCGGAGCGGCTGGAGGGACCTTATGGTCCGCGATACACCGCGGGCGTTGGAATCGGCCACAACAACTTCTTCCGCGCCAGGGACGGGAGCTGGTTTGCCACCCATTTCGGAAATCCACGGGGCACCAGCGAATTCAAGCAGCCCTTCCTCTGCCGCCCGGCGATCATCCCCATGCGGTGGGAGGGTGGGCACTTTGCGCCGCGCCAACGGCAGGCGAGGCGGGAATAACATGTGCGGCTCGGCGGCCTCGAGGGGGGAGGCGATCGCCCGGGTTGTCCACGAAATACGTCCTCGGAGCGGGCGTGGCCTGATCGCCTGCAAGGAGGTTGCTCCGGAGACTCCTGAAAAAAACCTTTTGACACACCCCGCTCGCGGGTGAATTAGTTATGATAACCAAACTTCAAACCTAAACCCAAAAAGCATCATGAACGAAATGATCGAGCAATTAAAGGAGCAGTGTGTGATGTACGGTCCCAACCTGCTGGCAGGCCTTGCGGTGCTGGTGGTCGGCTGGCTGGTCGCAGTCTTCCTGGCCTTTCTGGCGCGGAAGCTCCTCGGCAAGACTTCCGTGGACAACCGAATCGCCCAGTGGCTCAGCGGTCCGGACGCCAGCAAACAAGTCCCGGTGGAGCGGTGGTTTGGCAACGCGGTGTTTTACCTGGTCATGCTCATCGTCCTCGTGGCCTTTTTCTCAACCATCAAACTGACGATGGTCACCGAGCCCTTGAATGACTTGCTACAGCCGGTTTTGGCCTACCTCCCACGGCTGATCGGGGCGGGGTTGCTGCTGCTGGTGGCATGGGGGCTGGCGACAGTGCTGAGGAAGGTTCTCCTGAGCGGCATGCAGGCGGCGAAACTGGATGAAAAACTGGGCGGTGCCGCTGTAGGGGAAGCGAAACCCGTGGGGCTAAGCCAGACCTTTGCCGAAGTGGTTTATTGGTTGGTGTTCTTGATCTTTCTGCCAATCATCCTTCAGACGCTCGCGTTGCAGGGCCTGCTGGAGCCCGTCATCACGTTGTTCAACAAGGTGTTCGCCTTTCTGCCGAACCTGCTTTCGGGGGCGGCAATCCTGTTGATCGGTTGGTTCGTGGCCCGGATTGCCCAACGGATTGTCCAAAGCCTGCTGGCTAGCGCGGGAACGGACAAGCTGAGCGAGAAGTGGGGGCTGGCCCCGTCGTTGGGCAAGCAGAAACTTTCAGGGGTGCTGGGGCTGGTCGTGTATTTCGTCATCCTCGTTCCGGTGCTCATCAGCGCGCTCTCGGCCATTCAGTTGGAAGCCGTCACAAAACCTGCCAGCGACATGCTGGGCAAGACTATGAGCGCGCTGCCGGATATTGTGGGGGCTGGGATTGTGATCCTGATTGCGGTGGTCATCGGCAAGGTGGTTGCCGGAATTGTCACGAACGTGCTGGCGGGAGTGGGGTTCAACAATGTCCTGGTCAAGCTCGGGCTGGCGAAACAGGCGCCGGCCGAAGGGAGCCAATCGCCGGCGGGGGTGGTGGGCATGCTGGCCCTGGCGCTCATCGTATTACTCGCCTCGGTGACGGCGGCCAATATGCTCGGGTTTCAGGCGCTGGGCGTGCTGATCACGGACTTTATCGGTTTCGCGGGTCATATTCTGATGGGCGTGGTCATATTCGGTCTGGGATTGCTGCTTGCCCAAATCGTAACCAAAATGATCACCGCCAGTGATGCCCGCCACGCTCGGCGCCTGGCCCTGGTCATGCGCGTCGTGATTCTGGCCCTGGCTGGCGCCATGGCGTTGCGCCAGACCGGACTGGCCGACGATATCGTGAACCTCGCCTTCGGCCTGACGCTCGGCGCGGCGGCGGTGGCTTTTGCGCTGGCGTTTGGATTGGGCGGCCGCGAAATGGCTTCGCGCGCCCTGGAGGAGTGGCGGTCGGCAGAATCCAAAGATCATCCGAAATCCTAGGCGGCTTCGAAGCATCTGATTTCGTTCTCGGCGTGACGCCGAAAACGCGAAAAAACAAACAAACTACAACTACCAAGAACGAAAGGAAGACAACATGGCAGGCAAGGCAAAGCGCACCACCCATCGCAGCAGCACCGGCAAGAAGCTCTACGCCGTGAGAGATGCCAAGGGGCGGATCAAGGACATCCAAACCTATAAGCGGGCTCACAGCGCCGACCTCAGACGCAAGAGCAAAGCCGAATCGAAAGGCTGAACCGCGCAACTTAATGGCCTACTCCGCCCGCATTCCGGTAATCAACCGGTTGCGGGCGGAGACCCCGGACGACGGTCCGGGGCTACTGCACAAAGAAATCGAACGATATGGAACTGGTAGGCATTTTAACACAACAACTCGGGATCAACACCCAGCAGGCCTCCGGCGGTCTGGGTTTGCTGATGGGGGTGGCCCAAACCAAACTGGGGAGCAGTTTTGGCCAGATTGCCGGGCTGATGCCGGGCGTGGAAAACCTCATTGCGCAAGCACCTAAAGCTGAAACGACCAGTGCTGCCACGGGTGGTTCGCTGGGGGCGGTCAGCGGTTTGCTGGGTGGCAAGGGCGGCGCCATGGGATCGCTGGGCAGCCTCGCTTCCCTTGCCGGCGGCTTTCAGCAACTGGGACTAAAGCCGGACATGATTGGGAAATTCGTGCCTGTCATCCTGAATTTTGTGCAAAGCAAAGGCGGCGACGCCTCCCGAACCCTGTTGGAGAAGGTCGCTACCTAGTGTAGTGTCCTGTAAGTCCGTTAATTTATTATTGCGCGCTGTCTCGGACCTCGTATTCTCCAGTCCATGCCGCGCATCGCACCCAAAATCGAACTTACCGATCCGCAACGCCAGGAACTTCAGAGGACCTTGCGCAGGCTCTCTGCCTCGCAGGCCGAAATTATGCGTGCCCGCATCATCCTGCTTGCTGCCCAGGGGCATCCCAATGATGAGATCGCCTCAGCCTTGGAAATCTCCGAACCGACCGTCGGCAAGTGGCGCACCAGATTTGCCAAGTGCGGCATGGCCGGCTTGAGTGACGCGCCCCGAAGTGGCCGTCCTGGGACAATTCCGCCCGACAAGCTTAGCAGAATTTTAACCGAGGTGACTCGCCCGCCCGAGCACCGGACCCGGTGGACTGTCCGCACCATGGCCCGCCACGCGCAGGTTTCCAAGACGCGCGTCCAGCAGATCTGGAGCCGCAATGACCTCAAGCCGCATCAGACCCGAACCTTCAAACTCTCCAATGACCCGCAGTTCGAAGCCAAGTTTTGGGATATTATCGGCCTATATCTCAATCCCCCTGAAAAAGCGCTGGTTCTGTGCTGCGATGAGAAGAGTCAATGCCAGGCGTTGGAGCGAACCCAACCCGGGCTGCCGCTCGGAGTTGGTCATGTCCGGACGCGGACCCATGATTACATCCGCCACGGCACCGTCACGCTGTTCGCCGCGCTGTCGTACCTGGATGGCAAAATTCTCAGCCAGACCAAGAAACGGCACACGCACAAGGAATGGCTTGAGTTCCTGAAGCTTGTGGAAGCCGAGACTCCCGCCGAGTTGCAACTGCATCTGATCGTGGACAATTACTCGCCCCACAAACATCCCAAGGTGAAATCGTGGCTTGGCATGCACTCGCGGATTCACGTGCATTTCACGCCAACCAGCAGTTCTTGGATGAATCTGGTGGAGCGGTTTTTCCGCGATCTGAGCGAGGAGGTTGTGCGGGAAGGGAGCTTCACCAGCACCCGCCAGCTTACCGAGGCCATTCTGGGATACCTGGCCGAGCGCAACCTCAATCCCGTCCGTTACCAATGGCGCGCGAAAGGAGCGGAAATCCTCGAGAAAATTCAGCGAGCTCGCAAAAAAACTGGCCACTAATACATAAATGGACTTAAAGGACACTACACTAGCGCCGGTTTTTTCCGGCACGCAAGGCAACCTTCGCCGTCACGGAGCCAGACGTGGAGAGACTGGCAGTGACTGGGGCTTGCGCGAGAGCGGTAAACAGTGCGAAGAACCCGCGGCCCTCAGGCGGCTGTATTGTCGTCTAATTCCGCCGCCGGGGCATTGCGTTTGACTGAAGCGATGCCGTTCTCCATCGCGGCCGCACTCGAGTACATCTCGCTCTTGCCCAAGGTTTGGCCGTTCGCAGCTTTCAGGACGAAGAAAGGCTGCCCGTTGGTGGCAGTCTTGCGCTCGAAACGCTCGTCCAATGCCGCGTTAGCCCGCACTGACACGATGCTGTCGAGAGCGGCCTGCTTGGTGGTGTAGCTTTCGCTGGTGAGGATCACTTCTCCATTGCCTGCCTTGAGATTGAAGAGGATTTCCCCGTCCTTGGTGGTCTTGAGTTCGAATTTCGCTGCCATAAGTTTGGTATTTAATATAGGTTTTCTCGTTGTTTTGGAAATGATACACTTACCCTAACGGCGAGCCTCATCTAATTCAACTCAAAACCGAAGCAGTAGTGAAGGCGTTAAGGCGGGTAGGTGCAAGAAACGCTTGCGAACAAAAAACCCTTGCGCTTGTCTGCTAATAGGTTAAGATTAGATTGCTCAGGATACCTAACTCAGGAATGAAGTCGCCATTCAAGCAAAGCAGACGAAAGGACGGCCTTCTTATCTTTCCGGGTATCTGTCTCGAATGTCCGAACACATAACTACAACCTCAAAAAAAAACCAAACTAGCATATATGAAGAAGAAACTGACAAGCTCAGCGTTCATGGTGGGCAGCGTGCTGGCCGGATTGATTCTGGCGGGCTGCGCCCAGCAACAACAAAGTGGACGGTATCGTCCCGAACCGGGGCCGGCCAAGGCGCCCGAACCAGCGCCGGTCAAGGCGGCGGAGCCAGCCAGTGCGCGCGACTTCGGCCCGTCCTATGCCACCGTGCAGGAGGGCGGGGCGCGCTATATTCGGGGTTCAATGGCCTTCCCGACCGGACGTCGGGAGAGCAGCGGGCTGTTGGTTGAAAAGACCGTGCCGGCCGAAGCGCTGGCAGGCCAGAAAATCGAATATGTTTACAAGGTCAGCAACCTGACGGATTACCCAATCCACATGGTGACGCTGATGGACCGCGTTTCGGGCAGCTTCACTCCGGGTGATGCCGACCCGCGGCCATCCGACACCAGCGGGGGTGTGGCCACCTGGCAGTTGGGCACCTTGGGCGCCAAGGAGACAAAAGTCGTGCGCGTCCGCGGCACGGCCAAGGATGAGGGCGCGATCACCACGTGCGGATGGGCGACTTACAGCCCGATCCTCTGCGAGGATATCCGCGTGGTGAAGGCCAACATCGCCCTGACCAAGACCGCGCCGGCCGAAGTGACCGTGTGCGATCCGATCCCGATGACCCTCGTGGTGAAGAACACCGGCAGCAGCGGCCTGACTGCGGTCAAGGTCACCGACAATCTGCCGGAGGGATTGGTGAGCGACGGCAAGCGCAGCCTGACCTTCGACGCGGGCAACCTGGCGCCGGGCGCGACCCGCGAGTTCAAGTTCAACGCGGCGGCGACCAAGCCTGGGCGTTATGTGAACAACGCGAAGGCCACCTCGGCGGAAGGCATCTCGGCTGATGCCTCGTCCACGACCACCGTGCGCGAGCCGGTGCTGGCGGTGACCTGCAATGCGCCCGACCAACGTTACATGGGCCGCAATTTCGACGTCTGCTTCACGGTGGTGAACAAGGGCGACGTCGCGGCCGCAGGCACGGTGTTGCAGGTGCCCATCCCGGCGGGCCTGAGCTTCAAGTCCGCAACGGCCGGTGGCCGCGTCTCGGGCAACAACCTGGTCTGGGATTTGGGCGCCCTCCCGGTGAATGCGCCGAAGGAAGTCTGCGCCACCTTCACGGGTGCCAACGCGGGCAACTTCCAGTTCAACGCCACCGCCAAGGGCGCTTGCGCCAAGGAAGTGTCCACCACCTGCGCCACCCGGATCGTGGGCGTGTCGGCCTTGCTGCTCGAGTGCGTGGATGAGCCGGACCCGATCTCGGTGGGTGAAAACACCACCTACACCATTCGCGTGACCAACCAGGGCACCGCGGACGACACCAACATCAAGATCGTGGTGCAGTTCCCGGCGGAAATCACCCCGACCAGCGCCTCCAACGGCGGCACGATCGAGGGCAAACGCGTGACCTTCCCGGTCTATCCGCGCCTGGCCCCGAAGGCGGCCTTCACCTACACCATTCAGGCCAAGGGTGAAAAAGCCGGTGACGCCCGCATCAGCGTGGTCCGCACCTCGACGGACATCCCGTCGCCGACCACCGAGGAAGAGAGCACGCGCGTTTACTAAACATCCGGAATGCCGGACCGGACTGAGCTTTCGGTTCCGGCCGTCCGGTTAAGAATCATGCGCCGCCCGGTTCCCGCCGGGCGGCGCTGCGTTTACAGCGGGAGGTTGCCGATGGAGAAGCGGCGGGAGCCGCGCCCGCCGAAGGATGGCTGAAGTCACCGATGAACCACCGATTCACCGCCGGGGTGTGGGGGACGATTCTGGCCGGGTTGCTGGCGGGCTGTGCCGCGCCGGGCCCGTCCCGCCACGGTTCGGTTGATCTGGCGCGGCGGCTTCGGGACTTGGGCCCGGAGGTGGATGCCGCGGAGGCCCTGCTGGCAGCCGAGACGGCCTGCTCCTACTCGCTGGCGCTGGCCACTCAATATCGCGTGGTCCGGCCGCCGTTCCTCCATAACATTCTGGTCAACATGGGCCGGCGGGACAGGGGCCTTTGCTTTCACTGGGCGGAGGATATTTCCGAGGAGCTGGAGCGGTTGCAATTGCAGACCCTGGAGATTCACCGGGGTGTGGCCCGGCTGGGGCGGCGGGGGGAACATAGTTCGGTGGTACTGACGGCGGTCGGACAGCCGTTCGAGGAAGGCGTTGTCCTGGATGGCTGGCGGCGCTCGGGTCGGCTTTATTGGCAGGCGGTGAGACAGGACAAGTATAAATGGCAGCGGGTGAGAGTGATCAAGGATGAGGAGCCTTCGGCTCCCTTCGCGGGCAGACAGGCTCCAGGATCCACCAGGTTGGGAAGGGCCAGAGCGCACTAAGACCCGGGAGACTATTGCTGCAAAATATCAGGGGGCGGTCATGCGCTGATGGGCTCCGGACAGAGGTGTCCAATTCTTCGGCAGAGCGTCTGGGCCATGAAGGCGAGGCTGGCGCTTTGGGGTTGGCCCGGGAAGTGCTACGCCAGATTCAAGCCGCCAGCAAGCGGCGGCGAAACGAATGGAAAAAGTATGAAGAAACTTGCCTTGTTAACGCTCGGCTGCCTGCTCACCTTCCAGCTCACGGCCTTGGCCGAACCTGCGCCTGCCGATCAGAAGTGGCTGGAAGCCGTCAAGACGATGGTAATCAATGGGGAGACGAAGATTTCCACACCCAGCCAGGAGCGGGTGGACCTCCTCAAAGAGTGGGCGGCCAAGAACGGTTATTCCGTTCAGGTGGCCAAGACGGAGCGGGGTTTCCGCCTGGATGTTTCCCGTCGGCTGGCCAAGAATTAAGGCCCCTTTTCCTTCGGGCTCTCCGGGGTGCGGGAACGGGAGAGCCAGGTTAGAATCTGGGCGGCGGCGCGGCGGGCGTCGCGCACGGCCTCCAGGACGGTGCTTGGCCCGCGGGTGAGGTCGCCGCCGGCGAACACGCCAGGAAGGTTGGTCGCCTGAAAGGAATCCACCCGGAGCCCGCCCCAGGGGTTGGTCTGCAGGAGCTCCAAGCCCCCCGTCCGCAGGCAGGGCAGGGGATTGAAACCCAGGGCGGGAATGACCCAGTCGCCCTCCACCTCAAACTCGGAGCCGGGACGGGTCCTGGGCGTTTCGAGCCGCGGCGAGCCCGGCACCGCCGGTTCGGTCCGAATCAAACGCAATCCAGCAACCCTTCCCGCTTCCAACCGAACGGCTGTGGGGGCGACGTGGAACTCAAAGGAAGCCCCTTCTTCAATCGCGTTTTGATACTCCTGCCGCCCGCAAGGCATCTCGGCTTCGCTGCGCCGATAGAGGCCGATGGCCTGCGCCGCGCCGCAACGGATGGCGGTTCGCAGGCAGTCTATTGCGGCATTGCCCCCGCCGATGACCAGCACGCGCCGGCCCGTCACATCGAGGGGCGGCAGGTCCAGCAGGACGGACGGTGTTCTTTTGGAGCAGGAACGTCAAGGCGGGGACAACTCCGGGGGCGTCCGCCCCGGGGATGTCGAGCAACCGCGCCGTCCGCCAGTCCTGCGCCAGATAAACGGCGTTGAACTCATCCCGCAATGAATTCAGCGTGACCTCGTCCCACAGCCGGACCCCCAACTGGAATTTCACGCCAAGTTTCTGAAGGAGCTCCACGCGGCGGTGAACGATGGACCGGTCCAGGCGGAAAGCCGGGATGCCGTTGACCAGCAAGCCGCCGGGAACCAGGTCCGAATCGAAAATGGTGACCGCGCAGCCTTTGCGCGCCAGGTCATCGGCGCAAGCCATCCCGCCGGGCCCCGAGCCGACGACGGCCACTTTGCAACCGTTGGGCGGGGCGGTGGCGGCATCCACCAGCCCATGCTCAAACGCGTAATCAGACAAAAACCGTTCGATGGCCTGAATCGCCACCGGCTCCCCGACCGAATCGAGGATGCAGGTGCCTTCGCACAGGCGGTCGCTCGGACACAGCCGCGTGCAAACTTCGGCCAGATTCGTCACGGACCCCAGAACCGCGGCGGCCTCGAGGAACCGGCCCTCGGCCGTAAGTTGCATCCACTGGGGAATGGGGTTGCACAGCGGGCAGCCGCTGACACAACTGGGATTGGGACACTGAATGCACCGGCTGGCTTGCTCGCGAGCCGTCTCCTCGTCAAACAGGCCGTGGATTTCCAGAAAATCCGCCACGCGCTCGGCGGCGGAGCGTTTGGGAAGGTCGCGGCTGGCCAACTCGCGCCACGCGTGTTTGGAATTCAGATTGGCCGGACCGCTGCTGCTCATTCTGGCACCATCGTTTCAACTTGTACATCGCATAAAGCGATGGAATGAGCAAGTCGCAAGTCGGCGGCCGTTACGGGGCGAGGGCGGAACCGACCGGCTGCGGGGCGCTCCGTTCGCCCGGGTTGGTGTCGGCCAGAACCGTTCCCGGCGCTCCGAGTTGCGCTTTGGCAACCGACGTCGAGAGGGACTGGAGCACCCGGGCGGGGGCGACCCCCAGCGCCAGAATACCCGTGATCAGGAGCAGGCATGCCGCGCGGGCGGGCCAGTCCAGCCGGATGGGAGGCAGGGCGCCGGGGTCCCGGAACCAGGCTTCGCGCACCACGCACAAGTAGTAATAGACGGCGATGGCGGCGTTGATCATGGTGATGATGACCAGCGCCAGGTGGCCCTTGGCCAGCGCGGCGGACAACAGCGTCAGCTTGCCCATGAAACCCACAAACGGCGGAATGCCGGCCAGGGCAAAGACGCCAACGGCCAGGGTGACGGCCAGCAGCGGCGCCCGCCGATGCAACCCGGCGAGGTCCTCGATGGCCACATTGACGCCATCCCGGGACACCTTGCAAATCACCACGAAGCACGCCAGGACCATCAGCAGATACCCGATGATGTAGTAGAGGGCCGCGGCAAACCCGGCCTGGTCAAGCGCGACGAACCCCACCAAGGCGTAGCCGGCGTGCGCAATGCCCGAGAACCCCAGAAGCCGCTTGAAATCCTTTTGCATCAGGGCGATCAAATTCCCGTAAAACATCGAGCCAATGGCCAGCAGCGTCAGCAACAGCACCACCGTCCGGTTGTCCGGCGCCGCCAGCGAGACAAACCGCACCAGCACCGCCACCGCGCCGATTTTGGGAAGCGACGCCACCAGGCTCGCCGTCTCGTTCGAGGCGCCCTCATACACGTCCGGCGTCCAGAAATGGAAAGGGAAGACCGCGAGCTTATAATAGAGGCCGCAAAAGGTCAGCGCCAGGCCGGCAATGGCCAGGGGAGAGCCGGACACCGGTTCGAGCCGGGTCAACATCTCCGGAAGCACCGTGGTGCCGGTCAGCCCGAAGAGGTAGCTCATGCCGAAGAACATGACGCCGTTGGCCGCCACGCCAAACATGATATATTTGATGGCGGACTCCATTTGCACGCGCTGCCCGTCGCGCTCGCGCCGCATCGGGACCATCAGATAGAGGGGGAAGGCGGAAACTTCCAGCGCCACCACCAGCGTGATGAGGTCCACACTGCTGACCAGCATCATCAGGCCCGAAACACTGATGGTCAGCAACAGGTAATACTCCGGCTTGACGTCGTTGCGGATGTCCGGCAGGCCGCCGCTCACCAGCAAAATCAGGGCAAACCCGCCGGCGAACGCGAGTTTAAGAAGCTGACTGAACAGCTCCACGCGATAGGCGCCGTCAAAGAGGGTGGCTTCCTGGCCCAGGCAGGCGAGGCTCGCCGCCAGCGTCGCCAGCGCCGTGACGAACGCCGCCAGCCGCGCCCGGCCGCCTTGCTCGTGGCCGAGGCTGATGACAAACAGCACCAGCGCGCCCGCGAGAATCACCAGTTCAGGGAGAAAGGCCATGAGTTTAAACGGGGTCATGGAATCGCAGAGCATCTTTCATCACGGCAGAACCGCCACGGCGGGCGCGGCCGGGGCGGCGCGGCCCTGGGTTTGCTGAATCACGTTTTGCACACTGGCGTGCATGACCCGGGTGAACGGCTCCGGATGCAAACCGATCCAGAACACAAACACCAGCAGCGGGGCCAGCGTCACAATCTCGCGCAACCCCAGGTCCGGCACCCGCGAATGGTCGGGGTTCGCCGTGCCCCCGTAGGCAATCTTTTGCAGCATCCGCAGCATGTAGGCCGCCGCCAGCACCACCCCGGGCACCACGAAAATCATCAATGAGCGGGACACTTCAAAACCGCCCGCCAGCACCAGAAACTCGCCAATAAAGCTGTTGGTGCCGGGAAACGCGAGCGACGACAGCGCGAACACGCCGGCAAACGTGGCAAACACCGGCATGTGTTTGCCCATCCCGGCGGTTTGCGCCAGTTCGCGCGTGTGCAGCCGCTCGTAAATGATGCCCACGACGATGAACAACGCCCCCGTGGTGATCCCGTGATTGATCATTACCAACACCGCTCCTTCCAGGCCCGCCTTGTTCAGGGCGAAGATGCCCAGCGTCGCAAACCCCATGTGCGCCACGCTGGAATATGCAACCAGTTTCTTGAGGTCCGTCTGCGCCAGCGCCGTCAGCCCCCCGTAAAGAATCGCCGCAACCGACAGCCACAGAATATACGGTGTGAAGAACAGCGTCGCGTCCGGAGTCATCGGCAGCGAGAACCGCAGGAAGCCGTAAGTGCCCATCTTCAACAGGATGCTGGCCAGCAGCACGCTGCCGGCCGTGGGCGCCTCGACGTGCGCCGCCGGCAGCCAGGTGTGGAACGGGACCATCGGCACCTTGATGGCGAACGAGAGGAAGAACGCCAGAAACACCCAGACCTGGAAGGCCAGCGGCAGGTCCCGCCCCATCAACGCCCGCAGGTCCCAGGTGCCGGTCTGTCGGTACAGCGCGACGATGGCCACCAGCAGGAACACCGAGCCGGCCATCGTGTAGATGAAGAACTTCAGCGCGGCGTACACCTTGCGCGGTCCGCCCCAGACGCCGATCAGCAACGCCATCGGGATGAGCATCGCCTCCCAGAACAGGAAAAAGAGCACGAAATCCAGCGCGCAAAACACCCCCACCATCGCCGTCTCCATCACCAGCAGGCCGATCATGAACTCCCGCACCCGGGTGGTGATGTACCGCCAGGAGGCCAGCACGCACAGCGGCAGGATGCCCACCGTCAGCAGGACCAGCACCAGGCTCAGCCCGTCCACGCCCACCGTGTACCGGAGTCCCAG
>FWPV01006466.1_pt1 | contig 12449 bp, 16 predicted proteins | sample 2228371 | NCBI WGS metagenome assembly FWPV01 (sample SAMEA103939776, study PRJEB20133) | metagenome | reverse complement strand
CGGCGCAGCCAGTCCGAGCCGATTCTGAGCGAACCTTCTGACCTCGATCCAGCCGAGCCGATCGCCGTACGCCACGGCGCCGCGTGACGGGACGAGTACTTTTCCGGGCAACCGGCTCACGTCTTGGAGCATGCCAATGCCAGACCCGGAGCCTCGGGTGTCCGTTGTGGTTGTCGCCGATCGGTTGGCATCGCCAAGGACGCTCTCCAAAGCTGGGTGAAGGCCAAGGGTCTGCTCCCCGTCGGCCGCGGCCAGGCGCGCACCACTCGCTGGGCCGAGCTCGCCCGGGCACTGACCGATGCCGGCCGCGAGGTGGTGGTCGACGCCGGCCGGTGGCCGGTGGCTCCCGAGCTGCTCGGCGCCGCCGACCGCTCCCTGCTGGTGGTGCGGCCGTGTTACCTCGCCCTGCGACGTGCCGCTGCCGTACCGGTGCGACCCACCGGTGTCGTGCTGGTCACCGAGGAGGGCCGGGCTCTGGGCCGGCGCGACGTCGAACAGGTGCTCGGGGTGCCGGTGGTGGCCGAGGTGCCCGTCGTGCCGGCCATCGCCCGGGCCGTCGACGCCGGCCTGCTCGCCGGGCGTGTGCCCGTCGCGCTGGCGACGAGCTTGCGGAGCGCCGCATGAGCCGCCACCCACTGCTGCCCGAGCACGAGCTCGCCCCACTCGACCAGTGGCTCGACGACCCCGACGTCACCGAGGTCCTCGTCAACGGCGACCACGACGTCTGGGTCGAGCGCCACGGCCGACTCGAGCGAGCGACCTCGCTGCCGCCTGGTCGCCTCGACGTGCTGCTCGAGCGGATCCTGGCCCCCACCGGACGACGCCTCGACCGGCTCTCACCGGTGGTCGACACGCGCTTGGCCGACGGTTCACGGGTGTGCGCGGCCATCCCCCCAGTTGCGGTCGACGGTCGGTGTCTGGCCATCCGGCGGTTCACCTCTCGCTCGCTCAGGCTCGACGCCTTCGCCTCGCCTGCGGTCGGCGAGCTCCTCAGTCATCTCGTCCGGACCCGCAGCAACCTGCTCGTGGCCGGCGCCACCTCGTCGGGCAAGACGACCCTGCTCAACGCTCTGGCCGGGCTGATCGACCACCACGAGCGCATCATCACCCTCGAAGACACCGCCGAGCTGCGGCTGGCAGCGGCCCACGTCGTGCGGCTCGAGAGCCGAGACGCCACCGCCGACGGCGTGGGCGGCATCGACGTGACCGACCTGCTGCGGGCCGCACTGCGCCTGCGCCCCGACCGGTTCGTGCTCGGCGAGGTGCGGGGCCCTGAGGCGCTCGCTCTGGTGCAGGCGATGAGCACCGGCCACGACGGCTCCATGGCCACCTGCCATGCGTCCAGCGCGCTCGACGCCCTGCGCCGAGTCGAGGTGCTGGCCCTGCTCGCCGCGCCGGCGTGGCCGCTCGCCGCCGTGCGCGAGCAGGTCCACGCCGCCATCGACCACGTCGTGCTGGTGCGCCGCGAGGTCGACGGCCGCCGCCGGGTGGCCGAGGTGGTCGAGGTGCTGCCCGAGCCGACCGGACCCGACGGAGTCGGCCGCACCCGGGTGCTCGCCCTGGCCGACACCGTCGTGGCCGACCCGGTCCGGAGCCGGCGATGAGTGCGGCCTCGATCGGTGGTCTCGCCGCGGCGATCCTCGTCCTCGCCGGTGCCGTGGCGTTCGACCGGGCGACTGTCACCCACCAAGCTCGCTCGAGGCTGCGCCGTGGTGACACGGCGCCGACCGCCCGGCCGGTCAGTCCCCGCGCGCGCCCGCTCCGTCGACGCCGCGTGGACCCGGCCGAGGTACTCGCCGAGCAGCTGACGCTGATCGCTCGCGAGGTGCGCGCCGGCAGCTCGCTCACCAACGCGATCGCCTCCACACCCTCGCACGACCCCGATTGGGCGCTCGCCCGGGCCGTTCTCGCCACCGTGGCCGAGCACGGCGGCCCAGCGGCCGAACCACTCGACCGGGTAGCCGTCACCCTGCGCGAGCGTGCCGCACTGCGCGACGAGCGACGGGTCCAGGCAGCCGCCGCGCTGTGGTCGGCGCGCCTGCTCACCGGGCTCCCCCTCGTGGTCGCCGGGTGGTCGATCCTCACGAGCCCGTCGGTACGCCAGGTGCTGGTCGCCACCCCCCTCGGGTGGGCCTGCTTGATCGGCGGTGTCGTGCTCAACCTGGCGGGCCGGCGCTGGACGGCACGCATCATCCGGAGCGCCGCATGAGGGCGCGCCAACGACTCGAACGGCAGCGGGCGGCTGAGGTACCCGACGTCGCAGAGCTGCTCGTGGCACTGGTGCGGGCCGGACTCACCCCCGCCCTGGCGGTTCGGGCCGCCGCCCGACACGCCACCGGACACGGCGGTGTCGCCTTGGGTCTCGTGGTGCAGCGTCTCGACCGCGGCGAACGGCTCGCCGACGCGCTCGACGGGCTCACCGTCGGACTCGGACCTACGGCCCGACCGATCGCCGACGCGCTCGCCACCACCGAGCGCTACGGACTCCCCCTCGCCCCGCTCCTCGACCAGCTCGCAGCCGACGCCCGCGCCGCCCGGCGACGAGCCGCCGACCAGCGCGCCCGCGAGCTGCCCGTGCGCCTCGGGGTGCCCCTCGTCGTGTGCACGCTGCCGTCGTTCGTGCTGCTCGCCATCGTCCCGGTGGTCGCCGGGGCCCTGTCGTCGCTGTCGGGTGGATCCCCCTGACTCCGACCGCTGTCCGCCTCCGACGGAGGTCTCACCATGTGCTGTCCCATCCCATCGTCCTGCGAGCCCGGCCCGGAGTCGGGCGGTGCCAGGTCTCACCCCGATCGGGGTCAGGCCACCACCGAGTACGCGCTCGTCATGCTCGCCGCGGCCCTGGTGGCCTTGCTCGTGGTCGCCTGGGCCACCGGAGGTGGCGGTGCCGGCAAGATCGGCCAGCTCTTCGACGGCATCATCACGAGCATCATGGGCCGCCTGCCGTGATCGCCCGACCGGCGTCCGACCGAGGCCAGGCCACGGTCGAGATGGCCTTGGTCCTCCCCCTCGTTGCCCTGTTCGCGCTGGGGGTGGCCCAGGTCGCCGTCGTGGCCGCTCACCAGCTCGCCGTGCTCCATGCGGCGCGCGACGCGGCGCGCGCGGCATCGGTCGACGCCGACGCCGCCGGGGCCGCTGACCGGGCAGCCCACCGGGCCACGGCCCTGCGACCACTGTCCATCTCGACCGCCGCCACCGACGACGTGGTGACCGTCACGGTCTCGCACCGAGCGGCCACCGACGTGCCCCTGATCGGGCCCCTGCTACCCGACGTCGAGCTGTCGGCTCGTGTCACCATGGCCCGCGACCCCCCGGGCAGCGGCGGGTAGCGTGCCCGGCCGTGGAGCTCAGCCTGCGGCACAGCACAGTGGCCGGTGTCGACGTGCTGTCGGTCGCCGGTGAGATCGACCTCGCCACGCTCCCCCGGTTCCGCGACGCGCTGACCAAGCTCGTCGACGCCAATCCGGGTCGGCGGGTCGCGGTCGACCTCGACGGGGTGAGCCTGCTCGACGACACGGGCCTCGGTGTGCTCCTCGGTGCCGCCGGCCGGGCCCGAGAGGCAGGCGGCGAGATGGTCGTGGTGTGCACGGGGCAGAGCTTGCGTGAGCGCTTCGAGCTCACCGGGCTCGCCCGCGCCGTGCGCCTCGTGTCCGCAGTGCACGACGTGGCGTCGAGCTGAACGACGGGGCACACTGCCTCGATGGACACCGTCTGGGTCCTCGGCGACCAGCTCAACCGTCGGCTGGGCCCGCTCGCTGACGCGACCCCGGCGAGCCACCGCGTGCTGCTGGTCGAAAGCGACGCCAAGCTCGCCGCTCGTCCGTGGCACCGCCAGCGGGCGCATCTGGTGATCACCGCCATGCGCCGCTTCGCGGCGGAGCTGCGCGACGAAGGCTTCGACGTCGACCACCGCCGAGCACCGTCGCTGCGCGAGGGCTTGCGCGCGCATGTCGCCGACCACTCCCCGGGACAGGTGCTGGTGATGGAACCGGCGAGCTGGGACGGTCTGGAATTGGTGCGCCAGTTGGGTTGCCACGTCACGCCGTCGAACCAGTTCCTCTGCCACCGCGACGCGTTCGCGGCCTGGTCCGCCACCCGTCGGACCCTCAAGATGGAGGACTTCTACCGCTGGCAACGGCGTCGGCTCGGTTACCTGATGGACGGCGACGAACCGGCGACCGGCCGCTGGAACTACGACGCCGAGAACCGCCAGCCCCCGCCGCGCGACGGCACGGGCCGCTGGCCCGAGCCACTGCGCACCCCGCTCGACGCACTCGACCGGGAGGTGCTCGACGAGCTACCCGAACACTGCTGGGGCGCCGAGCCCGACGGCACCTGGGCCACCTCGCGCTCCGAGGCCCTGCGGCGCCTCGACCACTTCGTCCACGCCGTGCTGGCCGATTTCGGTCCGTACGAGGATGCCATGACGACCGCGAACTGGCACCTCGCACACTCGTTGCTGTCGCCGTACCTGAACCTCGGCCTGCTGTTGCCGGGCGAGGTGTGCGATGCCGTCGAAGCGGCCTATCGCCGAGGCGACGTGCCGATCGCGTCGGCCGAGGGGTTCGTCCGACAGGTGATCGGCTGGCGGGAGTACGTGTGGGGGGTCTACTGGCTGTGGATGCCGGCCTACCGCTCGGCGAACGAGCTCGGTGCCACCCGACGACTGCCTCCCCTCTACGAGGGACGAGCGCCCACCCGAATGCGCTGCGTCGAGCACGCCCTCGCCGCCGTGCACGACCACGGCTGGTCCCACCACATCCAACGCCTCATGGTGCTGGGCAACCTGGGTCTCCTCGCTGGGGTCGATCCCTGGGCGATGACCACGTGGATGTGGTCCAGCTTCGTCGACGGGGCGGAGTGGGTGATGCTGCCCAACGTGATCGGCATGGCGCTCCATGCCGACGGCGGCCGGATGGCCACCAAGCCGTACGCAGCCGGCGGGGCCTACATCGACCGCATGAGCGACTACTGCCGGGGCTGCCGGTACGACCGCACCCAGCGCACCGGTGACGACGCCTGCCCGTTCACCACCTTGTACTGGGACTTCCTCGCTCGCCACGCCGACCGCTTCGCCCGCAACCCGCGAATGGCCCAGCAGGTGCGGGCTGCCGAGCGCCTCGGTGATCTCCCGGCCGTGCGCGCCCGGGCCGCCGAGGTGCTCACGCTGCTGGACCGCGGCGAGCTCTGAACGCCGTACACGCCGGCGCGCTCAGGCCCGGCCGGAGTGCCCGAACCCACCGCCGCGGTCGTCGCCGTCGAGCTCGTCGGTCACGCGCCAGGTCACCTCGCACACCGCCTGCAGCACGAGCTGGGCGATGCGGTCACCACGGTGCACCTCATAGGCGTGCTCGGGGTCGGTGTTGAGCAGGACCACCTTGATCTCACCCCGGTAGGCGCAGTCGATCAGACCGGGGCTGTTGACGACGGTCACCCCGTGCGTGAGCGCCAGGCCGCTGCGAGGCAGGACGAACCCGGCGTAGCCGCGAGGGATCGCGATGGCGATGCCCGTCGGCACGAGCGCACGACCTCCCCGGGGGGCGAGCACCGCGCCGTGACGGGCCCGGAGGTCGAGACCAGCGTCACCTGGGTGCGCATAGCTGGGCAGCGGCAAGTCGGCGTCGAGCTGCACGATCGGGACCTCGAGCACGCCGGGCACGCTACCGAACGGCCCCCGATCCGCCGGCATGACCCCTAGTCTGCCGGCCATGCTCGTCTGGATGGACCTCGAGATGACCGGGCTCGACCCCGCGAGCGACGTGATCGTCGAGATCGCCACGATCGTCACCGACGACGAGCTCGTCGTCGTGGCCGAGGGGCCCGACCTCGTGGTCCACCAACCGGCCGAGGTGCTCGCTCGCATGGACCCGGTCGTGGTCGACATGCACACCCGATCCGGACTGCTCGAGGCGATCACGGCTTCAACCCTGACCCTCGAAGAGGCCGGCCGCCTCACGCTCGATTTCATCAAACAGCACGTCCCGGTGCCCCGCCAGGTGCCCTTGTGCGGCAACTCGATCGGGATGGACCGGCGCTTCTTGGCCGCCCACTTGCCCGAGATCGAGAACTGGCTGCACTACCGCTCGATCGACGTCTCCAGCGTGAAAGAGCTGGTGAAGCGGTGGTACCCGGCGGTCGACAAGGCTCGCCCCGTGAAACAGGGCACCCACCGTGCCCTCGACGACATCCGCGAGAGCATCAACGAGCTCCGCTACTACCGCGAGCAGGTGTTCGTGCCGACCGAGCGACTCGCCGTGCCGGCCATTCGCCGTGCCGGCCGCACCCGCCGAACCGGCCTGAGCCGTCGCCCCGCTTCGAGAAGGTTGCGCGCAGCAAGTATGGTGCCCGGCGTGGGGGACGTTCCCAAGCCACGAAAACAGGAGCAAGAGCCGGCGAGCGACGCGGTCACCGAACTTGCGCCCGGCGTGCTGCGCACCCAGCTCCCCATCTCCCTGCCCGGCCTCGGCCACGTCAACATGTACGTGCTCGAAGACGACCGCGGGGTGGCCGTCGTGGATCCGGGGTTGCCCTCGAAGGAGTCGTGGGCAGCCATCGCCCAGCGTCTCGGTCAGGCCGGCATCCCTCTGCGTCGGGTCCACACGGTGGTGGTCACCCACAGCCACCCCGACCACTTCGGCGGCGCAGGTCGGCTCCGAACCGAGACCGGTGCCGACATCGTCACCCACCGGCGGTTCCGGGTGATGTGGGATCCCACCGAGCCACCCGACCACGACGTCGACGACGCCGCCGCCCTGCGCCCGACCACCGCCGATGACCAGCGCAGCTCCAACCGCCCGCGACTGCCGTGGGAGCCCACCCCGTGGGGCGGGGCCGGCATGCGGCTGCCGTGGAAGCGTCGCCTGGCCATCTCGGTCATGCGCCGGATCCCCCGTCTCATGCGACTGCCCACCCCGACGGTGCGACTCGACGACGCCGCCACGATCCGCCTCGCCGGGCGAGAGTGGGTGGCGGTGCACACCCCGGGGCACACCGAGGACCACCTCTGCTTGTTCGACCCCGAGGCCGGCCTGATGATCTGCGGTGACCACGTGCTGCCCACGATCACCCCCCACATCAGCGGGCTCATCCACGCCGCCGACCCGCTGGCGCAGTTCTTCTCCTCGCTCGACAAGATCGCCGGCTTCGGGCCGCAGGTGCGCCTCGCCCTGCCCGCCCACGGCCACCCGTTCAGCGACCTCGCCGGCCGGGCACGCGAGATCAAAGCGCACCACGACGGCCGCCTGCAGCGCCTGCGCGACGCGGCGAGCGAGCTGGGGCGGCCCGCCACCGTCATGGAGCTGTCGACCCACCTGTTCTCTCCTCGCGCCCAGGGGCCGATGGCCGAGAGCGAGACCTATGCACACCTCGAGCACCTCCGGCTGCTCGGCGAGATGGAGCGCCGCGAGGTCGAGGGTACCTACGAGTACGTCCTCGCCGGCTGATCCCGGACCGCGCTCGAATATTCGGTTGACGCCCGGACGCAGCCATGGTTGGCTTGCGTCCGGCTCGGTGAGGTGCCGGGCCGCGTGAGCCGACTGGAACTTCGATGGATCGCACGATGACCGCTCGTCACCAGGCCCTTGTGGCCGGTGGGGCGCGCCCGTGCGCACCGTCCGGTCATGGGTACCAGTGGCGCTCGGCTGCGGTCGCGACGACCCCGATCTTCGACACCGTGCCGAACACCAAGCGCCCGCCCCGACGGCTCGGGATTCGTCTGACCTAGCACCTTGCTCAGACGACACGCACCGAGGCCGCCGGGATCACACCCGGCGGCCTTCTTCGTTTCCCCCGCCCGACCACCACGGTCCCGCAGCTCGAAAGCCCTCCACCATGACCACCATCGAGATCCCCGAATCGGACGACCAACCCCTCGCCGCGGCCAGTTCACCGGCCCGCTGCGCCGACGGTCACGGCACCCTCACCCACCTGTTCTTCAGCGACGACCTGGTCGACATCGCCCGGGCCAAGGCGATCTGCGGTCGGTGCACGCTGCGCACCTCGTGCCTGGACGGAGCCCTCGACCGGGCCGAGCCGTGGGGGGTGTGGGGCGGTGAGCTGGTGGAGGCCGGACGCATCGTCGCCACCAAGCGACCGCGGGGTCGTCCCCCGCAGCGGCCGCGGCCGGTGCTCGTCGTCGACGAGGATCGTCGTGTCCGCGAGGTCGCCTCGGTCGGCCACGTGGACCCGACCCTCGAGGTCGCGGTCTGCGTGGCCTGACGATCGGCGCCCCGGCCGGCCCGACCACGACGCATCCCCGAGCGGCCGTCCCGTTAGCCTCCGAGGTCGTGAATCGACGGCTGCTCGCCCCGCTGCTCGGGCTCGGGCTCGCCGTGGCCGTCGTCGGCGGCATCGTGCTGGCGAGCGGCCGCGACGACGGCGAGACCGTCGTGCTCGACGAGCCCGGTGAGTACCAGCAGCCGGGGATCGGCACGAACGCCCCGCTCGCCGGTTCACCCCTCGCGCCGGCCACCGTTCGCGACCTCGACGGCAACGAGGTCGAGGTCAGCTCCCTCACCGGCGAACCCCTGGTGATCAACGTCTGGTTCTCGGCCTGCCCGCCCTGCAAGCGGGAACTACCTGCGTTCGCGGCCGCCCATGCCACCTACGGCGACCGGGTGCGTTTCGTGGGCATCAACACGCAGGACTCAGCCGAGCTCACCCGCTCGTTCGCCGCCAGCCTCGGTGTCACCTACGAGCTGCTGCGCGACCCCGACGGTGAGTTCCTCGTGGCGAACGGGATCGCCGCGTTCCCGACCACCCTGCTCGTCGCGCCCGACGGCACCGTGGTGCGCCAGCGAGCCGGTGAGATGAGCCAGGCCGAGCTCGAAGCCGCCATCGAGGAGCTTCTCGGATGATCGCACTCGACGCTCGACTGTCCACCAGTTTCGCCGCTGGTCTCGTGGCCGCCGTCAACCCGTGCGGGTTCGTGCTGTTGCCCACGTACCTCATGTTCTTCCTCGGCCTCAGCGGGCGTCCGGGCGACCAGCGGGCCACGGTGCGGCGGGCCCTGCTGGTCGGTGGAGCGGTCTCGGCGGGCTTCCTCACCGTGTTCTTGATCGTGGGCACGGTCAGCCGGTTGTTCACCGATTGGCTCACCACCAACGCGAAGTACATGTCGCTCGTCGTCGGCGTGGCCTTCGTCGTACTCGGCATCGCCATGCTCTTCGGCTACCGCCTGCCCTTCACGACCCCCAAGCTCGACGTCGGCCAGCGCGACCGCACCGTGCGGTCGATGTTCGTGTTCGGCGTCGCCTACGCGATCGCGTCGATCGGGTGCACCTTGCCGCTGTTCAGCGCGGTCGTGCTCGGCACGATCTCGACCGACGGCTTCGCCAAGGGTCTGGCGGCGATCATGCTCTACGGGGTGGCGATGGGCATGCTCGTCACCGCGCTCACGGTCACCCTGGCGTTGGCCCAGGGAGGCCTGCTGGCCGTCTTGCGCTCGGGCATGCGGTACGTCGAGCTGGTCTCGGCGATCGTGATCCTGCTCGCCGGTCTGTACCTCACCTGGTACTGGTACAACGACATCCGCCAGAACTACGACGACGACGTGACCGGCCAGGTGATCGGCTGGCAGGAGACGCTGGCCGACTGGATGTACGACCGCCGAGGCGTGCTCGCCGTGGTGTTCGGGGCGGTGATCGTGGTGGCGGTCGCGTTCGTGGTGCTGCGGCGAGACCGCAGCGGAGGGGCACCGGCCGCCAAGTGAGCTTCGCCGAGCTGCTCGCCCACCCCGGGGTGGAAGAGGTGTCCGAGCTGCGCGGCCGACTTGGCTTCGCCGCCTACCACGGTGGTGGTCTCGAAGAGATGACCGACGTCATCGCCCGAGCCGCCGCCGAGCGCAGTGGTGCCAGCTACTACGGGGTGCACCAGCCGCCTGGGCTGGAGTGGCACGTCCCGTCGACCCAGGTGTCGCCCGACGACTCCCCAGCGCTGGCCCGGTTCCTCGACCACGTCGAGGCGGTCATCACCGTCCACGGCTACGGGCGGGCCGGGTTCTTCACGACCTTGCTGCTCGGCGGTCAGAACCGACCGCTGGCCCATCACGTCGGGGGCCACCTGCGTGAGGCGCTGCCCGCCTACACCATCGTCACCGACCTCGACCGGATCCCGGCGCCGCTGCGCGGGCTGCACCCCCGCAACCCCGTGAACCTGCCACCTCGGCGTGGGGTGCAGATCGAGCTGCCGCCCCGCGTGCGGGGCTCGAGCCCGTTGTGGTGGGACTGGGAAGGTCCTGGCCTCACCCCCCACACCGAAGCACTCATCGAGGCCCTGGCGGCAGCAGCGCGCTCGGCCTGAGCTCGTCGAACGGACCGTCAGGGGGCGAGGCGTTCGATGTGCCAGGACACTCCGTCGGGGGTTTCGACCCTCGTGTAGCGGAATCGGTCGTGGAGGCGGCTGGGGCGACCCTGCCAGAACTCGTACGACACCGGCTCGATCCGCCACCCTCCCCAGTGGGGCGGGCGTGGGACCTCACCGGGGAAGCGAGCCTCGACTTCGGCCAACCGCCGTTCGAGCTCACCCCGGTCGGCGATCACCTCGCTCTGGGGTGAGGCCCAGGCGCCGAGCTGGTGGCTGCGCGGCCGCGAGGCGAAGTACTCGTCGCTCTCGGAATCGGCGACCCGCCGGACCGGGCCACGGACCCGCACCTGGCGGTGCAGCTCGAGCCAACCGAACACCGCGGCGGCGGCCGGCGCCGCGTCGAGCTGGCGCCCCTTGGTGCTGGCGAAGTTGGAAAAGAAGGTGAGCCCTCGGTCGTCGAGGTCGCGCACCAACACCATCCGCGCGTCGGGGAGGCCGTCGGTGCCGATCGTGGCCACCGTCATGGCGTTGGGTTCGGGCAAGTCGGCGGCCACCGCCTCGTCGTACCACCGGTGCCACTGGCGTACCGGGTCCTCGAGCAGGTCGTCGCGCTCGAGACCGGGGGTCTCGTACTGGACGCGACGGTGCCGCAGGCTCATCGCTCAGCCTCGTGCGTCGATGCGGTCGAGCCCACGCAGATAGGGTCGCAGCACCTCGGGCACCGCCACGGTGCCGTCGGGCTGGTGGTAGTTCTCGACGATCGCCGCCCAGACCCGCGGTACGGCGAGCGCCGATCCGTTCAGGGTGTGGGCCACCTCGGTGCCCTTCTGGCCACTGCGGCGGAACCGGATGTCGGCCCGCCGGGCCTGGTAGTCGCTGAACCAGCTGACCGAGCTGACCTCGAGCCACTGGTCGCACCCGGGCGCATACACCTCGATGTCGAAGCTGCGGTGGTGGCTCTGGCCCATGTCGCCGGTGCAGATCTCGACGATCCGGTAGGGCAGGCCCAACGCGGCGATGGTGCCCTCGGCGCGGGCCAACAGCTCGTCGAGCATCGCCGGCGCCTGCTCGGGTGTGGCCACGGAGAGGATCTCGACCTTGTCGAACTCGTGCGCCCGCAGCATGCCGCGCGTGTCACGGCCCGCCGAGCCGGCCTCACGCCGGTAGCACGGCGTGTAGGCCATCACCCGGACCGGTAGCGCGGCCTCGTCGAGGATCTCGCCGGCGTAGAGCGACGTGAGCGGCACCTCGGCAGTGGGGATGAGCCACAGGTCGTCGCGCTCGACGGCGAAGGCGTCGTCGGCGAACTTGGGCAGGTGCCCCGTGGCCGTGAGCGTCGCGGTCGACACGAGCGTCGGCGGGCGGATCTCCTCGAAGGCGTCGGCATTGCGGTCGAGGGCGAGCTGGCACAACGCCCGCGCCAGAGACGCTCCGGCACCGCGCTGCATCGTGAACATCGACGTGGCGATCTTCACCGCTCGCTCGTTGTCGAGGATCCCGAGCCGGGCACCGATCTCCCAGTGCGGCACGCGTTGGTGGTCACCGAAGGTGACCGGCAAGCCGACGGGGCCCTTCACGACCGGGTTGTCACGGTCGCTCGCCCCGTCGGGGGCGTCGGGGTGGGGCAGGTTGGGGATGCGCAGCAGCAGCTCACGCAGGCGCGACTGCACCAGGTCGTACTCAGCGGCCATCACCCGCTCGTGCTCACCGAGGGCGCGGCTGCGGGCCTGCAGCTCTTCGGCGCCCGCCACGTCGCCGTCCCGACGGCGCTGACCGACTTGCTTGGACAGCTCGTTGATCCGGGCTCGCAGCTGGTCACGGCGACCGGTGATCTCGCGCGTCTCGGCGTCGAGGGCGAGAGCCTGGTCGAGCTGGTCGAGCAGCTCGGGCGAACCCCGTCGAGCCAGCGCGGCGCGCACGGTGTCGGGATCGGTGCGGAGCTGGCGGAGGTCGATCACAGGATCGCCAGGCTACCCGCAGGCCCTGCACCGGGCCCGGCCCGCTCGGCCACCCCGAGCAACGGATCGCCGCCGTTAGTGTCACCGCCGTGAGCGCCGTGGTCGTCGAGAACCTCACCGTGCGCTACGGCTCGTTGGTGGCCGTCGACCAGGTGAGCTTCACCGCTCACCCTGGTGAGGTCACCACGGTCC
>FWPV01009896.1_pt1 | contig 12452 bp, 7 predicted proteins | sample 2228371 | NCBI WGS metagenome assembly FWPV01 (sample SAMEA103939776, study PRJEB20133) | metagenome | reverse complement strand
TGAGCGCCCTGGGCGCCGGCGGCCTCACGCGCGAGCGCGCGCCCATCGAGGTGCGCGACGTGCACCCGACCCACTACGGCCGCATGTGCCCGATCGAGACGCCGGAAGGCCCGAACATCGGCCTCATCGGCTCGCTCGCGTCGTTCGCCACGGTCGACGAGTTCGGCTTCGTGCGCTCGCCCTACCGCAAGGTCGTCAAGGGCAGGGTCACCGACGAGATCGTCTACCTCGACGCCTCCGAGGAGGAGGCCGTCGTCGTCGACCCCAAGACCAAGAAGGAGCGCCACGTCACCGTGGCCCAGGCCAACGCCCCCTTCGACCCCAAGACCGGCAAGTTCCTCAACGACACGGTGCTCGCGCGGCGCCGCGCCGGCGCCGAGATCGTCGAGGTGCCGCCGAGCGAGGTCGACTACATGGACGTGAGCCCGAGCCAGATCGTCTCGGTGGCGACGGCGCTGATCCCCTTCCTCGAGCACGACGATGCCAACCGCGCCCTCATGGGCTCGAACATGCAGCGCCAGGCGGTGCCGCTGCTCACCACCGAGGCGCCGTACGTCGGCACCGGCATGGAGTTCCGCGCCGCCGTCGACACCGGCGACGTGGTGCTCGCCAAGCGCGGCGGCAAGGTCACCTACGTCGACGCCGAACGCATCGAGGTCGACGCGGGCAAGGGCGAGACCGACGTCTACGAGCTCGTCAAGTTCACGCGCTCGAACCAGGGCACGCTCATCCACCAGAAGCCGCTCGTCGTGACCGGCGACAAGGTCAAGGAGGGCGACGTCCTGGCCGACGGCTCCTCGACCGACCACGGCGAGCTCGCCCTCGGCAAGAACATGCTCGTGGCCTTCATGAGCTGGGAGGGCTTCAACTTCGAGGACGCGATCATCATCTCGGAGCGCGTGGTCAAGGACGACGTGCTCTCGTCCATCCACATCGAGGAGTACGAGGTCGACGCGCGCACGACGAAGCTCGGCGACGAGGAGATCACGCGCGACATCCCCAACCGCTCGGAGGAGTCGCTCAAGGACCTCGACGAGCGCGGCATCGTGCGCATCGGCGCCGAGGTGGGGTCCGGCGACCTGCTCGTCGGCAAGGTGACGCCCAAGGGCGAGACCGAACTGACCGCCGAGGAGAAGCTCATCCGCGCCATCTTCAAGGAGAAGGCGCGCGAGGTCCGCGACACGAGCCTCAAGGTGCCGCACGGCGAGGGCGGCAAGGTCATCGACGTCAAGATCTTCAGCCGCGAGAACAACGACGAGCTGCCGCCCAGCGTCAACGAGCTGGTGCGCGTCTACGTCGCCAAGAAGCGCAAGGTGGCCGAGGGCGACAAGCTCGCCGGCCGGCACGGGAACAAGGGCGTCATCTCGAAGATCGTCCCCGAGGAGGACATGCCGTACCTCGAGGACGGCACGCCGGTCGACATCATCCTCAACCCGCTGGGCGTGCCGAGCCGCATGAACATCGGCCAGGTGCTCGAGACGCACCTCGGCTGGGCCGCCTCGCGCGGCTACCAGGCGAACGGCGAGCGCAGCAACACGCCGGCGCGCCTCGCCTCGCCGGTGTTCGACGGGGCGACGCTGGAGGAGATCGACGAGCTCCTCATCCGCTCGACCCGCGACGACCCCGACAGTCCCGTCCAGTTCAAGGTGAACGAGAAGGAGCCCCCGGGCCGGCGGTGCTCGGGCAAGGTCTGGCTGTACGACGGGCGCACGGGCGAGCGCTTCGACAACAAGGTCACCGTGGGCAACATGTACATCCTCAAGCTGCTGCACCTCGTGGACGACAAGATCCACGCGCGCAGCACGGGTCCGTACTCCCTCGTGACCCAGCAGCCCCTCGGCGGCAAGGCCCAGTTCGGCGGCCAGCGCTTCGGCGAGATGGAAGTCTGGGCGCTCGAGGCCTACGGCGCAGCCTACGTGCTCCAGGAGATGCTCACCATCAAGTCCGACGACACCGTGGGTCGCGTCAAGGCCTACGAGGCCATCGTCAAGGGCGAGAACATCGCCCGGCCCAACATCCCGGAGTCGTTCAAGGTGCTGATGAAGGAGATCCAGAGCCTCGCCCTCGACATGGCCGTCCAGAGCGAGGAAGGCGCGATCCTCGAGGTGCGCGAAGAGGAGGACGAGCTCCTGCGCGCCGCGGAGGAGCTCGGCATCGACCTGTCCAGCGTCCGGCCGCGGCGCGCCGAAGACGCCGAGGCCGAGGAGGCCGAGGTCGACAGCGACGCCCTGCGCGACGTCATCGGCGCCGGGACCGAGGGAGAGGAGGACGACGCCGACCTCGGCCTGCTCGACGAGGAAGATGAGGACGTCGGCCTCGGCGCCGCCGCTCCGCTCGTCGACCTCGAGGGGCTCGGCGACGTGAGCCTCGACTTCGACGAGGCCGACCTGGAGGCCGACGAGGTCGACCATGACGACGACTGACCCCGCCCGGAGAGAGGGGAGCGACCAGTGATCGACATCAACAACTTCGACTCCATCCGCATCGGCCTCGCGTCGCCGAAGCAGATCGAGGCGTGGTCGAAGGGCGAGGTCACCAAGCCCGAGACGATCAACTACCGCACGCTCAAGCCCGAGCGCGACGGCCTGTTCTGCGAGCGCATCTTCGGTCCCACCAAGGACTGGGAGTGCTACTGCGGCAAGTACAAGCGCGTACGCTACAAGGGCATCATCTGCGAGCGCTGCGGGGTCGAGGTCACGCGCGCCAAGGTGCGCCGCGAGCGCATGGGCCACATCAAGCTCGCGGCGCCGGTGAGCCACATCTGGTTCTTCAAGGGCGTGCCGTCGCGCATGGGTTACCTGCTCGACATCGCCCCCAAGGAGCTCGAGAAGGTGCTCTACTTCGGGGGCTCCTACGTCATCGTCTCAGTCGACAAGGAGCGTCGCGAGAACGACCTCGTCTACCTGCAGGAGAAGGTCGACGAGCTCAAGGCGCGCTACGACGCCTACGCCGAGGACCGCGTGCGCGCCATCGAGCGCATGCACGACGAGGTCCTCGAGGTGCTCGACGGGGCCCGCGAGGCCGACGACTTCCACACCGACACCGAGCCCGAGGACGAGTTCGGTTTCTTCAACTACTTCGACATCTTCGAGTCGTGCCGGCGCATCGTCGTGAACGCGGCGGGCCTCGGCAAGGACGAGCTCAAACTGCAGCGCGCCAAGGCCGACAAGCTGCGCGACGATTACGTCGACCGCGGGCTCAAGGCGGTCGCGCACGCCAAGGACCAGGTCGACAGGGCCTGGGAGGAGTTCAAGACCATCGACGCCCGCGACGTCATCGGCGACGAGTCGCTCTACCAGCAGATGGAGCGCATGTTCGCGCGCGAGCCCGGCTACGAGCCGGAGAGCTTCGGCGTCTACTTCACCGGCGGCACCGGTGCCGAGGCGGTGCGCGAGCTGCTCAAGCGCGTCGACCTCGAGGCCGAGGCGAACGAGTTGCGCGAGGTCATCCGTACCGCCAAGGGCCAGCGCCAGGCGCGCGCCGTCAAGCGCCTCAAGGTCGTCTCGGCCTTCTTGCGCAGCGGCAACCGCCCTGAGTGGATGGTCCTCGACGTCATCCCGGTGATCCCGCCCGAGTTGCGCCCCATGGTGCAGCTCGACGGCGGGCGCTTCGCGACCAGCGACCTCAACGACCTCTACCGGCGCGTCATCAACCGCAACAACCGCCTCAAGCGGCTGCTCGACCTGCAGGCGCCGGACATCATCGTCAACAACGAGAAGCGCATGCTGCAGGAGGCCGTCGACGCGCTGTTCGACAACGGGCGCCGCGGGCGCGCCGTCACGGGCCCCGGCAACCGCGCCCTCAAGTCGCTGAGCGACATGCTCAAGGGCAAGCAGGGGCGCTTCCGTCAGAACCTGCTCGGCAAGCGCGTCGACTACTCGGGGCGCTCGGTCATCGTCGCCGGGCCGCACCTCAAGATGCACCAGTGCGGCCTCCCCAAGATGATGGCCCTCGAGCTCTTCAAGCCGTTCATCATGAGCCGCCTCGTGGCGCGCAAGATGGTGCAGAACATCAAGGCCGCCAAGAAGATGGTCGAGTCGATGGTGCCCGAGGTCTGGGACATCCTCGAGGAGGTCATCACCGAGCACCCCGTGATGCTCAACCGCGCCCCGACCCTGCACCGGCTGGGCATCCAGGCCTTCGAGCCGCTGCTCGTCGAGGGCAAGGCCATCCAGATCCACCCGCTCGTCTGCGCCGCCTTCAACGCCGACTTCGACGGCGACCAGATGGCCGTGCACCTGCCCCTCAGCTGGGAGGCGCAGGCCGAGGCGCGCACGCTCATGCTCTCGACCAACAACATCCTCTCGCCCGCGCACGGCAAGCCCATCGCCGTCCCGAGCCAGGACATGGTCATCGGCGTGTACTACCTGACCTACCACGAGCGCGACGACCTGAGCGGCGCCACCCCGGCCGACTTTGACGAGCCCCTGCCCGCGTTCGCCGGGTACGAGGAGGTGATGCGCGCTTACGAGCAGCGCATCCTCGACCAGCGCCAGGTCCCGGCTCAGCGCAGCGCGGGCATCGCTGACTTCACGCGGCGCCCCATCCAGCTGCGCCTGCCGACGGGCGAACGCATCGTCACGACCGTGGGCCGCGCCCTGTTCAACTATCGCGTCGAGCAGGGCCTGCGCGACGTGCTCGGCGACGACTTCCGCGACGACGAGTACGTCTTCCACAACCGCACCATCACCAAGAAGGGCCTCGCGGCGTTCATCAACGAGCTGGTCGCCACCTACGGCGCCACCAAGGTCGCGCGCATGCTCGACGTCTTCAAGGACGTCGGCTTCCAGTACGCGACGCGCGCCGCCGTGACCGTGTCGAAGAACGACATCGTCATCCCTGAGAAGGAGAAGGCCGAGATCCTCGCCCGTCACGACGCCATGGTCGCGGCGGTGCAGGACCAGTACAACATGGGCTTCCTCACCGAGGAGGAGCGGCGCAGCAAGATCGAGGAGATCTGGCGCGAGGCCGACGTGCAGATCACCACGGCGACCAAGGCCAACTTCAACCCGCTCAACCCCATCTACATGATGGCCACGTCGGGCGCGCGCGGCGACATCAAGCAGATCCGCCAGCTCGCCGGCTGGCGCGGGCAGATGGCCAACCCGAAGGGCGAGATCGTCGAGCAGCCCGTCAAGTCGAGCTTCATCGAGGGCCTCTCGGTGCTCGAGTTCTTCATCTCGACGCACGGCGCCCGCAAGGGCCTCGCCGACACGGCCCTGCGCACCGCCGACTCGGGCTACCTCACGCGGCGCCTGGTCGACGTGTGCCAGGACGTGACGGTGAGCGCCGAGGACTGCGGCACGACCGAGGGCATCCCCATGTCGCCGTGGTCGCGGCGCCGTGAGGAGAACCCCGCCCTCGAGGGCTGCAAGCTGGTCGAGGCCGTCAAGCGGCCGCGCAGCGACCGCGTCGTGCTGGCCAAGGGCACGGTCATCGGCCCGGCCGAGCTCGGCCTGCTGCGCGAGCTGAACGGCGACCTGCCCAACGCCAAGGTCAAGGTCAAGCGCGACGCGAAGACCCCGGCCGAGCTCATGGCCGTGTGGACCCACGAGCCCAACGAGAACCTGCTGGGCCGCCACCTCGCCGCGCCCATCGTCGACGAGCAGACGGGCGAGGTCGTCTTCGAGCGCGACACGCTCATCGACGCCCGGGTCCGCGACGGCGTGCTCGACGTCTTGCAGCGCAGCTCGCAGCCCGACCCCATGGTGCCGGTGCGCAGCGTGCTCAAGTGCGAGGCCGAGTTCGGCGTCTGCCAGAAGTGCTACGGCTACGCGCTCGCCAACAACGCGCCCGCCGAGATCGGCGACGCCGTCGGCCACATCGCCGCGCAGTCCATCGGCGAGCCCGGCACCCAGCTGACGATGCGCACCTTCCACACGGGTGGCGTGGCCGGGGCCGACATCACCCACGGCCTTCCGCGTGTGGTCGAGCTCTTCGAGGCGCGCAAGCCGAAGGGCGTGGCGCGCATCGCCGAGATCTCGGGGCGCGCCAGCGTCGAGGAGACCGAGCGCGGCGTCAAGGTCGTGCTCACCGCCGAGGACGGGACGACCAAGGAGTACGCGAGCCTGCGCCGCAGCCACCTGCTGGTCGAGGACGGCGACTGGGTCGAGGAGGGCACGCCCCTCACGCCGGGCTCGCTCTACCCGGCCGACCTGCTCAAGCACGCCGGGCCCACGGCGACCGAGCGCTACCTCGTGAACGAGGTCCAGGAGGTCTACCGTTCGCAGGGCGTGGAGATCAACGACAAGCACGTCGAGCTCATCGTGCGGCAGATGATGAAGAAGGTGCGCGTGGTGACCGCCGGCGACACCGACCTGCTGCCCGGGCAGCTCATCGACCGCCACGCCTTCAGGGCCGAGAACGAGCGCGTCAAGGCCGAGGGCGGCCAGGAGGCGGAGGCCGAGCAGATCATCCTCGGCATCACCAAGGCCTCGCTGGCGACCGAGAGCTTCCTCTCGGCGGCGTCCTTCCAGGAGACCACCAAGGTGCTCACCGACGCCTCCATCGAGGGCAAGGTCGACCGCCTCCAGGGTCTCAAGGAGAACGTCATCATCGGCAAGCTCATCCCGGCCGGCACCGGCCTGCGCCGTTACCGCGACATCGAGATCTACCCCGCGGGCAGGGCGCAGGCCCTGGCCGAGGCCGACCGCATGATGTCGGGCGACGTCCAGTGGATGAGCGGCATCGAGCGGGAGTGGCCCGCCGAGGAGTGACCGCCGACCTGAGCGGGCCCGCGGCCGCCGCCTGTTGCAGCCGCGGGCCCGCTTCGCTAGACTGTGCGACTGCTGTCCGCACCGGACACCGACCAGAGAGGGTAGATGACCACCATCAGCCAGCTCGTCCGCAAGGGACGTGAAAGCAAGGCCAAGCGCGCCAAGACGCCGGCGCTCAAGGGCTCACCGCAGAAGCGCGGCGTCTGCACGCGTGTCTACACGACCACGCCCAAGAAGCCGAACTCGGCGCTGCGCAAGGTCGCTCGCGTGCGGCTCTCGAACGGCATGGAAGTGACCACGTACATCCCCGGTGTCGGCCACAACCTGCAGGAGCACTCCGTGGTGCTCGTGCGCGGCGGCCGCGTCAAGGACCTGCCGGGCGTGCGCTACAAGGTCATCCGCGGCTCTCTCGACGCGGCCGGCGTCGCCGACCGCAGAAAGGCCCGCTCGCGCTACGGCGCCAAGGGCAAGGGGACGAGGTAAGCCATGCCGCGCAGAGGAACGGTGACCCGGCGCGAGATCCTCCCCGACCCGGTCTACAACAGCAAGCTGGTGACCCAGGTCATCAACAAGGTGCTGCTCGACGGCAAGAAGTCGACGGCCGAGAAGATCGTCTACGACGCCCTCGAGATCGTGCGCGCCAAGACGGGACGCGACCCGGTCGAGGTGCTGCAGGACGCCGTCCAGGCGCTCACGCCGCACCTCGAGGTCCGCAGCCGTCGCGTCGGCGGCGCCACCTACCAGGTGCCCGTCGAGGTGCCCGGCCGTCGCGCCCGCACGCTGGCCATCCGCTGGCTCGTCACCTTCGCGCGGCAGCGCCGCGAGAAGGTCATGAGCGAGCGTCTCGCGGCCGAGATGCTCGACGCGCTCGCCGGGCAGGGCGGTGCCTTCAAGAAGAAGGACGACATCTTCCGCATGGCGCAGGCCAACAAGGCCTTCGCGCACTACCGCTGGTAATCCGCCGAGGGCCCCTCACTGACCTTCGTCGGTGGGGGGCTTTCGCATGCATGGGCTGAGAACGGAGCAGACGGCAGACGACGATGCGCACCTATCCGCTGGAGAAGACGCGCAACATCGGCATCATGGCGCACATCGACGCCGGCAAGACCACGACCACCGAGCGCATCCTGTACTACACGGGCAAGACGCACAAGATGGGCGAGGTCCACGAGGGCGCGGCCGTCATGGACTGGATGGCCCAGGAGCAGGAGCGGGGCATCACCATCACTTCGGCGGCGACCACCGTGTACTGGCGTGACACGCAGATCAACATCATCGACACGCCCGGTCACGTGGACTTCACGGTCGAGGTCGAGCGCAGCCTGCGCGTGCTCGACGGCGCCATCGCTCTGTTCTGCTCGGTCGGCGGCGTGGAGCCGCAGTCTGAGACGGTGTGGCGCCAGGCCGACAAGTACGGCATCCCGCGCATCGCCTACATCAACAAGATGGACCGCATCGGGGCCGACTTCTTCCGCGGCCTCGAGATGATGGTCGAGCGCCTCGGCGCCAACGCCGTGGCGGTGCAGCTTCCGATCGGCCGCGAGAGCGACTTCCGCGGCCTCATCGACCTCGTCGAGATGAAGGCCATCGTCTACGTCGACGAGCTCGGCACCGACTGGGAGACGGTCGCCATCCCCGACGAGCTTCGGCCCCTGGCCGACGAGTACCGGCAGAAGCTGGTCGAGGCCGTGGCCGACCACGACGACCACCTGCTCGAGACCTACCTCGAGGGCGGCGAGATCACGGCCGACCACCTGCGCGAGGTCATCCGCCGCGCCACCCTCGACATCAGCATCACGCCCGTGCTCTGCGGCTCGAGCTTCAAGAACAAGGGCGTGCAGCCGCTCATGGACGCCGTCGTCGACTACCTGCCCTCGCCCCTCGACGTGCCGCCCGTCACCGGCCGCCGGCCGGACGGCACCGAGGTGACGCGCAAGTCGGACGACGCGGCGCCCTTCGCCGCCCTCGCCTTCAAGGTCGCGACCGACCCGTACGTCGGCAAGCTGACCTACTTCCGGGTCTACTCGGGCACGCTCAAGGCGGGCTCGTACGTGTACAACTCGACCAAGCAGAAGCGCGAGCGCATCAGCCGCATCCTGCAGATGCACGCCAACCACCGCCAGGACCGCGACGAGGTGTACGCCGGTGAGCTTGCCGCCGCCGTCGGCCTCAAGGTGACGGCAACGGGCGACACGCTCTGCGACCCCGACAAGCCGGTCATCCTCGAGTCGATGGAGTTCCCCGAGCCGGTCATCTGGGTCGCCATCGAGCCCAAGACGAAGGCCGACGAGGAGAAGCTCGCCGCCTCGCTGCAGAAGCTCGCCGAGGAGGATCCCACCTTTCGCGTGCGCACCGACGAAGAGACGGGCCAGACCATCATCGCCGGCATGGGCGAGCTCCACCTCGAGATCATCGTCGACCGGCTGACGCGCGAGTTCAACGTCGACGCCAACGTGGGACGTCCCCAGGTCGCCTATCGCGAGACCATCCGCGCCGCCGTTCAGAAGGTCGAGGGCCGCTTCGTGCGGCAGACCGGGGGCCGTGGCCAGTACGGCCACGTCGTCATCGACCTCGAGCCCAACGAGCCGGGTGCCGGCTACGAGTTCGAGAACCGCATCGTCGGAGGGACGATCCCGCGCGAGTACATCCCGGCCGTCGACGAGGGCATCCAGGAGGCGATGAGCACGGGCGTCCTCGCAGGCTACCCCGTGGTCGACGTCAGGGTCGCTCTCGTCGACGGCAGCTACCACGAGGTCGACTCGTCCGACATGGCCTTCAAGATCGCCGGCTCACTGGCCTTCAAGCAGGCGGCGCAGAAGGCCAAGCCCGTCCTCCTCGAGCCCGTCATGGCCGTCGAGGTCGTCACGCCGAGCGAGTTCATGGGCGACGTGATGGGCGACCTCAACGCCCGCCGGGGGCACATCGACGGCATGGAGCCGCGCGGCAACGCGCAGGCCATCGTCGCCACCGTGCCGCTGGCGACGATGTTCGGCTACGCCACCGACCTGCGCTCCACCACGCAGGGCCGGGCGACCTACACGATGCAGTTCAAGCACTACGCTGAGGTGCCGGCGCAGATCGCCAACGAGATCGTCGCCAGGGCGCGCGGGGTATGACGGGAGGGCGTGACGTGACGTGGCTGGCGGGGCGCGACGTGGCGCGGCGGGCGGCCGCCTCCGGGGGGTTTGCCCTTGCGCGGCGGCGTGGGGTATACTGCCGTCCTTTGGTGCGGCCGGCCGCCGCGCCGTCTTCGCATGACCTCAGCCTCCGGGTGTCGGAAAAGGAGTAGCAGACATGGCCAAGCAGAAGTTTGACCGCAGCAAGCCTCACATGAACGTGGGCACCATCGGGCATGTCGACCACGGCAAGACGACACTCACCGCTGCGATCACGCTCGTGCTGCACAACCGCGGAGTCGGCAGCACCGAGTACACTGCGTTCGACCAGATCGACAAGGCACCCGAAGAGCGCGAGCGCGGCATCACCATCGCCACGGCGCACGTCGAGTACGAGACCGAGCACCGCCACTACGCGCACGTCGACTGCCCGGGCCACGCCGACTACATCAAGAACATGATCACCGGCGCCGCCCAGATGGACGCCGCCATCCTCGTGGTCGGCGCCGACGACGGCCCCATGCCGCAGACCCGCGAGCACATCCTGCTCGCCCACCAGGTCAACGTGCCGAACATCATCGTCTACATGAACAAGATCGACCTCGTCGACGACCCCGAGCTCCTCGAGCTGGTCGAGATGGAGGTCCGCGAGCTTCTCACCGAGTACGAGTTCCCGGGCGACGAGATCCCCGTCATCAAGGGCTCGGCGCTCAAGGCGCTGGAGTGCGGCTGCGGCAAGCCCGAGTGCCAGTGGTGCAAGTCCATCCTCGAGCTCACCGAGGCCCTCGACACCTATCTGCCCCAGCCTGAGCGCGACGTCGACAAGCCCTTCCTCATGCCGGTCGAGGACGTCTTCACCATCACCGGCCGCGGCACCGTGGCCACGGGCCGTGTCGACCGCGGCAAGATCAAGGTCGGTGAAGAGGTCGAGATCGTCGGCATGCGCGACAAGCCGCTGAAGACCGTCGTCACCGGGGTCGAGATGTTCCGCAAGCTGCTCGACGAGGGCGTCGCCGGCGACAACATCGGCATCCTGCTGCGCGGCACCAAGCGCGAGGAGGTCGAGCGCGGCATGGTCTGCGCGAAGCCCGGCAGCATCACGCCGCACACGCACTACAAGGCGCAGGTGTACGTGCTGTCCAAGGACGAGGGCGGCCGCCACACGCCGTTCTTCAACGGTTACCGTCCGCAGTTCTACTTCCGCACCACCGACGTGACGGGCGTCATCACCCTGCCCGAGGGCGTCGAGATGGTCATGCCGGGCGACAACACCGAGATGGAAGTCAAGCTCATCACCCCGATCGCCATGGAGGAGGGCCTCCGCTTCGCCATTCGCGAGGGTGGCCGCACCGTGGGCGCCGGGGCAATCTCGCAGATCATCGAGTAAGGTCAGACCAGAGACGGAGCCGGGCGCCTCGCGGCGCGCCCGCGCGTGCGAAACGCCCGGCTACGTGAACAGGAGCGAGAAGGCGAGAGCGAGAGTGGCTCAGCAAAAGATCCGCATACGGCTGAAGAGTTACGACCACGAGTCGATCGAGCGCAGCGCGCAGTCGATCGTCGAGACGGCGCAGCGCAGCGGCGCGACCATCTCCGGTCCCGTGCCCCTGCCCACCGAGAAGAACGTGTACTGCGTGATCAAGAGCCCCTTCAAGGACAAGGACTCCCGCGAGCATTTCGAGATCCGCACCCACAAGCGGCTGATCGACATCCATCAGCCGACGCCCAAGACCGTGGACCAGCTCATGCGCCTCGACCTCCCGGCGGGCGTCCACATCGAGATCAAGCTGTGAGCACAGAGATGGCGGGCATCATCGGCAAGAAGGTCGGCATGACGCAGCTCTTCGACGACGACGGCAACGTCGTCGCCGTCACCGTCATCCAGGCAGGCCCGTGTCCCGTCACGCAGGTCCGCACCCGCGAGAAGGACGGTTACGACGCCGTGCAGCTCGCCTTCGAGGAGTGCCGCGACAAGCACCTCACGAAGGCTGAGCTGGGACATCTCAAGAAGGCCGGCCTGAAGCACGGCATGCGGCATCTGGTCGAGTTCGACGAGGTCGGCGACCTCAAGGTGGGCGACACCGTGACGGTCGAGGCCTTCGAGGACGGGCAACTCGTGAGCGTCGCGGGCGTGTCCAAGGGCAAGGGCTTCCAGGGCACCGTGCGCCGTCACCACTTCGGCCGCGGTCCCGAGACGCACGGCTCGCACAACGTCCGACAGCCGGGCTCGATCGGCGCCAGCGCCTATCCAAGCCGGGTCTTCAAAGGCATGCGCATGGGCGGCCACATGGGTGCGCGTCGCGTCACCCAGCAGGGGCTGCGCATCGTGCGCCGCGACGTCGAGAACAACCTCCTGCTCATCAAGGGCTCCGTGCCGGGGGCCCGGAACTCCGTCGTCATCGTCAAGGGCAGGTAGCTGTGGCCGCCGACGAGAGCAAGAAGAAGGTCGACGAATCCGGCGCCGCGCCGGAGACGGCCGAGGGCACGGCCGCGGGGGCCGGGGCCGACAGGGCCAAGGCGGCCGGGGCGAAGCCTGCGGCGAAGGCCGAGAAGCCTGCGGCGAAGACCGAGAAGCCTGCGGCGAAGACCAAGACTGAGAAGCCTGCGGCGACGAGCGCGGCCA
>FWPV01013245.1_pt1 | contig 12456 bp, 11 predicted proteins | sample 2228371 | NCBI WGS metagenome assembly FWPV01 (sample SAMEA103939776, study PRJEB20133) | metagenome | reverse complement strand
GATAATTTTAGATGGTCAAGAACTAATTTCAATTTTTCTTTTAGAGTTGGTTCATAAAAGTTTGAGTTAGATAAAAAATAATTTTCTAAATTTCTTAAAAACCAGGGGTTGCCTATGGCTCCTCTTGCAACACATACTCCATAGATTTTATATTCCATAACTTTTAGTATATTGTTTATTGAAACCATATCACCACTAAAATAAATTGGTAGATTAACTTTTTTTAAGATTTCAGGAATTAGATTAATTCTTGCAGGTTTTGAATAATTTTCATCACCAAATCTTAAATGAATGGTCATCCAGTCAATTCCTGTTTTTGATATATTTTCAAACAAATTAAAATTCACATTATTTTTAGCATATTTATTCAATCTGAGTTTAATGGAAAGTTTTGTTTTAATGATTTTTTTTAATTCCTCAATTAATTTTATTAATTTTTGTGGTTTTTCCATCCATTCAATACCACCACCAGATTTTATGACATTTGGACTTGGACAGGCTGAATTTATCTCTATGAATGAAGGATTATAAACATTTTCAACTAAATTCACAGCTTCTTTTATCTCTTCAATTGAGGAACCAAAAATTTGAATGCCGGTTGGTTTTTCAAATTCGCTGATATAAGCCATCTTACGAGTTTTTTCGTTATTCATAATTAAAGCCTTTGCGGAAATCATTTCTGTAGCCATTATTCCATTAAAGAATTGTTTGCATATTTGTCTATACGGGAAGTTTGTATAATTAACCATTGAACCAAGTGAAATTTTTGTTGTCATAAGAAATTTATTCTCTATTCATATCTTAATGCGTCAATAGGATTTTGCTTTGATGCTTTTAGCGCAGGAATTAATCCCGAAATTAATCCTGTAAAAACCATTACTAGAACAGATAATATTATTGCTGATATGGAAGTATGTGAAGGAATTGGTGTTGTCCATTGAATTATTTTTGAAATTATTATCCCTAAAATTATTCCAGAAATACCTCCTATTACACATAAAAATATGGCTTCAGATAAAAATTGGTTTAATATATCATTAGAATTAGCCCCTATTGCTTTTCTCAATCCAATTTCATTTGTTCTTTCTGTTACTGAAACGAGCATTATATTCATAACTCCTATTGCACCAACGATTAAGGCTATCCCGCCTATTAAAATCATTACAAGAAATGCTGTTGAAGTAAGTTTATAATACATTTCTAATAAATCATCTGGAGAATTAATAGCGAAGTCATCAGGTTTATTATCACCAAGATTATGTCTTTGCCTCATTATCCTTTTTACTTCATCCTTGGTTTGATAAAATAATTCTTTTTTAACTGGAAGAATTCCTATACTCAAAGACCTGTTTGAGCCAAAGTCCTTAAAAAAGGTTGTAATTGGAATACAGACAAAGTTGTCCTGGCTTTCTCCCATTATAGACCCTTTTGATTCTAAAACCCCAATTATGTAGTATTTAAATTTCCCGATGCTTATTTTTTTACCTATCGGGTCAATGTTTGGAAATAATTCATTTGCTATTTGATTTCCTAATACTGCGACATTTGCTCTTGTTTTCACTTCTGTTGAATTAAAAAATCTTCCATTTGAAATTGCCATTGAGTAAACTTCTAAAAAATTCTCATCTCCAGCTTCTATATATGATGAAAAATCCATATCCTCATGAGAAATTGTTGTGAAAGTTCCTGATGAAACAGTAGTTAATTTGCAAGTTTTACATTGTTCGTTTATTGCTTTTGCGTCTTCAAGGGTTATGTCAGGTCTTCTTTGTCTCAGGTGAAAGCCTCTTTGAACCCATGGCCATTTTTCAAGAATTATCAAATCAGAACCAAATGCTGTGAACTCATTTTCAATTTTCCTGTTATATCCTGCCACCGCGGATTGAATTACTATTACAGTCATTACTCCGACTACTATTCCGCTCACTGCTAAAAAAGACCTCAATTTGTGATAGAATAAACCTTTAAATGATTCTTTTAATAGATCTTTTATAGTCATTGGTTTTATAAAACTATTTTTAACTGATATTGAATTTTAGAAACAATTTTTAATAAGCTAATATTCATACTATGGTATTTGAATAGCAAAATTATTTGATTTTTTTAGGATAAGTTTTATGCATTAAGGTTAAATTAACAGCGTGTAAAGATAATTCTTGAATAGTTTTTTTATCAGTATCAACAATTTCAAACTTCCATACAGGTTGATTTCCATAGTAAAAAAGTGCTATAAAAATCTTTGCTCTTTTCACTTTTGTTTCAAAAAGTGCTTTTTCAATGGCTAAATCCGAGTTTGCAATTTTTTGATTAAAAACCCAGTCAGGATAAGCATTACCTTTTGCTTTAAATGCATCAATCTTGCCATCAGGATAAACACTAATTATAAGGTGGCTATCTCTTCCTGCAAAACCAACAACCCATTTTGGAGCTGGTTCGTTTTTTTGCGGAGGAAAGAATTTGTTTTTTTCGTTCAGGTCTTTTGCTGATAATATTGACAAACCCTTACATTCGTCAATAAAATTTAAGAAGAATTCGGAATTGATTGCTTTTCTTAAAGCCCATAATGCTGTATTCTCTTTATATTCTTTATCCTGTTCTAATATGAATACAGGATTGAAAAAAGGAACCTCTTTTTCCTCAGTATTATTTTCTAATACTATTATTGTATCATCATTAAAACTGGATGATATTTCCTTTTTTTCTTTTATGTTCTTGCAGGATAAAATAATTATTAGAGGTAATGTCATCAAAAAAAAGTAATTGGTTTTCATAAGTTTATTTAATTATTATTTTCCTTTGAATAATGGCGCTCTTTTTTCAAGGAAGGCATTAATTCCTTCTTTTTTGTCTTCAGTTTCACAAATTTTTCCAAAGTGTTTGGCTTCAATTTCCAGAGACTCTTCTAAAGGATAATCAAGACCCTTGTGAATAACATATTTCGCATAACTAATTGCTACTGGTGGTAGCAAAGCAAGATTATTTGCTAATTTCTTGCAGAAACTCAATAATTCTTCTGGAAGGACAATATGTTCAACTAAACCGATTCTATGAGCTTCTTGAGCGGAAATCATCTCACCTGTTAAAATTAAATATTTAGCCATACCTTCACCGACCAATCTTGCTAATCTTTGAGTTCCACCATATCCCGGGATTAAACCAATTTTGACTTCAGGTTGACCTAACCGTGCATTTGTATTTGCGACTCTTATGTCACAGGCCATAGCGAGTTCCATTCCACCTCCTAAAGCAAATCCGTTTATCCCTGCAATTACAGGTTTTGGTAACTCCTCAATTTTATTAAAAATACTTTGACCCTTTTTACTTCGTAGATAACCGATTTTCTCATCCCAATCTTTTATTTCAGTTATATCAGCACCTGCAACAAATGCTTTTTCTCCTGCTCCTGTTATTATGACTGCTTTTATTGAATCATCATCTCTTATATCATCAATTGCTTGCGATAATTCATTTAGAACTGTTTCATTTAACGCATTTAATGCGTTGGGTCTGTTAATTGTAATGATTGCTATCGCACCTTCTTTTTCTAATGTCACTTTTGTTCCAACAAATGTCATTTATTTTTCTCCATTTATTAAGTTATTTATTGTTTTAATATAATAATTATTTCATTATTAGAAAAAAACATAAAAAAATTTTTAGAATCATTTTAAATGATTTTGAATGTTATTATATTTTAACCCTATGGAAAATAAAGAACAAAAGTATCGCGCAGAACCATTTAGAATAAAAATGGTTGAACCTGTGAAATTCACAACTGAAGAAGAAAGAAGAAAGATAATTAAAAAGGCACATTATAATCCATTTTTCTTAAGAACAGAGGATGTTTATATTGATTTATTAACAGATTCCGGAACAGGAGCTATGAGCAACAGGCAATGGTCTTCTTTGATGCTTGGTGATGAAGGTTATGCTGGAAGTGATAGTTTTTCTAAAATGAAATCTGCAATAAATGACATAATGGGTCTGGAGTATGTTTTACCGGTTCATCAGGGCAGGGCAGCTGAAAATGTTCTTTTTACTACATTACTAAAAGAAGGTGATATTGTTCCAGGGAATGCCCATTTTGATACTACCAAAGCTCACATTGAATATCATAAAGCAACAGCGATAGATTGCACTATTGATGAAGGACACAATCCGAATTCTGAATTTTTATTTAAAGGAAATGTTGATTTGGACAGGCTTGAAAGTTTAATTAAAAAATATGGTAAAGAAAAAATTCCAATTTTTATTCTCACTATAACTTGTAATGCAAATGGTGGTCAACCTGTTTCTATGCAAAATATAAAAGATGTTTCAAATCTATTAAAGAAATATGATATTCCATTGTTCTTTGATGCTGCGAGGTTTGCAGAAAATGCTTATTTTATAAAAATTCGTGAAAAGGGTTATAGCAATAAATCAGTCAAAGAAATTGTAAGAGAAATGTTTAGCTATGTCGATGGATGCACAATGTCTGCCAAAAAAGATGCAATTGTAAACATTGGTGGATTTATTGCATTGAGGGACAGCAAACTTTATGATAAATTAGCCCCATATGTTATTTTATTTGAAGGATTTTTAACTTATGGTGGAATGAGTGGTCGGGATATTGAATGTATTGCTCAAGGATTATATGATGGGATTGATGAAGATTATTTGAAATACAGAATAAACCAAACAAAATATCTTGGTAAATCTTTGCAGGATGCAGGAATTCCAGTTGTTGTTCCATTTGGTGGTCATGCTATTTATGTTGATGCTTTAAATTTTTTACCTCACATTCCTCAAGAAGAATTTCCTGCCCATTCTTTAACTATTGAATTGTATATAGAAGCAGGAGTTAGAGCTGTTGAAATTGGCACTATTTTAGCCGGCCGTGACCCTGTAACAAAAAAGAATCGTCCTCCTGCTCTTGAATTAATGAGGCTTGCTATACCAAGAAGAGTTTATACTAATTCTCATCTTGATGTTGTTGTTGAGGCTTTGATTGAAATTTATAAAAGAAGGAATAAATTAAAGGGGTATAGATTTACTTTTGAACCACCAATTTTACGACATTTTTCAGCTCATTTTGAACCAATACCGTAAATATCTTTCTTCTTATAGAATTTAATTTCCTTAAATTTATGGAACTTTGAGTTCATAGGTTACTATTACTTCAAAAATAAATTTTATTGTAAAGTTCAGTGGAATTTCATTTACACTTCCATCTAAATATAATCTGAAAGAATATGGAGATTTTTTCAATAATTCTTTAACTTTATCAATTCCAGCTTTGTTGAGACTTAGAGATTGTTTTTTGTTTGCTATACTTGAAATATTAATGTTACTTACTGAAGAAATTTCAACAGGTGCTCCACCATTTAAATTTCCAGATTTTAAAATTGCATAATTGATTGTTTGAGAAGAACTACCGGCAAAGTTTGTTATAATAAGAAGCATCTTTTATTTCAATATTACTTATATCTTCTTTATACTTATTAAAATTTGAATTGATATCAGTTGCATTAATGTCTTTATATTTTGAAAATGTGGTTGAATTTGACTCAGAAATAACAAATATTTCTTCAATTGTAAATTCAAAATCTTTCTTAATTATGCAACCATTCAATATTAAAAATAAGCTTGATGTTATTATGATTAATAATATATTATGTTTTTTTAACATATTTTCCACATACTTTCTTAGTTAAATTTAGTTAGTTTTACTGAAAAAAATATTTTAAATTTACTTGAGAGAAAAGTTAATTTATTTAAAATTTTATTATTTATTTTAAATTAAAACAAACTTTTTTAAAATAAAACTTTAAAATGAAAATAAAAATAAGACTGAAGGTACCCTGGTTAATGGGAATAATTACATCAATAATTGTTGGTGTAACCACAAGTTTTATAATTAGAGCCATATTAAATGTTTATGAAACAAAAAAGGTTAAAGAAAAATTGATAAAGGCTATTTCAGAAGCTGATAATTTAACCAATGAAGCAATTGAAAAGTATAAAAGTATTTTAAAAGATGTTGATTTGAAAAAATTTCCAGAGATTTATGGGCATGCTAAAAAAGGGGAAGCTAATTGCTATTTTGAACTATCCAATTCAATTGATAAAGAAAAGAACATAAGCAAAGCTATTCGCTCTTACGAAGAAGCATTAACTGTATTTAATAGTGAGAAACATCCTGAAGAATATGGGAAAATTTTATTATCAGTTGGTTCTTGTTTAAGAAATTTAGCAGGTATTCGTGATGTTGAATCTAACTTAAATAAAGCTATTGAAATTTATAATGAGGTTTTAAAGATCTTTACAAAAGAAAAATATCCGAATGAATTTGCATTAACACAGAACAATCTTGGTAATGTTTACAGAAATTTAGCTGAAATAAAAAATCCTGTTGAGAATTTAAAAAAAGCTTTAAATCATTTTGAAGAAGCTTTGAAAATTCATACAATGGAAAAGTATCCTGATCAATATGCCACTATCCAGAATAATATTGGGTCAACTTTTAGAAAAATATCTGAATTTGAGGATAAGGAATCTAATTTAGAAAAAGCAATTCAATCTTATAAAAATGCTTTAAAAATTTATACAATAGAAAAATACCCTTTTGAATATGCTATGCTTCAGGATAATCTGGGTTCAGCTTATATGAGTTATTCTGAAATTAAAAATACAAAAGAAAATCTGGAACTTTCTATAAAATCCTTTGAAAATGCTTTAAAAATTTACACTATTGAAAAATATCCGGTTAATTATTCTATGTCAAAGAATAATATTGGAAACGCATATAGAACTTTGGCTTTTTTTGAAAAAAATGATTCTAATTTGATAAAATCAATTCAATCATTTCAGGAAGCTCTTAATATATTAAATATTGAAGAATATCCAGTCAATTACGCTTTACTCAATGTCAATATCGCAAGTTCTTATAAACAACTTTCCTTTTACAGGGATACAGAATTAAATCTAAATAAGGCTCTAAAATCTTATGAAAATGCTCTAACTATTTATACCCTTGAGAATTACCCTGTAGATTATGCTGAAACGCAATACAGTATTGGTGGTATTTATTGGATCCTTTCGGGAAATAAAGATTCTATATTAAATTTATCCAGAGCGATATCTTCTTTTGAAGAGGCTTTAAAAGTTTTTGAACCAGAAAATTTTAATTATAAATTTGTTAAAACTAAAAGTAACCTTGCTGAATGTTATTTAACTTTATCAAGATTATCCGAACAAAATAAAGAAGAATTCATTATGAGAGCAATTCAAAATTCTGAGGAAGCTTTAAAATATTCTCCCATTGAAAACGACACTATAAACTATTGCTTCTTAAATAGTTATCTGGGAATTGCTTTTTTAATGCTATCAGAAATTCATTCAAAAAAAGATAATTTGATTAAATCAAAAACCTACCTTGAAGAAGCTCTAAAATATATTAAAAAGGATGAATATCCATTTTATTATGAAATTTTTAAATCAAGTTTTGACATTGCAAAAAAGGAACTTAAAGGTCAATTCTGAATTGCATATAAAATGAAAATTTAAATTTTTCTGCTGAATACTAAATAAAAACAGGTTCCTTTTGGATAATTTGAAGTAATTTTTATACTTCCATTATGATACTCTTCAATTATTCTTTTAACCAGACTTAACCCGATTCCCCATCCTTTTGATAAACTGAAACCTGTTTTGAAAATTTCTTTTCTTTTTGATTCAGGAATTCCTGAACCATTATCACATATTTTAATAATGCTTTTTCTTTTATTTCTTTTGATTTCTTCACCGGTTTCAATTTTTATTTTAGAAGCCTGAGCCTGGATTGCATTCTTAAATAAATTTTCAAGAACCCATTGAAGTAAAATTGTATTACCTTGAATTTCTATTCTGCCCTGTGTAAAAACTTCAAATTCAATATCCTTAAATTTCGTTCTAAAATATTCCACGGTTGAATTTATTATTTCGTTAATTTCAATATTTGTTAGTTCTGGCTTTTTACCGATTAATGCAAATCTTTCATAAATTGATTTTAATTTTTCCATATCCTTTTCTATTATAGAAATTGAATTACTTTCAATTTGTTCTTTTTTAATAAGATGAAGAATTCCTGATAAACCTGAAATAGGAGTCCCCAGTTGATGAGCCATTTCTTTTGCCATAGTAATCCATACAGCTTCTCTGCCAGTTCTTTCAGCCTTTTTATAACCCCATATAACAAGCAAAGCAAAACCTGTAAGCAGGAGACTTTCAATTATAATTAAGTATTTTATTTTATTTTGCAGATATGGTTTCCCGTAGTATAAATGTCCAACAATTTCTATATCATCTTTTATTCTTCTAATCAGTGCTATGTCGCGTCCATCATTTCTGTTTTTTGATATAAACATTTCTAACTCTTTCTTCAAAGCAGGATTTATAGTTTTTATATTGGATGAATTTTTGTCTAGAAAGACTGTTTTATATTTAAAAAACAGTGAATCATTATTAAAAGAAGACTTTTTTTCAGATATTTGCCAGAATATCGGTATATCCTTTCTGTCCGTAATAACTATTGGTTGTAATGAAATCAAAAAAATTAATTCATTATAAAGAGTCTTTGATAATTCTGGTTCCATTCTATCTATATTGGCAAAAATTAATGCTGTTGTGTTTATTAAATTAATAAGTGTTTTGTTTGACTTAATATTTATCCATGAGAGTATCAAGATTGCTGAAAAAAACAACAATATATAACCTGAGAATATCCAGAACAACCAATTCTTATAGGAATATCGCATAAAAGGTTAAATTAAATAAACAACCTAATTATTCCACGACGACACTTTTAGCAAGGTTTCTTGGTTTGTCTGCATCTAATTTTAGTTCAACAGCCATATGATATGCAAACAATTGGAGAGGAACAACCGCTAACATTGGTTCAAGATGTTCTATTGTTTGAGGAATCGGGATAGTCCAGTCAGCTTTTTTAGGAATTAATTTATCTCCCTCTGTAATAATTGCAATAATACAGGCGCCTCTTGCTTTTAGTTCCTCAAGGTTGGAAAGGTTCTTTTCATAAAGTTCATTTTTTGGAATGAGCATAATTACTGGAAAACCTTTGTCAATCAATGCAATAGGACCATGCTTCATTTCTGCAGACGAATAACCAATTGCAAAACGATAACTTATTTCTTTCAATTTTAATGCACCTTCTAATGCAACTGGATATAAATTACCACGACCTAAAAATAAAAAGTTTTGTCTTTCTTTAACTTTTTTTACAATTTTCTTTATATTTTCTTCCTGTTTAACGATAATTTCTTTAATCTTATCAGGAATTTCCTTTAAGGAGTTTATCAATAGATTTCCTTCAGAAATAGAAAGATGTTTTCTTCTAGCCATTAGAATGGACATTAAGTAAAAGACAACTAATTGTGTAATAAAAGATTTAGTGGATGCAACACCAATTTCAATCCCCGCACGAGTATAAACACCACCTTCAGTTTCTCTTGCTATTGCAGAACCAACAACATTGACAATACCAAGGCAAAGAGCTCCCCTCCTTTTTGCTTCTCTTATTGATTCCAGCGTATCTATAGTTTCTCCAGATTGGCTTACTCCGATAATAGTTGTTTCAGGTTCTATTATTGGATTTCTATAGCGAAATTCTGCTGCATATTCAACTTCTGCCGGTATTCTTGCTATATTTTCAAAAAAATATTCACCTACCAGACCTGCATGATAAGATGTACCCATACCGAGTATAATAAATCTTTTTGTTTTCCATAATTTATCTTCAAGCAGTTCCAATCCACCCAGTTTAGCAATTCCTTCATTTTCTAAATATCTCCCCCTCATTGAATCAAAAACTGCTTGAGGCTGTTCATAAATCTCTTTTATCATAAATTGTGGAAATCCTTTTCTGTCAATGGCTTCAATATCCCATTCTATTGTTTCTATACTCTTCTTTACTTCCTTTTCTTCAATATTTCTTACTATGTAACCATCTTTTTTTATGATGCCAATCTCTCCATCATCAAGATAAATAACATTTTTAGTATGCCCTAAAATTGCGGGAACATCTGATGCAATAAGGTGTTCATTTTTTCCAACTCCTATAACAAGAGGGCTTGAAATTCTTGCAATTATAATTTTATCCGGTTCATAAGTTGAAATTATAGCTAATCCATAAGCACCTTTTATAACTTTTAGCGTTTTTATTACAGCTTCTTCAAAACTTCCATTATAAAATTCTTCAATTAGATGGGGGATAACTTCGGTATCAGTCTCACTTAAAAATCTATGCCCTTTTCTTATTAAATCGTCTTTTATTTCAGCATAATTTTCAATAATACCATTATGAACAACAGCGAAATGATTTGTGCAATCAGAATGAGGGTGTGCATTTTCTGTTGTTGGTGAACCATGAGTAGCCCACCGAGTATGTCCTAAACCTATTGAACCCTCAATTTTCGTATTCGCAGTCAGGTTTTCAAGGTCGCGAATTCTACCTGAAGTTTTTACAATTTTTAATTTTTTATTTTTGATTGTACTTATACCTGCAGAATCATAACCACGATATTCAAGTCTTTTAAGCCCTTCTAAGATAAAAGGGAAACATTCTTTTTCACCAATGTAACCAACAATGCCACACATAAAATTTAAACCTTATACTAGCCACCGAGCGGGATTGAACCGCTGACCTGACGATTACGAATCGTCTGCTCTGCCAACTGAGCTACGGTGGCATTTCTTTTAATTTTTTATAAAAAAAATGGCGCCTCGCGGATTCGAACCGCGGACACGTGGATTTTCAGTCCACTGCTCTACCATCTGAGCTAAAGCGCCCACTTTTCATGTTAAGGTATTTTTTTTACCAAGCCTTTCATTGCCACTTCGACTAATTGTTCAAATGTTGGTGGTGGTTCATCTTTTGACCCGGAGCCCTGACTTTTTCCTTTTGCCCTCCAAACTACCGTTCCTCTTTTTGATGGGTCTTCTTCAACCAGAACGTTTTCTTTGTTAAATATTTCTTCCAATTCCCCACCTCCAATTTTTGATGTGTCCTGTTCTATTTGTTCTATTTCCTTATAGTAAGAATCCCATATTGCACCTTCTACTTCAACTACATATATCATTTGTTCAGCACCTAATATTGCTTTCTCAAGATAACTTGTGTATTCTTTCAAACAGACACATAAAATGAACTCAACACCAAAAATGCTTGCTATTTCATTTAAACATACTATTTGAGCGGAATCCATTTCATTTTTTTCTAATGCTCTGTAGGCACAAATTATATAATCAGATTTTCCTAATGAATTTAATTTTGATTTAACTTCATCTGGTTCTACGAATTTAAATCTTTTAGATTCATTTAATGCTGAAATTAGTTTCTGTTCACCTGTTTCTATTAGAGATTCTAATTTTGGGGTTGTTGAATGAACTGGTAAAACTGCTATAGATGGATTCTTATAAATATAGAAATCAGGGTTATTAAACAGAACTTTGCTTTGGTCTGTTATATAAATGGGCCCACAACTTAGTATTAATACCATAATGGTTATGCTAGTTATATTGTAAATTATTCCTGATCTTAGCTTTTTCATTTCGCCCATTTTACTCTTAAAAATTAAAATAATTTATTGTTTTCCTAACATTTCATCAATGTGTATTTCCAGATCTCTAACTTCAGCAATTCTTGTTGAATCCTGTGAGCATAATTCTATGAACTTCTTATACTGCTTTATTGCTTCATTTTTTTGCTTTTTGATTTCGTAAATTTCGCCAAATGTTAAATAAGCATCAATTGCAGTTGAATCAATAGACAAAGCCTTTTCTGCCTCATCCCATGACAGTTGTTCAAATTTTATAGACTCGGGTGTTCTCTTTCCTCCTTCGTCAACCATTTTTCTTTTGGCCATTGATAGATAGACAATACTTGATGCAACATAAGGTTCAGGACTGTCTGGCATAGTTTCTTTCATCTTCTGTAAATCCATCAGTGCATCTTCATATTTACCCTGGTTTACCATTAATTCAGCAATATAGTAGTATGCTTTACTGTATCCTTTGTCTAATTCTACTGTTTTTCTGAATTCTTCTAATGCTTTATCAAACCCCCCCATTTTCTTAAGTGTCACACCTAACCAGAAATGTCCGTCAGGATTATTCGGATTTATTTTTACTGCGCTTTTAAAAACATCTGCTGCTTTATACCATTTTTCTTGTTCTAATAAAGATTGTCCTTCATTCATCAATTTCTTGAATTTTTCTTCTAAACTTTTTTGCTGTTTTACTTTTATAGATTCAGTTTTCTTTTTCCCACAACTATATGAGAAAACTACTAATGGTAGTATTATAAGCATTACCAATAAATAAGGTTTTCTATTCATTTAATCACCTCTATTTAAATTTTTATTGTTATAATCAAAAAAATAATTTTCATTTGTCAAGGATTAATTCCAAAAATTCCAT
>FWPV01013244.1_pt1 | contig 12457 bp, 9 predicted proteins | sample 2228371 | NCBI WGS metagenome assembly FWPV01 (sample SAMEA103939776, study PRJEB20133) | metagenome | reverse complement strand
AGGGCGGCGACTTGGCGAGAAAGTTGGTTGAGCAACTGTTGATTGAGCGTGCCTTGCGCCACGAGATCGCGTTGTAAGAGGGCTTGATTGCGTTGCAGGGTCTCGGCTTGTTCTCGCGCCCGGTAGTAACTGTCAAGTGCCCAGATGAGGGGGGTGATTTGTTCGGGTGGGGGGGTGCCGACCATAAGGGCGACGATTTCTTCTTGTGTGGTTTCGTCGGTACGGCGTTCGGCGACTTTACGGCCTTTGTTGAGGACGATGATACGATCTGTAGCCGCGAAGAGGTTCCCCAAATTATCGCTGCACATCAACACGGCGCAACCGTCGGACTGCCAGCGTTGCACCAGGCTGAGCAGTCTCTTTTGCAGAGTAAAGCTCAATCCTACCAGCGGTTCATCAATGACAATGAGGCGCGCCGGCCACACCAAGGCCCGTGCGATAGCGACTACCTGTCGTTCCTCACTGGAAAGATTGGCCGCTTTCTCGTGTAACGAGTTGAAATGCACGCCCAGGTCATCGAAAATTTGTTCTGCCTGGGCGTCCATCTCTTTGCGGTCGGCCCAGCGGATACGCCGTTTCCACAAACCACCGGTCAATTCGCGGCCCAGAAAGACATTGGCCGTAATGTCGAGTTGATTCACCAGTTCAGGTTTCTGATGGATCACCTCGATACCGAGTGTGCGCACCAGGTACGGACGTAGCGCACTGTAACGCCGCTCGTCAAAATACAAATCACCGCTGGTAGGCGCATGCAGGCCGGCAATGATCTTGGCCAGTACTGTTTTCCCTGCTCCGCTGCTGCCCGCAACACCGACGACCTCACCGGGCATCACCTCCAGGCTAATATTTTCCAGCGCCCATACATCACTGAAAGCTCTGGACAGGTTGATGATTCTCAGCAGCGGGTTCATCTGATTTCACATCACATCCTTGTACATAAACAAATGTGCACGCACGGTACCGTTAGAGTCGTATGCTACAAGGCGTGATTGGGTTCAATCCAAGTGACCGAGTCACTCTTAGACTGTCCGGTTTTTCGGCAGGATTCACAGGATAAGCGGGATTTTTGATCTTTCGATGGGGCAAATCCCGGAAATCCTGTTCATCCTGCCAAACTTTGGCCTTCAAACTGAACCATCACGTTAACGATTCTTCTTGAAATAGACATCCGTATACACAGCTAAAATCAGCACGATACCCTTGACCACATATTGCCAGGACGCTTGGACGTTCAATATTTGCAGACCGTTGGTCAGGCTTGCCATAATCAATGACCCGATGATCATACCGAAAACGGTTCCTTCACCGCCGAGGGTAGAAGTACCGCCCAAGATACAACTGGCGATGGCGTCCAGCTCGTAACCTTGACCGGCAGCGATTGTTCCATAACCTACGTATGAAGCCAAGGCCACACCGGACACGCCGCACAGAAAGCCCATCAGCACAAAGATACCGAAGACATTTTTGTTGATGTTGACGCCGGAGAGCCGTGCGGCTTCACGATTACCGCCAATCGCGTAGGCATAACGTCCAAAGCGAGTGTTATTCGAGATGTAACTCATCATGACGGCGGTGATGGCTAATAGCAAGACCGGGATTTGAACGCCGTTATAGAAGTTCACGATGGCGACATAGCCGACGACCACCACGGCATAGAAAGCGGTTTTGAGGATATCCATTGATAAAGGCGACAGTTCAAATCCGTAGCGGCGCTTCTTCTGCCGATTATTGAACATGGTATAAAACAACAAAACGATGACCAGGGCAGCCGCGATCCAGCCGAGGGTGGGCTTCAAGTAGCCTTGCGAAATCCAGGAAAACAATGGCTGATTGGCCGGGATGGTCTTCCCCTGGGTAACCAGTAAGATGCCGCCGTTAAGCATCCACTGCACACCGAGCGTCACGATGAAGGAAGGCACGGCCAGGTAGGAGATGATATAGCCCTGTAATATGCCGACGATGGTGCCCACCGCGAGTCCGATGAGGATGGACAACGCCGTTGATAGCAACTCTTGATTGGGCAAAATGTGGTACCAGACATTGGCCTGAAAGTGGGCCACCACGACGGACACAAAACCGGCCAGCTTACCCACCGATAGGTCAATGTTACCGGTCACGATCACCAGCACCATACCACAGGCCAGGAAGGAGGTCACCGTCATCTGGCGAAACAGATTGGAAAAGTTTTGCGGTGATACATATCGGCCTCCGGTGATAATGGAGAAGAGGATCCAGATGAAGATCAACGCAAAAATGATAGCATACGTTTGCACGTTGGAGCGAAAGCGCTTCGTTAAGTTGGAAAAGACGCCCTGAATTGAGCCGTTTGTGGAGACTGTGTTCATAGGGTCACCTTCTTCTTTGTAGGATAGGTTTTAGCCGGCGATGCCGGTCGCTAATGCCATGATTCTCTCTTGAGTTGCTTCGGAGATGTCAAGGATGCCGGCGGAATGACCTGCGTGCATGACCATCACCCGGTCGCTCATACCGAGCACCTCCTCCAGGTCGCTCGAAATCATGATAATTGCAATGCCTTGTTCGGTAAGATCATTCATCAACTTATAGATTTCGTATTTGGCCCCCACGTCAATCCCGCGCGTTGGATCATCCATAATGAGCACTTGGGGATCAGACAAAAGCCACTTGGCGATGACCACTTTTTGCTGGTTACCGCCTGAGAGGGTGTCGCAGAGGACTTCCAGATGCGGCGCCTTGATCGCCAGATACTGCGCAAATTCTTTACTGGCTTTAAGCTCGGCGTAATCATTGATGCGGAACCAGGAGGCAAACCGATCCAGGTTAGGGAGGGAGATGTTCTTGAGGATGGATTGGATCAACACCAGCCCATGCCGCTTGCGATCCTCCGGGACAAGGCTGATCCCTTGCAGCATAGCCTCATGGGCATTTTTCACTTTGATGGCCCGCCCTTTATACTTGATCAGCCCGTGGGTGATCTTGCCGTACTCGCCAAAGATTGTCATGGCCAGCTCGGTGCGTCCTGAACCCATTAACCCGGCAATACCGAGAATTTCCCCCTTGCGTAAATTGAAGCTAACCCCTCTGAGGACTTCGCGGGTTGACTCTTGGGGGTCATTGGCCCGCAGGTCTTCGACTTCAAGAATAACTTCGCCCGGCCGACGTTTGCTTTCCGGAAACCGCTCTTTCATCTCCCGTCCCACCATATAGCTGACGAGTTTCTCGACGCTCAATTGATGGGTCGGTTGCGTGGTGATGACTTGCCCGTCCCGCAGCACGGTCACCGTATCGGTGATCTTGAAGAATTCGGCGAGTTTGTGGGTGATGTAAATAATCGTGACCCCATGTTCTTTCAAGGTGCGCAGTATTTCCATCAACTGATTGATCTCGGTTTCGGCCAAGGCGCTGGTGGGTTCGTCGAGGATCAAAATGCGCGCATTTTCGGAGAGGGCCTTAGCAATCTCGGTCATCTGCATCTTGCCGACACCTAAGTTTTTGACAATCGCCTGAGGTTGGATGTCGAGTTTGTACTTGTTGAGCAATTGCTGCGTTTCGGCGTAAAGCCGATCCCAGTTGATGGCCCCGTTTTCAAGCGGTTCTTTTCCCAGGAAGACATTCTCTCCCACCGTCATACTCGGCACCAACGTCAGCTCCTGATACACAATGGCGATGCCTGTCTCCATAGCTTGGCGGATGGAGGGGCCCTCCAGTTTTAGCTCCTTCCCTTCGATGAAAATCTGACCTTCGTATGTTCCCCATGGATAGACCCCGGACAGAATTTTCATCAACGTGGATTTACCCGCGCCATTTTCACCGCAGATGCCGTGAATTTCGCCGCGGCGGATCTTGAGAGAAACATTCGATAAAGCTCTAACGCCGGGAAAATGTTTGGTAACATGGCGAATGTCGAGAATGACATCCTCTTCGGGTATGATAGCGTCTCTGACCATATCGTCGTCCATTGACCTACTTCCTTACTTGTGTTAATCCGAACAGAGTCAGCCGTTATTGTGGCCACTCGCCACGGCAAGCACCTTTATCGGTTAGAAGTTGACATTTCCATAGGGGAATATTTACCCTGAATTTTGAGGAGACGGCCTCCTTGAAGTAGGGGAACGATACTACTACAAGGAGGCACGTACTCACTCAGCGATTAGTTATCAAGCAACGGCGGAATTAGGGTTTGGGAGGCCGTTGACTCTCAGGAATGTCACGATAGACATCGTCGTAAGATTGGAACTTGCTCTTGACGACGAGATCGTAGACATTATCTTTGTTGACCTGATAGACCGGCAGGAATTTGCAGGGCACCTGACCCGTCTTGGAGGGATCATTGGTGAGTTCGGCCATTGAGTACATCTGGAGGTCAGCCTTCTCGCCCTTCAGCAGTTTATCCACCAGGTCCACTGCCAACGGTGACAGATCGCGGATGTCCTTCAAGATGGAGACGGTGAGTTCACCCTTGACGATGCTATTGCAACCATCGGCGGTCGCGTCTTGCCCGGAGATGGGGACAACCCCGGCCAACTTCTGGGCCTTCAGGGCCTGCAGCGCGCCCAAGGCAGTCCCATCGTTAGAAGCGACAACGGCATCAATGTCGTTGTTGGTTGCCGTCAGGATGTTCTCCATGATCTTGAGGGCATTGGCGGCATCCCAGTTGTCCACCCACTGATCGGCAACGATTTCGATCTTGCCCGCGGCCACCAGGGGATCCAGAATCTCGTCCTGCCCCTGGCGGAAGAGGATGGCGTTGTTATCGGTGGGGCTACCGCCCAGCTTCACGACACGCGCCTTACCCTTTGCAGCCACATCCCAGTTCTCAATGTCCAGCGCTTTCATCACACCCAAAGCCTGCTGGCGGCCCACTTCGACGTTGTTGAAGGAGACGTAAGCGGCAATGTCGGTGGACTTGATCAGGCGGTCGTAGGCAATGATGAGGACGCCTTGCTTAGCGGCCTTGCTGGCTGCGGTAGCGGCAGCATCACCGTCCTCCGCCACGATGATGATGGCTTTCGCACCCTGGGTGACCATATTGTCGATCTGGTCGTTCTGCAGTTTCACATCGTGGTTGGCTTCCTGAGAGATAACCTCATACCCCTTCTCCTCGAGCAGCTTGCGCATCAGGATCTCTTCATTCTTCCAACGCTCGGTGGCGAAGTCCGAGAACGAAAGACCGACCTTAATTTTGCTGCTTTTCTTGCAGCCGGTGAAGCTGGTCAACAGCATGAGGATTACCAGAATTGTGATCAAAGATCGAGTAAACCTGCGAGACATTTTTTGTACCTCCTAAAGTTGTGTGTTTTTGAGTGAATAGTGAAAATGGGCCGAGATGATATACGAATCGTTTTGCTTCTTGGAATTTTTTCCCTCCTTAATGTGTTGTGTGTACGGATCAGGGTAGCCGACGCGAACGGCACAAGTCCCCCTTTATATAGAGAGTACGCCAAAAACGTGCCTATTTTACAACGGTGTTTCTGATCTTTCCATTGCCCTTTTCCCTCATGTTATCGAGTGGAAGTCCCCTAATAGACATTAGGGGACTTCCCCCTATTCGAAGATTGAGTATAATGACAATTATGGCGAAGATACGCGTTGTCTTGGCGGATGATCACACGGTTGTGCGCGCCGGGATTCGCAATGCCCTGGAAAGCATCCCGGACCTTGAAGTCGTCGGTGAAGCCGGCAATGGGCCGGATCTGTTGACGTTGTTGCGCAATTTCCGCCCTGATTTGGCGATCATTGATGTCACAATGCCACAATTCGAGCCTATTGTGACGGTGCGCCATATCTGTGCCGAATATCCTGAGCTGAAAATCCTCATCATCAGTGCCTACGATGATATCGTGTATGTGCGGGGTTTGCTGGCGGCCGGCGCGCATGGCTATCATCTCAAAGATCAACCGCTGTGTGATCTTACTTTGGCCGTCGAGCGGGTGCTTCGAGGTGAACGTTGGGTATCCAGCCCCTTGCTCGATAAACTGGTGTTCGACTCCTCGAATACCGAGGCGGGGGAGGTGTTGAGCGCCCGTCAGCGTGATATCCTGGAGTTACTGCGTAAGGGATGTTCGAATCAGGATATTGCATCGGCGCTGGGTTTGAGTGCGAAGACGGTCGAGAATCATTTGACCCGTCTCTACCGTCAACTTGGGGTGTCCAATCGGGTGGAGGCCATTGCTTATATAATGCAGCAACCCGAACGCTTGTCGGTCTCCGGGGCCGAGGTTGCCCGTAATTGCGAGGGCCCGGTGGTCAATACGCCCTCCATCAATTTGCTGTTGGTGGATGATAATATCCGCTATCGTAATCGCCTGCGGCAGATGGTGGCCCGGGCTTATCCACAGGCTACCATTTATGAGGCTGATGGCAATCGCACCGTTATCCAACTGATCAAGCGTGTCACGGTTCATCTGGCGTTGGTGGATGTGGTGTTGGGTGATGAGAGCGGCATTCAATGCGCGCGTAATGTGCGGGCAATCTCGCCGGCGACGCGGGTGGTACTGATCAGTGCTTATCCCGATGCAGAGTTTCACCGTAGCGGGCTAGAGGCCGGCGCATGCGCCTTTTTGGATAAGAAGAATATTGATATTGCTACCCTGCATCATATCATCGGTGACATTATAACATTTTGAGCTGCCGGCCAGGAGCGGCTTCTGCCTGCCCCGGCCATGGTCTCGGCGTGCTGTCTTGTCCTCTTCACGCCGCCTCGTCGGCCTATGTTATGGCTTCTCCTCTCGGCACAGCGGCATTTTGTGCGCCAGATATTGGCGTAGGACCGCACTCCGCGTTGTCGCCATGACGGCACAAGCTGTGGCGATGGGGACGATGACCTCCGGTGCGAGTTGATCGAGAAAATCCTGTGGAGACAGTTGCCCCTCGAACAGTGAAGTCGCGCGTTGCAACAACCGTCTACTGTTTTCCATTCCCAAACGTTGATAAACAAACAGCGAGAGGGGTGAATTGCTTATATCAAAGCTCGCCACACCGGCGCGGCCATACTTTAACAGCCGCAGAATCGGCGAAGGATCCTCAGAGGTGTTATAGGGTTCAGAAAATGGCAGGAAGTCCTCTAAACGCACATAGTCTTTGCCGTCATCATCAATATTGCCCATAAAGAGCGCCATCGGCGCATCACCGCCGCTCAACTCGGCCAACGCCTCCAGAATCGCGGCGGTAAGTAACTTGATGGTCAGATAATCGCGGGCGGTGTAAACGTTTTGATGCGCGAGCCGCACCATCTCGGCGTATTCTTCCGCCGATGGGGCGTTTCGATAGCGGTTGAAGATCACATCGGGATTGAGCCGGTTGAGGAAGTCGGCCATTTTTTGCAGAGCCTGCCGGTAGTTGCGGATCGTGTAAATGCCTTTGAGCCTTAGGGAGGGGTTCGTTTCGGGGAGCAGTTTCCATGTTCCGTCCAGAAAGAGCGCCGTATCCTTTTCGGCGAAGCTGGCGACATCACGATTGGAGAAGTTGACGGCTAATTCAACGGTCTGGGCGATTTCTTCGGGATCCATGCCGTAGCCATAGCGTGCGTTGATTGTGTTCAGGCGATGTTCCAAGACTTCGGCCGGACTTTCGGCCTGGGCGTTGGGCGGCCGAAAGGGGATGGTGGCCTCGATACATGCGGTCGCTTTCAACAAATCTTTCGCTCCAACGACGCCGTTCAGGCTCAAATTCATTGTGAGCGCACTCAGAAACTCGTTTTGTCCCTTGGAAGGCGATAATTGTTGTCCGGGGTGGTAGTCAAAGACTTCCAACGTGCGGATGAAAGCAGTATCGGCGGGATCGAAGTGGGCGACGAGGCACAAACTGCCCTCTCTTTCACATAGATAAGGGGCAATCAGCGCGTAGATTTCCGGAATGAAGCCTTCATCCACTTGATAGTAGACGATGTCATGGTAGAGCGCCGCGAGGGCTTGGATGGGTTGGGAGGCATCGGACAAAGAGAAGATATGTTCCGGGGTGTGGAAATAACGGGCTTGCACGCTCATGGCCTTGTGTACCATGATTGCCAACCCTTCGAGTTTGAGCAGCGAAATCTCGGTATTCAAACCTTGAAAGGCGTCTTTGAAGAGTTTGATAGTTTTTTGGATTGTCCCGATCTCCATTGATTCCTCTAAAAATTAGATCGTCCCCAGTCCTATTCTTTACGTTTAACGCCGGTATGCCGATGGTGCCGATCGTGTTGTCTCTCTACCGCTGGTAGAGCCGGCTTGGGCAAGTTGACTTTGGCTTCGACGGAAGAGGAAATATTAGTATCCCTGTGCCCTTTTCTGCCTGCAGTATAGCATAAAAATCCAAGTTGTTGTACTGGCCAGATGTGTCAGTTCAACGCCAGATCGTTCAGACGCAGCGATTTTCTGGCTCTGCGCCTACGATCGCTTTGCCGAGCCGGTCTATGCGATTTTCCCTTCCCTCCATAACAAAACTTCCATCCATCGAAATTATAGAATGGTCTACGGAGCTTGTCAAACCCCTCTCCCGTAATTGCTCACTTCGCCATCTGCGGTATACTATTCCTTAACGTCTATGGTAACTGTTCAAGGGGTGTCCATTTCACCGCAGAGGACGCGGAGCGCGCAGAGATTGCGGAGGCAAAATGCTGCCACATTGCTCCCAGGTCTGCCCATCCATCCATCTCAGCGGTCTTTGCGACCTCGGCGGTGCAAGATCTATGACCTATTCCGAAAATAAGTCAGCAGATTGAGCAGATTTTTGAATGCGCAAAGAACAATCTGCGTGAATCTGCGAAAATCGGCGTCCGGCAGCTTCTGAACCATTTTCATCTTTGGGGGAGCGCGTCGCTCATGGTGTCTGCTGAGCAGTTACCGTCTATGACTTCCGATGAAGGTGGAGAGCACTCATGAAAGCAGCAATTGTAGAAGAGGCGCATAACCACGTTGTATGGGAAATTGAAACATCGCTCCTGGGGGTGGAGCTTGGTCTGTTGATCGGTGGGACATGCGCGGCTCTGGTCCTGGTCGCTACCCCCAGTCCTCTCCGGTGGACGGTGGCCGGTCTGGTGTTGATGTTGACCGTTCTGAGCGGTGGCTTTCTGGCGTTGACTACGCCGCTCGGCGAACGTGGCGAATTAGTGCGTACCCTGGATGGAGGGAATGTGACCCGCCTGCGCCGTTGGCTGTTTTTCGGTCGAAGGCTGGCCTGGGAAGCGCCTCTGGCGGTCATCACGGCTTTTCGTCCCGAACTGTGTACTTTTGAGGACAATGCTGCCCAGACCTATACGTTATCGCGCTTGGTGGCGGTCTTGACGGATGCCGAGCCGGTGCCGTTGACGGATTGGCTTGATCCATCCTTTGTGCTCGATCTGGTTAAATCGTTGACCAAAGCCGCCCGCTTGGCCTCTGAGGCAGAATGGTCGCCGGTAGAGGAAGGCTCTATCGCCTAGAGGGCATCGTCCTCGGTCGCCGCGATCATGGCGAAGCCGATCGCGTGGTGAAGCTGTTGACGGCCGAGGGCAGTGTGGACTTATTGGCGAAAGGCATTCGCAAACCACGTTCCCGCAAGGCCGGCCACCTGGAGCTTTTTGCCAAAACGCAGGTATTGGTATCGCGGGTTACGGGGTCGTGGGATATTATCAGCCAGGCCGAGGTGATGGAGGTGCGTCCACGGCTTCAGGAGGATTTTCGCCTGGGCACCTATGCACGTTACATCGCCGAGCTGGCCATCCGCTTTTTTGAGGGTGAGACCGATCCACAGCTTTACACGCTGGTTGATGATGTTCTCTCCCGTTTGGAAAGGGATGCGAACCCGGCCTTGCTGACGCGGTGGTATGAACAGCAAGTGTTGGCGTTGGCGGGTTTTCGACCGGAGTGGGGGACATGTGTGGGTGAACGGGAGGGTACCTTGTGCCACGCTGTCCTGCGTCCCCGTGCCGATGATCAACGGCCCTACGGTCTGGATATGGAGCATGGTGGGGCCGTGTGTCACGACTGCTTTGACTTGAGCACGGGTGAGCAGCGGTTGCGTCCGTTGTCGCCGAGTGCGCTTTCGTGGTTACAAGCCTTGCAACGGCGTAGCTTTGACGACGTGACGCAATTTACTTTGCCGGAGCGCACGGCTAAAGAGCTGGCGCAGGTCATGGAGCAGTATATCGCCTATCATCTGGAACGACGACCGGCAGCTTTGCGCTTGCTGCACGACAGTCGCGGATAAAAAATCGGCAGACACTATGAGCAATATTCTCCACACAAAGATGAAAATGGTTCAGAAGCTGCCGGACGCCGATTTTCGCAGATTTACGCAGATCAATTTTTTGAACCATCCAAAAAATCTGCTCAATCTGCTTAATCTGCTGACAGAAACAATTTTTTTCATCAAAGGTGCTATCTTCGGAATAGATTAAGCCGATTTTTACAATTCGGTTTCGTGTGTTCTGTAGTTTATTGTCATAGGTAAACTGATGGCAAAAGTTGTGGATTGGTTGTTGGAAGGCGAGCCGTGGGTGGAATATCGCGCGCGGGTGGACCTATTGCGCCAAGCGGAGGATGCGCCTCACGTTGCGGCGGCGCGACAGGCGATGCTTGCGCATCCGCAAATCCAGGCGTTGTTGACCGAACTTGCGGCATGGCCTGGCCCACCCTTGAAGCGCCACAATGACGCGGGGCATTTGCTGCACAAGCTGGCGTTTGTCGCCGATGTGGGCTTGCGTCTGGGTGATCCCGGTGTTGATCGGATTGTCGAGCGCGTGCTGGAGCGTCAATCGGCGCAGGGCCCGTTCCAGATCATTATGAACATTCCCGTCCATTTTGGCGGCAGCGGCGTTGATGAAGCGAACTGGGCCTTGTGCGATGCCCCCTTGGTGAGCTATGCCCTGTTGAAATTGGGAATGGGGGATGATGTGCGGGTGCAGACGGCTGTAGCGTACCTGGTAAGCCTGGTGCGCGAGAACGGCTGGCCCTGTGCCTGTGCGCCGGAGATGGGCAAGTTCCACGGCCCAGGACGGGCGAGTGATCTGTGCCCTTACGCCAACCTGCTCATGCTCAAGCTCCTGGCGGAACACTCGGCATGGCATGATTCGGTGGCAGCGCATACCGGCGCGGAGGCGGCACTCGACTTGTGGGCGCAGCGCAAAGAGCGACGTCCCTATCTTTTTGGGATGGGGACGGACTTCGCCAAACTCAAAGCATCGCTCATCTGGTACGATATCCTGCACGTTCTGGACGTACTCACACGCTTCCCGTGGCTGCAGAATGATCCGCGTTTGCAGGAAATGGCGACCCTCGTGGTCGCCAAAGCCGATGCGGACAATCGCTTCACGCCTGAATCTATCTGGACGGCGTGGAAGGGCTGGGATTTTGGTCAGAAGCGCGTCCCTTCGCGTTGGCTGACGCTGCTCGTCGTGCGCATGCTCGATCGGCTATCTGCCGCGGATTTTCACAGGAGTATCTATTCGTGAAAATCGGCGTGGATTCGTGATTAATCTTGAGGAATTGAATGAATACAGAACTCTTTGTCGCGCCGGATCAATATATCACCGCCGAATTTACCCTTCGCAGCTACATGCCCGGCGACGGGCCGCTGCTGGCGGAGGCGGTCAATGTTTCGTACGAACACCTGAGGCATTTTATGCCATGGGCCAAGCCGTACACCGCAGAAAGCGAGGCCGAGCAGACCGTCCGCCGTTGGCGTGGTGAGTACCTCCTTGCCTCGAATTTCACCCTGGGAATCTTTGCTCCCGACGGTAAGCAGCTGTTGGGAAGCTCTGGCTTTCATCTGCGCGAGGGCGAGTTGAGTAACCGCGCCGCCGAGATCGGTATGTGGATTCGCGCCGACGCCGCCGGGCAGGGCTTAGGGACGCGCGTGCTGCGCGCCATCCTCACCTGGGGTTTCTCCGACTGGCCCTGGGAACGTTTGACCTGGCGCTGCCTCGAACAGAATATTGCCAGCCGCCGCGTTGCCGAAAAGGCCGGGATGCAATTCGAAGGCCGCTTCCGTGCCGCCGTTCGCCTGCCCGACGGTACGCGCGAAACCACTCTCGCCTTCGCCGCACTGAAGGATGAATGGGTGAGTGGTAATCGGTAACTGGTAACTGGTGATTAGGGATGGGGGAGATTGGCCGATCCTCTCATTCGCTGATTCTTTGATTCGCCATTCGCTATTCGCCATTCGTAATTCGCACAGGAGGTTACTAATGGATGTATTCGAAGCCATTCGCACCCGGCGCAGTGTGCGCGCATTCACGGGGGAGGCGATCCCGCGTGAGGAGTTGGAGAAAATCGTGAATGCCGGGCGACTCGCGGCCAGCGGCAGCAATCGCCAGCCATGGGATTTCATTGTCATCACCGATCGGCAGATGATTGAACAACTGAAGACCACTTCGGAATGGATCGGGAAGGCCGGGGCATTGATTGCTGTGGTTATGGATCCCGAATCGCGCTGGTGGTTGGAGGATGGAGCTGCGGCCGTACAGAACATGCTCCTTGCGGCGACCGCTTTGGGTTACGGCTCATGCTGGCTTGAGGGC
>FWPV01013243.1_pt1 | contig 12458 bp, 9 predicted proteins | sample 2228371 | NCBI WGS metagenome assembly FWPV01 (sample SAMEA103939776, study PRJEB20133) | metagenome | reverse complement strand
TCAACATCGTCAGCGGCAACCAGCGCGTGGTGCGGCCGCGACTGGAGGATGCACGTTTCTTCTACAACCAGGACCGCAGGGAACGGCTGGAAACGCGGGTGCCACGCCTGGGCAAGGTGGTCTATCACAACAAGCTGGGCACCCAGCTTGAGCGCGTGGCGCGCGTGCAATTGCTGGCCGGGAAAATCGCGCGCCTGCTGCAGGTCGATGCGGCCCAGGCCGAACGCGCCGCCTGGCTGGCCAAGGCCGACCTCGTCACCGGCATGGTCGGCGAATTCCCTGAGTTGCAGGGCATCATGGGCCGCTATTACGCGCAGCACGACGGTGAACCGGCGGCGGTGGCCGCGGCGATCGCCGAACACTACCAGCCGCGTTTCGCCGGCGACCGCCTGCCGGAGCACCCGGTGTCCTGCGCCGTCGCACTGGCCGACAAGCTGGAAACCCTGGCCGGGCTGTTCGGTATCGGGCAACTGCCGACGGGAGACCGCGATCCCTTCGCATTGCGCCGCCATGCGCTGGGGGTGATCCGGCTGCTGGTCGAACGCGACCTGCCGCTGAAACTCGACGCCCTGGTTAACGACGCGTTCTCGGTGTTCGCGAAGGAGCTGAAGCTCGCGGACGCGCACGCCGATCTCGAAAACTTCGTGTTCGAACGCATGCGCGGCTATTTCACCGAACAGGGCTACAGCACCCAGCAGATCGACGCGGTGCTGGGCCTGCGTCCGGTCGTCGTGCACAAAATCCCGCTGCAACTCGCCGCCGTGCGCGCCTTCGCCGCTCTGCCCGAATCGGTCAGCCTCGCCGCCGCCAACAAGCGGGTCGCCAACATCCTGCGCCAGGCCGAGGGCAAGGGCGAAGCGGGGCGCGATGCCGACCCGAAGCTGCTGCAGGAGCCGGCTGAGCGTGCCCTGTTCGACGCCCTGAAAAACGCGTCGGCCACCGCCACGCCGCTGTTCGAGCGCGGCGACTACACCGGTTATCTGAAAACCTTCGCGGTGCTGAAGGCGCCGGTCGATGCCTTTTTCGACGGCGTAATGGTGATGGCCGAGGATGCCGCACTGCGCCGCAACCGCATGGCGCTGCTTGCCGACCTGCAGCGCGAGATGAACCGCATCGCTGATATCGCAAAACTCGCGGCATAAAGCCCTCACTCCTCACTCCTGCCCCCTCACTAAGCAATGAAACTCGTCATCCTCGACCGCGACGGCGTGATCAACCACGACAGCCCGTCGTACATCAAGAGTCCCGACGAGTGGAAACCGATCCCCGGCAGCCTCGAGGCGATTGCGCTGCTCAACCAGGCCGGTTACCGGGTACTGGTCGCCACCAACCAGTCGGGTGTCGGCCGCGGCCTGTTCGAAATGGCGACGCTGAATGCTATCCACGACAAGATGCACCGCGCGCTGGGCGCCCTTGGCGGACGGATTGACGGCATTTTCTATTGCCCGCACGCACAGGATGCCGGCTGCAGCTGCCGCAAGCCGAAGCCGGGGCTGCTCGAGGAAATCTCGCGGCGCTTCGGCGTCAGCCTCGACGGCGTGCCCTTCATCGGCGATTCGCTGCGCGACCTTCAGGCCGCCACCGCGGTCAGTGCCCAGCCGGTGCTGGTGCTGACCGGCAAGGGCAAAAAGACGCGCAAGGACGGAAACCTTCCCGAAGGCACGGTCGTCCACGACGACCTGGCCGCGGCCGTGCACAGCCTGCTGCAATGATCCTGCTGACCGCGCTGCGTTCCACCGTCTTCGCGGCCATCCTGATCCTCATCACCCCGGTATTCGCAGCCATCGCGCTGCTGACCTTCCCGCTGCCGCCGCTGACGCGGTACCGCATCATCACCGCATGGACCCGCTGCATCATCTGGGCCGCGCGCGCCATCTGCGGCATCCGCTACCGGGTCATCGGCGCCGAAAACATTCCGCAGAAACCCTGCGTCATCCTGTCCAAACACCAGTCGGCCTGGGAAACACTGGCCTTCCAGCTGATTTTTCCGCCGCAGGTGTGGGTGTTGAAGAAGGAACTGCTGCGCGTGCCCTTCTTCGGTTGGGGACTGGCGATGCTGTCACCGATCGCGATCGACCGCAGCCTGCGCCGCGAAGCACTGCAACAGCTGATCGAGCAGGGACAGCAGCGGCTGGATGCCGGTTTCTCGATCGTCATTTTCCCGGAGGGCACGCGCATTCCACCCGGCGCCCGCGGCAAGTACCGCCCGGGCGGCGCAAGGCTCGCCGTGCAGACCGGCACCGCGGTGCTGCCTGTGGCGCATAACGCCGGCCGCTGCTGGGGACGAAACGCCTTCCTCAAACACCCGGGACTGGTCACCGTCAGCATCGGCCCGCTGATCAGCCCGGAAGGCCTCGATGCGGAAACGCTGTCAGCCCGCGTCGAACATTGGATCGAAGACGAAATGCTGCAGCTCGATGCGCGCTGAGCGTTCGGCCGGAATGCAATCCGCCGAACAGGCGATCGAACTCGCGGGCAGCCGCATCGCCTACCGGCTGCAGCGATCGCCGCGCCGGCGCACCATTGCGCTGCTGATCGACGACCGCGGCCTGCGCGTGGCGGCGCCGCTGCGCGCTCCGCAGCGGGCCATCGATGACCTGCTGCGGCAACACGCAGCCTGGGTCATCCAGAAGGTCGGCGACTGGGAGCGCAAAAAGCCGGCACCCCGGCTGTGGGTCGCCGGCGAACAGATCATGCTGCAGGGGACGCCGCGGACGCTGGCGATCTGCCCCGGCATCTCCGAGCCGCATCTTGCAGGAGACCGGCTGCTGGTCAACGCGGCGCTGGATAGCGCAGCCATCGAATCCGCGGTCCGGCGCTGGCTGAAACAGCGCGCGCTGGCGCACTTCACCCTGCGCTGCCATGCCTACAGCACGCAACTCGGCCTGCCGGCACCTGCCGTGCGGCTGTCGAATGCGCGCACGCGCTGGGGCAGCTGCCATGCCATTGGCCGCATTCGCATGAACTGGCGCCTGATCCAGGTGCCCGACGCCTGGATCGACTATGTCGCCGCCCATGAGGTCGCGCACCTGCGGCAGATGAATCATTCGCCGGCTTTCTGGCAAAGCGTCGCAACACTGGTGCCGGATCATCGCGAACGCCGCACGGCGCTGCGGCGTGAGGCGCATCGCTACCTGCTGCCCTGACCGGCAGTTCGAAGCAGGCGCTGTGCTACACTGCCCGCCACTTTTCGCGCGAGCATTCCAGTGCGTCCGACGTCGTTCAGCCTCCCCCTACTCGCCCTGTGCCTGATCCTGTCTGCGGGTTGCGGCTACAAGGGACCGCTCTACCTGCCCAAGGACAAGCCCGCGCCGGCAAAACCCGCGCCGCAGCCTGCACCCGCCGCCAATCCGGCAGGCCAGCCATGAACGCATTCAGTTACCGCAACGGCGAGCTGCATGCCGAAGACGTGCCGCTTAGCCGGATCGCCGCCGAACACGGCACGCCCTGCTATGTCTATTCCCGCGCCGCGCTGACCCGCGCCTGGCGCGAATTCGACGCCGCCTTCGCCGGGCGCGAGCACCTGCTCTGTTACGCGGTGAAAGCCAATCCCAACCTCGGCGTGCTCGATGTATTCGCGCGCCTGGGCAGCGGTTTCGACATCGTGTCCGGCGGCGAACTGGCACGGGTCATCGCAGCCGGTGGCGATCCGCGCAAGGTGGTGTTTTCCGGCGTCGGCAAGACTGCCGCCGAAATGCGCCAGGCGCTGCAGGCCGGCATCCTCTGCTTCAACGTCGAGTCGGCAGCCGAACTGGAATTGCTCAACCGCGTCGCCGGCGAACTCGGACAGGTCGCCCCGGTCAGCCTGCGGGTGAACCCGGACGTCGATGCCAAAACACATCCTTACATCGCCACCGGACTCAAGGAAAACAAGTTCGGCGTCGCTTACGACGAGGCGCTGGCAACCTACCGCCGCGCCGCGGAACTGCCGCATCTGCACATCGAGGGCGTCGACTGCCACATCGGTTCGCAGCTCACCGAGGTCGCCCCCTTCATCGCCGCGCTGGAGCGCGTGCTGGCGCTGGTCGATGCACTGGAACGCGAGGGCATTGCCATTCGCCATCTCGATCTCGGCGGCGGACTGGGCATCCGCTACCGCGACGAAACACCGCCGGCGGTGGCCGAGTACGCGCAGGCGCTGATTGCCGCGCTGGGTGACCGTCCGCAGAAACTGCTGTTCGAGCCGGGCCGCCTGCTCACCGGGAACGCCGGGGTCTTGCTCTCCACCGTGCTTTACCTCAAACCGGGACAGGACAGGAGTTTCGCCATCGTCGATGCCGCAATGAACGACCTGATGCGCCCTGCTCTATACGAGGCCTGGCACGAGGTGCTGCCGTTGCGCGAAGGCGCCGCCGGCGACCGCTCTTACGACATCGTCGGCCCGGTCTGCGAAAGCGGCGACTTCCTCGCCCGGGATCGCAGGATCGCCGCCGCCCCGGGCGAAGTGCTCGCCATCGCGTCCGCCGGCGCCTACGGCATGAGCATGTCCTCCAACTACAACACCCGGCCACGTGCCGCCGAAATCATGGTCGACGGACGGCAGATGCATGTCGTGCGTGATCGCGAAAACGTCGCCGCACTCTTTGAGAACGAACATCGTTTGCCGGAATGACATTGTCAAAACCGCCCGCAACGGACGGTTGCAGCGCCGCATCCAGGTGTTGCCGCAAATCCACAAACGCAATTGCTTGATCAAATAAACTTGACAAAGGTGTTGCATTTTTTTTTCGCCATAGCATAGAATTGGCGCACCGAACACGGTTCCCGTAATTTTTTTGCGATGATCGTGTGCTGGTAGTGCGGAACTTAAGCCGCATTCAGACGATGCCTAAGTTAACTTTTAAGGAGACGATGATGGCAGCGAAGAAAAAGGCGAAAGCCAAGAAGAAAGTAGCCAAGAAGAAAGTAGCCAAGAAAAAGAAGTAGATAGTAAGTAGTTGCGAAGGCCGGGTAACTCCCGGCCTTCGCTTTTGGTCTCAGCGTTTTTTTGGTCTCCGCGTTTTCTTGATCTCCGCTTTACTTTAGTCCCCGCTTTCCAGTCCTCAGCTCCGGGTCTTCATTTTCCGCATCACCTTTGGTGCAGGCGCCCGCCGGATCCCGATCCGCACATGCTTTCCGCCGCAACTGTTCAGCCAATGCTGTCACCGGGCCGGAAAACAAAAATCCCTTTATAATCAAATGTTTATATAACTATTTTGAATGAGCACAGCCAGCGCCCTTGTCAATCACGGCTGCATGCCGCAACAACTCAGGGATTGAGCTGCCGGTACACGGCGTCAGCCACGCGCAACAGTTCCTCGCGTCCTGTTTCGCCGGACAAGGCATAACCGAGACGACCGTCGAGCCAGTAGAAAACACTGACGCCGTTTTCCTGCGCGAAGCGGAAAGCCGTCTGCGCGCGGGTGTCGCCGCCGGCGCGCACGTACAGGGTCAGGCGCTGGCCCTTGATGTCCTGATACATGAATTGCGCGGCCGGTCCGCGCTCGCCGGGCAACAGCCGTCCACCAACCAGCGAATACCCAAGCGCCGCGAGATGCGGAATCTTCAGACTGGCACCCAGGCGTTTCGACAGCCAGCGCACCAGATGCGCTTCCTGGTCGGCGCCGACTTCCACCGGATGTCGCACTTCCGGGCTGTAAACCGCATGCGCCACCGCCGCCACCCTTGCCAGATGCAGGTTTTGCACACGCTCGGCGCTCACATAGGCATGCAGCTGCCAGCCCGCAATGCCGCTGACCACCATCAGGGCGGCGACCGCGGCATTCCGGCGCAGCGGCCCCGCGATTTTTCGCATGTCCGGACGCAGCCGCAGGGGCAGCGTTTCGTTCAGCAGCGGATCGTAGGCGGCGCGCATCGCGGCGTCCTGTCGCCGGTAGTCGGCGATGCGCCGGGCGTCCTCGGGATGCTGCACGAGCCAGGCCTCGACCTCGGCCGCGCGCGCCACCGGCAGACGGCCATCGACATGGGCCTGCAACTCGCTTTCGGTCACCGGCATTTCGCTCATTTGACGGCCTTCAGCGGCGCGCTGCTGTCGGGCAATCCCTGCAGCAGCCGGCGCAGGCGCTCCCTGCCGCGCGACAGCCTCGACATCACGGTGCCGATCGGCACCTCGAGCACCCGCGCCGCCTCCTCGTACGACATCTGCTCCAGACCGACCAGCAGCAGCACCGTGCGCTGCTCGGCGGGCAGCAGCTGCAGCGCCGCATCAAGATCGCGGATCTCCAGCCGGTCGCCGGCCTGCGGCTGCGGCAGGTCTTCCAGCGCGCCATGCAGCGGCACCGTCCGGCTGACGGCGGCGCTGCGCAGCTGATTGATGAACACGTTATGCATGAGGGTAAACAGCCAGGCGCGCAGATCGCTGCCCTTGCGCCAGAGATCCTGCTTGAGCAGCGCCCGCTCCAGCGCATCCTGCACCAGGTCGTCGGCAGCGCTGGCATCCCCGGTCAACGCCCGGGCATAGCGGCGCAGGCGCGGGATGTACTGCATGGCCTCGCTGGAGAATTCGTCGGATGCCTTTCGAGTCACCTGCCCTTGCCTCCTCAACATCCCTGCCTGCCGGCTTATTCCCTGCCGGCCCCGCCCGCTGACGGTGGAAACACATGCGCCGCCATGCCCCAGCGCGCGGCCAGTGTTTCCACCGCATTGAGGATCTCCTCGGCGCGCGCCGGATGATTGTACGCAGCCGCGGCCAGCCGCGACAGCGCCTGCGGCGTGCCGAATTCGAGGCCCAGCAGGCTGATCAGCTCCCCGGCGCCGCGCCCGGCAATTTCCGCGCCCAGCGCACGGCCGCTGTCGAGATCGGCCAGCAGGCGCAGGAAACCGCCACGCTCGCCGGCCGCGAGCGCGGCGGGATTGAAATCAAAGGACGCAAAACCCGCAGCGGGTTCGAGCTCCAGGGCCTCGGCCTGATCTTCGTTGAGACCGACCCGCGCCAGTTCCAGCGCGGAATACAGCACCTGCGGCACCCGGGCATCGTCGCGGCTCCGGCTGCCGGGCTGGAGGATGTCGGATACCGCCACCGCGGCATCGGCCAGCGCGTGATTGGCACTCATGCCGGGGTTGGCGACATCGCCGATGGCATAAATCCCGGGCGCCGCGCGGTTGTACTCGTCGACCTGCACATGGCCGCTGTCGCCGGTCGCGACGCCGGCCCGGGCCAGGTTCAAACCCTCGGTGCAGGGGCGGCGGCCGGTGCCGGCAAGCACCCAGTCGACGGCCAGATGTTCACCATCGGCCAGGGTCAGCTTCACGCCATCGCCAGCAAAGTCCGCAGCGGCTATGCGCGACTGCAGGCGCGGCCGGATGCCGGCCTCCGCCAGCGCTACACGCAGGGCCGCGCGTGCCGGTGCACTGAACGCACTGGAGGCCAGCGCTTCGCGACCGGTCAGCCAGGTCACCTCAAGACCCAGGCGGGACAGTATGAAAGCCATCTCGCTGCCGACAAACCCCGATCCCAGCAGCGCGACACGCCGTCCCGGGGGCGGCGGCTCGTCGAACAGGTCATCGGTCGTCAGCACACGCTGCAGCACCCTTTGCAGCGGCGCAGGCAGCCAGGGCCGGGAACCGGTGGCGATGACGATGTTGCGCGCTTCCAGCAGTTGGTCATTCACGCGCAGGGCATGCGGTCCCTCGAAGCACGCATCGCCATTGAGCATCCGGATACCGAGCCTGCCGAGGTAATCGACATAGCTGCCGCGCACGGTCTCCACCACCGTGCGCTGGTGATTCCATGCGCGCGCAAAATCGGCTTTCAGGGTACCGCTGATGCCGCGTTCGGCATGACGGGCCGCATCGGCAATCACGCAGGCACTGTGATACCAGGCCTTCTTCGGCACGCAGCCGCGGTTGAGGCAGGTGCCGCCCCAGGTGCTGCGCTCGACGATCACCACCTTCAGCCCGCGCAATGCCGCCAGCACCGCCGCGCGGTAGCCGCCGGGGCCGGAACCGATGACGATCAGATCCGGAGGCTCCACGTCCTAAGTCCTCCCGGCGACCAGGGCCCGCAGCCTTGCCGCGACGTGGTCGACCAGCTTCGGCCAGTCATCGAGTTGTGGCGCGGAAACGATTTCGACCGAGGGATACCACAGACAACGATGATCACCGCCATGCGCCCAGTAGTGAAACGGTGCGCGCTCTCCGGGATACAGCAGCCAGACCGGTTTGCCGAGGGCGCCCGCCAGGTGTGCGCTGGCGTTGCTGGTGGTGATGAGCAGGTCGCAGCACTCGAGCAAGGCCAGAACACTTTCGAGATCGTCGCGGTAATCGATGTCGTCAAAATGTTGGAGCCTGATTCCCCGCCGCTCCTCCAGCGCCCTGCGTTCGCCGGCAGTATCCCCGTACTGGACATTCACCCAGCTCACTCCGGCAGTTTCGAGCAAGGGCGACATCACATCAAGGGCAACGCTCTTGTTCGGTCCGATCCATCCCTTGCGGGCGCTGCGCCATGACAAGGCCACGCGAAACCCCTCGCCAAGGCGAGCGCTGATGCCCGCAACATGCCCGGGCAAGGCTTGCAGAAGGCTGCGGGGTTGGCTTGCGAAGCTGGCGCGATCCCCGCGAAACCACCGCGGCAGGGAACCGGCAAAGACGGCGGCGGCGGCGGTCGTCAGCGCCGGCGCCGGAGGGTCCGCAAACCCGACAAAGGATGCATCCGGAAAAGCTCGACGATAGGCGCCGATCAGCCGGGAATCGACCTCGAACAAAAAACGCCCGTCTCCGCTGCAAAGCTCGGGCATCAGCGTGGAGAACAGGATCTGGTCGCCGATTCCCTGCTCCGCCCACACCGCGACCGTACCGGAAATCGCAGTCCCCGGTCCGCTCCACCGCGGCATGGACTTGAACAAATCCACCGAATAAGGATGCTTCCTCATGTGATGGCGATATCCGGGAATCTGCAGGCGCGATTCATAATCGTCCCATGCCCTGGCGAAGTCATGCCGGAACAGCCTGAGCAGTGCCAGGTTGTGTCGCGCCTCGTCGAACCCTGCATCCAGTTCGAGGGCTTTAGAGAAACTCGCCCCGGCTGCGTCCAAATCGCCGCCGCGCTGCAATGCCATGCCCAGTCCGTTGTGGGCCGCTGCATCGCCGGGATCGGCTGCCGCGACCGCCGCGAACTCCGCCTCTGCCTGGTCCACCCGGTCAAGTTCGAGCAGCGCATTGCCGCGGTTGATGCGCGCATCCGGAAAATCCGGGCGCAGCACCAATGCCCGGTCAAAGCTCTGCAGGGCCTGCTCGAATTGCCCCGTTTCCATCAGCGCATTGCCGCGGTTGTTCCATGCATCGGCATGATCGGGCAACTGGCGCAGGACAGCATCGAAACTGTCCGCTGCCTCCGCAGCGCGGCCCAGCCCGAGCAGCGCGTTGCCGCGGTTGTACTGCAGGATCGGCGCGCCGGGCTGGGCGGCAAGTGCCTGCTCGAAACACTCGAGCGCCTCCCTGAACCGGCCCAGATCCTGGAGGGTGTTGCCCATGTTGCAGAGCACGGCAGGTTGCCCCGGTGCCGTTGCAAGCGCCTGCCCGAAACTGCGCAGCGCGGCCTCATGATGCCCCAGACGCCTCAGGGCATTGCCCTGACCAAATAGACTTTCGGGATCTCCCGGCACCTGCGCAAGCGCGCTACCGAAACTCCCGAGTGCAGCCTCGGCGTCCCCTGTTTCGAGCTGCAACTGACCGAGCAGGCGCCAGGCCGCGGCACTGCGCGGGTCCGCTTCTGTCGCCGCCAGCGCCAGTCGCCGGGCTTCAGCGAAGGCGCCCGACCCGGCGCGCAGCAAGGCCAGCAGGCAAAGGGCTTCCCCGTCACCCGGCCTCGTCGACAGGCGACGGCGCAGAATGGCTTCCGCTTCCGCTCCGCGGCCCCTGCCGTGCAATTCGCGGGCCCGCTCCACTTCACCCCGGATTTTCGGCATGGGATCGATTGTTCGAAAATTCAGACCAAAAACAGCGTGGCCAGTCCGAGAAAAATGAAAAACCCGCCGCTGTCGGTGATCGCCGTGATCATCACGCTGGAACCGATCGCCGGATCGCGTCCGAGTTTCTCCATCACCAGCGGAATGGCGACACCCATCACCGCCGCCAGCAGCAGGTTGAGCATCATCGCGCCGGTCATCACCAGCCCGAGCTGCCAGTTCTGGTAAATCAAAAAGGCAAAAAGACCCACCACGCTGCCCCAGATCAGCCCGTTCAGTGCCGAGACGCTGATTTCCTTGAGCAGCAGCTGGCGGGCACTGTCGCGGGTGATCTGCCCCAGCGCCAGCGCGCGCACGATCATGGTGGTGGTCTGGTTTCCCGAGTTGCCGCCGATGCCGGCAACGATCGGCATCAGCGCCGCCAGTGCCACCAGCTGCGCGATCGAATTTTCGAACACGCCGATCACGCGCGAAGCGATGAAAGCCGTCACCAGGTTGACCGCCAGCCAGGTCCAGCGGTTGCGCACGCTGCTCCACACCGAGGCGAACAAGTCCTCTTCTTCCTTCAGGCCGCCGGCGGAGAGGATCTCGCTGTCCTTGGCCTCGCGGATATAGTCCACCACCGCATTGATGGTCAAACGGCCAACCAGATGTCCCTGGACATCCACCACCGGCGCCGACACCAGTTCATAACGGTCGAAGGCGCTGGCGGCCTCGTGGGCATCCTGCTCGGGATGGAAACTGCGAATATCGCGGATCATCACCTCGCCCACCAGCATGTCGGGATCGCTCACCAGCAGGCGGTTGACCGGCAGCAGGCCGCGCAGATTCTCCTCGCGGTCGACCACGAACAGCTGGTCGGTATGGTCGGGCAGCTCGGTCAGCCGGCGCAGGTAGCGCAGCACCACTTCCAGCGTGACGTCTTCGCGCACCTCGATCATGTCGAAATCCATCAGCGCGCCGACCGCCTCCTCCGGATAGGACATCGCCGCACGCAGCTGCTCGCGTTCCTCGGTCGACAGCCCCTTGAACACATCGAGAATGACCTCGCGCGGCAGATCAGGCGCAAGGTCGGCGATCTCGTCGGTATCGAGCTGGCCGGTCGCGGCCACCAGCTCGCCCTCGTCCATGTGGGCGATCAGCGATTCGCGCACTGCATCCGACACCTCGAGCAGGATCTCGCCGTCGCGATCCGACTTCACCAGGTCCCACACCGCCAGGCGCTGATCGCGCGGCAAGGCCTCGAGAATGTAGGCGATGTCCGCGGAATGCATGCCCTCGAGCAGCTGCTGCAGTTCCGCCAGATGCTGGCGGTGGACCAGCGTTTCCACCAGCTCGTGGCGCGGGCTGTCCTGGCGCTGCACCAGGTTCTCGACCAGCTCGTGACGATGCAGCAGTTCGAGCACCTGCTCGAGCTGCGCTGCGACGCTGGGACGGTTTTCCTGCTTCTCGGCCACCTGCGATTCCGTAGAGGGGAGTGAACGGGTCGGACGAATCTGCGGCCACATTCTAGGTAGTACATGCTGCAGTGTCCAAGCATTCCTGCCCGTGGCCGCGACGCAGACAGCCCCTGCGGAAAAAGGTATCTTCGGCCTACGCTGAATCCCGCGTTTCCGTCCGACACCACAGCTCATGTCCGCATCACTGAACAACCGGCTGCACAAGGCACGCCAGCACCTGAACAACGGTGATGTCGCGGCCGCTCTCGCGCTGTGCTCGGAAGTGCTGGCGAAGGCGCCGCGCAATCCCGAGGCACTGATGCTGCGCGGCATCGCGTGCCTGATGAACAAGCAGCCGGCCGACGCGACACGGGATTTTCGCCAGGCGCTGGCGGCCGAACCCGGCAACGGCGCGCTGCTGGAATACCTCGGGCTCGCGCTGCTGACGCTCGGCAACTTCGCGGAAGCCGAACCGGTGCTGCAGCGCGCCTGCGCGCTCGCCGGCGCGCCGGCCTCGGCATGGATGCGGCTCGGACTGGCACAGTTGCATCAGGGCCGCGCCGGCGATGCCGTCACCGCGCTGCGGCAGGCACTGCAGAGGGCACCGGGACAGCCGGATTGCCTGCTGAACCTGGGCCATGCGCTGGCGGCCAGCGGTGATCGTGCAGCCGCGGCGACACAGTTCGAAGCCCTGCTGCAGTCAGTACCCGGCCATCCTGATGCGTTGTTCAATCTCGGCGTGCTCGAACTCGAGGCCGGCGACAACGATGCCGCGTGCCGGCGTTTCGAGGCGGTACTGGCGCGGGATCAGGGACACGGCGATTCGCGGGTCAACCTCGCGATTGCCCTCGAGCGGCAGGGCGACACTGACACTGCCGCGCGGCAACTGGAACAGGCGCTGGCCATCGAGCCGGCGCATCCCCACGCTCACGGCAGCCTCGGCCGCCTGCGGCTGATACAGGGCCGCCACGCCGACGCGCGCCGCCATTTCGAGGCCGCACTCACGGCGCTGCCGGGACTGCCGCCGGCACTGGAAGGCCTGGGCGCGGTGTCGCGCCTGCAGGGTCGCCATGCCGAAGCAGCACACTGGTACGGCCTGCTGCTGGAGCAGGAT
>FWPV01013239.1_pt1 | contig 12462 bp, 14 predicted proteins | sample 2228371 | NCBI WGS metagenome assembly FWPV01 (sample SAMEA103939776, study PRJEB20133) | metagenome | reverse complement strand
GACCTGGCGCCCCGATCCCCGCCGGGCGGAGGCGGGGTGGGCGCAGAGCGCGCGAGCGCTTCGGCCTCGTCCAGCCGCGAGCCTGGCGAGCGGGCCGGAAAGGGCGCGGCCGAGGGATCGGCCCCAGCCAGCCAAACCGATGAGGCGTCCGCGCCGCCGGCCTGGGCGAGGGATCTGCAGCGCCGTCAGGCCCTGACCCACGGCGCAGCCGTGGCCGTCCACGCCCTTGGCGCGGGCGACAGCCCGGGCGCGGGCCCAGCCCCCAACCTTTCGGAGGACAAGTCATGAGCTTGCTCAAGGGATCGGCCCGCTATGGGGCGACGCCAGAGCCGCAGACCGCCTATCAGCGGGCCGGCCAGGCCTGGGATGATCGGATCGGCGCCGCGCGCGTTCAGGCCTTTCACTGGCGCCTTGTGGCGCTTGGGCTCCTGGCCTTGAGCGCGGGGCTGACCGCAGGCCTCGTCACCCTGTCCTTGCGCGGCGGGGTCACGCCCTGGGTGGTCGAGGTCGACAAGCTGGGCGAGCCGAGGCTGGCTGCGCCCGCCGTCCAGGGCGCTCAGGCCAGCGATGCGGTGATCGCCTGGAGCCTGGCGCGGTTCATCAGCGATGTGCGCACCGTCTCCAGTGATCCGGTGTTGATGCGCCAGGCCTGGCTGCGGGCCTATGACTTCACAACGCCAGACGGGGCGGCGGCCTTGTCCGACTACGCCCGGCGCGCCGATCCCTTCAGCCAGGTGGGCAAGAGCCAGACCACCGTGGCGGTGAGCAGCGTCGTGCGCGCCTCGCCCAGGAGCTTTCGGGTGGCCTGGACCGAGCAGCGCTTCGAGGCCGGCCAGCTGGTGGCCACCGAGCGCTGGACCGCGATCCTGACCGTCGATCTCAAGCCGCCGCAAACGGCCGAAGGCCTGCGCGCCAATCCGTTGGGCGTCCTTGTCACCGCCCTGTCCTGGTCCAAGGAGTTCAGCACATGAGCCGTCTTTTCTTGGGCGCAAGCGGGGCCTGGCTGTTGCTGGCCTCGAGCGCTCTGGCGGGTCCGCCTGAGGGCGACGCGCAGTTGGCGGCGCCGGCCGGCATGGCCCACCTGGATTGGACAGAGCATGCGGTCTATCCGGTGATCGCCACGCCCGGACGCATCACCGACATCGCTTTGGAGCCAGGCGAAGTCCTGGTCGAAGCCGGCGCGATCGCGGCGGGCGACACCGCGCGCTGGGTGATCGGCGACACGACAAGCGGCGCAGGCAGCTCGCGGCGGGTGCATGTGCTGGTCAAGCCGACCGCACCGGATCTAGCCACCAACCTTCTGATCAACACCGACCGGCGCACCTACCATCTGGAGCTTCGCGCCTCGGCCAGGACCTGGCAGGCCCAGGTCTCCTGGCGCTATCCAACCGCGCCTGCGCCCCTGGTTGCCGCCGCGCCGCCGGCGCCCGTTCGCGCGGCGGGCCCGATCAATCACCGCTATCGCATTGAGGGGGACCATCCGTCCTGGCGGCCGCTGGCCGCCCATGACGATGGCCAGCGCGTCTATCTGACCTTTGGGGCGGATGTTCAGTTTGGGGACCTGCCACCGCTTTATCGCCTGTCGTCCGACGACGAGACCCGGGAGCTGATCAACTATCGCATCGAAGGGCGTCAGATCGTGGTTGATCGCCTGTTCGACCGCGTCGAGCTGCGGCTGGGCCTGAAGTCCAGGGTCCAGCGGGTGCGGGTTATTCGGGTCGCCGACGATTTGGAGGCCCGGTGATGAGCGCGAAGCCGGCAAGGTCCGACACCGAAATCGCCAAGGCGCTGCGCCTGCGGGCGACGCCCATCCCCGTGGCGAAGATCTCGCGCCGCGCCCTGATGGCCGCGAGCGCCATCGTCCTGGTGGGGATTTTCGGCGCGGTCGGATGGTCGATGCGCGAGTCTGGGCGGCGAGCGCCTAAGCCAGCGGAGGTCCCGGTCGCCGCCACGCCGTCGGAGCGCGTTATGGCCCTGCCCAAGGGCTATGCGGGCTTGGCGGCGGTTCCGGTTCTGGGGCCGCCGTTGCCGGGCGATCTTGGCCGGCCCATCCTGGCCGCCCAGAGGGCGCAGGGCGCTGACGGGGCGGGGGGCGACGTGGATGGTGCGCCGGCCTCGGCGCCTGTTGCGGCTCGCCCGCCCGTCGAACCGGACTTGGACACACGGGCGGCTTTGCGGCGCGCGGCGGCGCCCGGCGATCTCTTTGTGGCTGGGGCGCCTGGGCGCTGAGTTGCGCGCGGCGCCTCGCCCCTGGCGGCGGGGATATCGACGCCGCAAGATGCGCAGGATCCGCGCACAACGAGCCTTGAGCGGTTACAGGCGCCGGCCTCGCCCTATCTGCTACAGGCCGGAACCGTGATCCCTGCAGCCCTGATCACGGGCCTGTCGTCTGACGCCCCCGGTGTCGCCGTCGCCCAGGTCACCCAGGATGTCCATGACAGTCTAGGCGGCGGCTATCTGTTGATCCCGGCCGGCGCGCGCCTGATCGGGACCTATGAGGCGGCGGTCAAGACCGGCCAAAGCCGGCTGTCCGTCGTCTGGACCCGCCTGATCCTACCGTCGGGCCGATCGGTGGTTCTTGAAAACCTGCCGGGCGTTGACCGTCAGGGCATGGCCGGCTTGCAAGATCAGGTGGATCGCCATGGCGGCCAGATCCTGGCGGCGGGCGCCTTGAGCACGCTCCTGGCGATCGGCGCGCAGAGCGGATCTTCGAGCGACGACTCTGACCTTGTCCGGGCGCTACGTCGCGGCGGCGCCGATGCGGTCACCGATGTGGGGCGACAGGTCGTGGGCCGAAGTCTTGAACGGGCGCCCACACTGCGCATTCGCCCAGGAACGCCCTTGCGGGTTCTGCTGACCAAGGACCTCGTTCTAGAGCCCTATGCTGGAGGAAATCGCGAATGAACAAGCTCAAGCTTCGTCCGCTGGAGGACGAGACGCCGGTCAAGGTCACGGTTGATTTGCCGGCCGCGACCCATCGCAACCTCTTGGCCTACGCCCAGGCCCATGCGGCCCAGACCGGCGGCAAGGTTGCTGAGCCGGCGCGGCTGGTCGTGCCCATGCTCGATCAGTTCATGGCCAGCGATCGCGCGTTTGTGCGCGGGCGTAAGGGCCGCGAGGGCTAGCCCAGGATGGCTTCGCGCGGCGCTTTTGCGCCGCACTGCGCCAGGGCCGGCGAGCGCGCGGCGGTCACGCTCGGTCCCGCGGCTTTCGCCGCTCCCTCGGGCGCGCCCCTGACGGGCGGCTCTCAAGCCAGGCTTAAGAGCCGCCGCCGCGCGCTCAACGCCGCTTCCCGACCGCGCCGGCGCGGTCTCCTGGCGGGCTTCATGGCTTTTGGGGGCTTTGGCGTTCGCCAAAGCCGGGGCTTGGGGCGCCGCCCCCGGCGCGCTTCGGATCGGCTTCCGCCCAGCTTCGGTCGGCCTTGCCGCCCTGCAGCCGGGTCCCCGCGAAGCCGCCCCTCCGCTTGCACCCCCGGTCTCGCCGACGGGCAAGGGTTCGTGTGTACGAACCCCTGACTTGAAGGATGAGGATCATGGGACAAGCTGCTGATAATCTTGGCTCTGAAGCTTTGGCGCCCCGCATCTATGTGGCGTGTCTGGCCGCCTATAATGCTGGCGTTCTGCATGGCGCCTGGATCGAGGTCGAGGCCGACGCCGGAGTGGTTTGGTCTGCGATCCGGTCGATGCTGGAGGCCTCACCCGAGCCCATGGCCGAAGAGTTCGCTAGCCACGATCATGAGGGGTTCGGCGGGGTCGAGATCGCCGAATATGCGGGGATCGCGCGGGTGGTCGAGATCGCAAGCTTCCTGCGCGCGCGCGGGCGGCTTGGCGCCTTGGTGCTGGCGGAGGTCGGGGGCGATCTGGAGGCGGCCGGCGTCGCGCTCGACGACCAGTATCGCGGCTGCTTTTCCAGTCTCGCCGACAGCTTCCAGGCGCTGACCGAGGAGACGGTCGAAATCCCGCAGGCCCTGCGGCCCTACATCGACTACGAGGCCATGGCTCGCGATGCGCGACTGAACGGCGAGGTCTTCACGATCGAGACCGCTCACGATCAGGTTCACGTTTTCTGGACGCGCTAGACGCGGGACAGGGCCGTCAGGACGGCGGCGGCGGCGCCAGTGACCAGCAGTGCTAGGGCTACCGGGCCTGCCCACCCTGCGGGGGGCAGAAGACGAGCGGTCGGGCGAAGGCGAGGAGGCATCGGGAGAGGTTAGGAGCTTGCGACGGGAGGCGCTAGGCGTGAGCTAGGCGTCGCGGGCCCCTACGCGATCAGGTGAATTGCGCAGCCTGGCTATGCTCGGGAGGGAAAACCCGGCGCGCTACGAACAAGCCTGTGATGGGGACGCCCGGAAACCTCTGCGAAAGGACAGAGTGCATCGCCCGAAAGTGCGTACCTGCGGTGAGAACATCGTCAAAGATCCCGATCTGGCGCGGCGGCGGTTCGGCGAGGGCCTCGACGATCTCATAGTCGTCGATCAGCGCCTGAACCGAAATGCGTTCGCCCGGGGCCGCCTCGTGCGCCGCCACGGTGGAGGTGCGCTGGCGGACAAGCTCGCGCACGTCCAGGCCCGGCCGAATTCCTCGCAGAACCCGCGCCATCCGATCGTCAAAGTCTAGATGGTCCGCCGCCTTCGAGCCCGGGACCGGAACAAGGGTGGCGATATCGAGCCACTCGGGGTTTAGCGTATCGGCGAACAGCTTCGCGCAATCGGCTATGGCGCCGGCCTTGTAGCGTAGCTCGGCTGGGCTCGCCGTGCTGGGGCGCTTTTTGAGGTTGTTGATCAGGCTATTGGTCTGGCTGAACGCGTAATTGCGCCCGCTGGTGTACTCGTAGACATAAAGGCAGGTGTCGCTCTCAACCAACCTCGGGTGGTCGAGGATGTTACTGGCGTCGATCCGCGAAAGCCGCAGCGTCAATCGAGCGCCGCCCAGATATCGTCGGGCGATCGAACCCTGATCGCGCCCTCCTTCAGATATCGCTCGGGCCAGGTGATCTCGCGATTTTGAAAGCAGGAGTCGAGGATGAAGAGTTTGCGGCCTTGGTGGACCGCGGCGCGCGCCTGGGTCAGCGTTCCAGATGTTTCCCCGGCCTCGACGATCACCGTCGCTTCAGTCAAGGCGCTCATCGTGACATTGCGCTCAGGGAAGAAGAGGCGGTTCTGCTGAGGGCCTTGGCGCGAATAGCGCAGCACGGGAACCTGCGAAACGACCAGGTGCTCGTGAGCAATGGTCTCTTGCAGATCTCGGTTGGCCTTAGGGTAGACCGAATTGAGCGGCGTGCCGATCACAGCGATGGTGCGCCCGCCGGCCTCTAGCGCCGCCGTATGGGCGGCCGTGTCGATGCCTTCGGCCAGGCCAGATACGACCGTGAAGTCGCGGCGCACGAACTCGCGCGCCAGGCGTGCGGCGCGTTGGCGGCCTTCAGGCGTGGCCTTGCGGCTGCCGACAATGGCGATAGACCGCGTTTCGGTCAGCTCCCATCCGCCGCGATAATAGAGCATCTCCACTGGATGGCGGGCGTCGCGTAGTTTCTTCGGATAGTCACCGGCGTGATGCAGTCGGACACCAAACTGATGCACGCCGGCGCGCTTCATCGCCGCAAAGACTACGTCGGCGGCCTCGTTGGCGATTGTCGGAGCGACGAAGTCAGAGGGCAGGGCGGTGGGATCGGCGGCGAAGCGGTCAGCGAGAGTCTTGAACGTTGCGCCAGGTTCCAGCCACAGCGCTTCATAGGCGCCGATTTCGAGCCTAGGCGAAATCGCCGAAAGGGCGGGTCCATCGCTCCTGAGCGCCAGTTGCATTGAGTCTCTCGTTCACCGGGTCTGAAGCTACGACATCAGCACCCTAAAAGGCTAGCGAGGCGAGTTTGAGGCCAGGCGCGGGAAGCTGTCCGCAAACGGCTCCGAAGCGCATCTCCTGCTGTCTCGTCGGCTCGGTCCAAGGGGCGCTCTATGGCCCTGGAGGCGAATGCGTTACCTTTTGGCCAATGAGCGTGAAAGACCCACATCTTCAGCGCTGGGCTATCGAGCACCAGCAGGAGACCCAAGCGCGGTCCGAGCATCAGGCGTACGCTATTGGCCCGAAGGGCAGCGGCGCCATGCCCGGAGCAGGGGGCGTGCAATTCGACGACGAAGATAATCAGAGGGGTAAGCGCTCTTTGGTGTTCGAGGCGCGGCCAGTCTTGCTTGGGCGTGTCGAGATTCGAGCGGAATTGACCACTCAGGCGCCGGACCAGGTTCGGGGGCACCGAAAGACCGCCTACATAACAGCCACGCCGCAAGCGCTGCGGGATCTGGCGCGCCAGTTGCTCGAAACGGCCGATGCGGCGGATCGGAAAAAGCCGCGCCCGACCGCTGTCGATTAGTCGTCCAGATCTGTCCAGGTTGGGAGCAGGGCGGCCGCGGCGTGGACGGACTTGGCTTTGATGTGTGTGTAGCGCCGCAGCATCTTCCAGTCCTTGTGTCCCGTGATCAGCGCGACCTGCTCGAGCTTTAGGCCAGCCTCAAACAGGCGGCTGGTGGCTTCGTGGCGCATGTCGTGGAAGTGGAGATCGTCGATCTTCAGCTTTGCGGCGGTGCGGGTGAAGGCGGCGCTGATCGCGGTGGCCGTATAGGGGAAGATGCGATCGTCGGCATTGGTTCGGATTTCCCGCTGGGCCTCGATCAGGCTTAGCGGGTCGTAGCCGGTGAGATCGACCAGCGGGACGTGCTGGTCGTTGCCGTACTTGTCGCGTGGGTCCTTGCGATCGCGGATGATCACCGTTCTGGCGCGGACATCAAGGTCGCTCCAGGTGATCCGGCAAATCTCGTCCTGGCGCATGGCCGTGCCTATCGCGAACTGAATGATCCTGGTCATCGGATTGCGTTGCCAAGGATTGTTGTCGAACGCCGCGAAGAGGCGCTCCAACTCCTCCTGGTTCGGGCGACGATCGCGCTCCTGGCTCCTGCCAATCAATCCGAGGTGTTTGAGCGCCAGGCGGCCCTTCTCGATAGGCTCGAGCTTGACGTCGATCTCGTGCACGGCTGAGGCATGAGCAACCACCAACTTGATCCAGCCAACATACATCCCGACCGTCACGGGGCCCGTGCCACCACGGGCGCGCGCGCGTCCAAAATCGATGATGAATTGCCGATCGATCTTGGCGTAGGGCGTTTCACCGATCGTGCGGTGCAAGTGAAGCAGCGCCTCGAGCTTGGTTCGTCCCACACGCTTCCGGGCGTCGGCCATATCCTGAATGTGCAGATCGATCAGATGCCCGAGGGACGTCTTCTCGGCGATGTATGTCTTCTTCGGCGTACTGCCCTTGTCGATCGCGCGCTCTTGAGCTGTGGCCCAACGCCGCGCGTCCTCGCGCAGCTTGAAGGTCTCGCTTATATAGCGCCCCTTCCGACGGATGATGGCCCGCCATGACCCGGACGGCAGATTCACAAAGGTGGCCATTTTCGTGTACGCCATGTGAACATTGAGGCGTCGGACGGTGGAGAAAATCTGCGTAGAACGGCGTGTTTTCGGCGGTTTCTCTACGTGTCTAACTCGTTGATAGTACGATAAAAAATATGCAATTTCAAGCTCATAGATTCTCTACGGCTCCGATGATGGATTGGACCGATCGGCACTGTCGGTCGCTGCACCGCGTGCTTTCTTCGCGCGCGCTGCTCTATACTGAAATGGTCACGAGCGGCGCGGTGGTGCATGGCGATCGGGAAAAGCTGCTGGGCTATGACCCCGGCCAACATCCGGTCGCGGTGCAGCTTGGCGGATCGGATCCGGCCGAGCTCGCGCAGGCCGCGCGGATCGCTGAGGATTTCGGCTACGACGAGGTGAACCTCAATGTCGGCTGTCCTTCGGATCGCGTTCAAAGCGGCCGTTTCGGCGCCTGCCTGATGCGTGAGCCGGACCTGGTGGCTGAGTGCATGGCGGCGATCAAAGAGGCCGTACGGGTCCCGGCCACGGTGAAATGCCGGATTGGCGTAGATGACCAGGATCCCGAAGAAAGCCTTTTCATGCTTGTCGATCGCTGCGCCTCGGCGGGGATCGACACCTTTATCGTTCACGCTCGCAAGGCTTGGCTCCAGGGGCTGTCGCCAAAGGAAAACCGCGACATTCCTCCGCTAGACTACGACCTTGTCTATCGGCTGAAGCGTGAGCGTCCAGCCCTGACGATCGCCATCAATGGCGGCGTGGCGAGCGTTGACGCCGCGCTGGAGCATCTGGCGAACGGTGTAGACGGCGTGATGCTGGGGCGCGCGGCCTATCATGAGGCGGGCTTGCTCGGGCAAGTGGATCGTCGCGTGTTCGGGCTAGATGTCGATGATGTCGACAGCTTCGAGGCTGTCGAGCGCTATCGGCCGTATCTGGCGCGGGAATTGGCCGCTGGAACGCATCTGGCGGCGATGAGCCGACACATGCTGGGATTGTTCCATGGTTTGCCCGGCGCGCGGGCGTGGCGGCGGATCCTGACGGTCGAAGGCGTCAAGGCCGGTGCGGGCCTGGATGTGGTGGATCGCGCCCTGGAGGCGGTTCGTGTCGCGCTGGCGTCGCGCGAGGAGCGGTCAGTCCCCGCAGTCTAGCGAGATCAGGGGTGTAGGATTAGCGAAGTTTGGGTGGCCTCGAACCGCGACAAGCGGCCCAGATAGCTCATGCCCAGCAGTGAGTTCTCGAGACCTTTTTCGATGACGAGGGCGTCGACGTTACGGATGCGCGCCCCGGCGATCGAGACGCTGGCCAACTTGACGGCGGCGGCGCGGGTCCGGCCGTCAGCGGTGATGACGTTGTAGTCGTAGGTGAGGCGAGTGGTGTCGATGCCCAGACGCTGGGCGTCGGCCATGCTGAGTGAGACGGCGGTCGCGCCGGTGTCCACCAGGAACCGCACGGCCTTGCCGTCGACATTGCCCTGGGCCCAGAAGTGGCCGTCGCTGTCCTTGGTCAGTTGGGCTGCGCCGCCTTCGGCTCCGCCCAGGGTGGCCGTCGCGGCGGAGGGCGCGCGCAGGTCCGGATGTCGCAAGTCGTCCAGGGAGACAACCGCCTTCGCGGCGCCAACCGCAGACAGGGCCCCCACAAGAGCGATCGCCGCGAACCTCAACATAGAAGACACCCTGCCTTGTAGGCCTTGAGACCGCTTCTGCGATCGTTGCCTGTATGTTTAGCGGCGAGGCGTTTTCAATGAATGAATCGGTCAGATGAATTTTGAGGTTTGGTTACTGAATCAATAACGCGGCGATTCTTTACTTTGCGCTCATTCCTGAGGAGGGCGAAGCTCGTGAGTTTTTCACGCAAGGTATTTGTTTCGCCTGCCCTATGATCAGGGACTGCTAGCGAGGAGCTTGCGATGCGGCCGTCAGAGCGACCATCGGGTCGGGCCGATCGGGGAGAGCGGCCATCACCGCGTCTCGCTCGGCGTCGCTGAGCCGGGCCCAGCCGGCGATTTCGGGCAGGGTCCGACGACAGCCCAGGCAGTAGCCCGAGGCCCCGTCGACCGCGCAGACCTTCACACACGGCGTGACAATAGGGCGTGGTGGTTGGGCGTTCGTCGTCATGCTCATCAGCATTCCTGTTCGCCGCCGCGCGCGCAAGCGTTTGGCGGGGGATGGGGCTTGCTTTGGACGCGGACCGGTTTAAGTCCGCTCCATGACCGACCAGACCGTCTCTCCCTTCGCCGACATTCGCCAACTCGCGATCTCGCCGCCGCAACCCGGGCCGGCGCCGGCGCTCGACCAAGGGGGGCGTCTGGCCGAGATCTCGGCTTGGTTGACGGCCTGGACAGGCAAGACCCCGCCCGCCGTCAATCGTCCGGTGGTCGCGCTCTACGCTGGCGCCCGTCAGGGCGTGGGACCCCGGGGCTGGACGCGCGAGCGTCTGGAGGCCATCGCCGCCGGGGGCGCGACCGTCTCGCGCCTGGCCGGCGTCCAGGGTGCGGGTCTGGAAGCCTTCGACCTGGCGATCGACCGCCCTTCGCCGGACATGGTCGCCAAGGCCTCGATGAGCGAGAAGGAGGCGGCCGCCACCATGGCGTTCGGGATGGAGGCTCTCGCCAAGCAGCCCGACCTACTGATCCCCGGCGTCATCGTCGCCGAGCCCGCGCGCACCGCCGCCGCCGTTTGCCTGGCCTTGTTCGGCGGGGAGGCTGCTGACTGGTCGGATGATCCGGAGCCTGTCGCGGCCGCCGTCGCCCGGGCGCGGGCCGAGGGCGTGGGTGACGATCCGCTTGAAATTCTTCGCCAGCTGGGCGGGCGCGAAACCGCCGCCGTGGCGGGCGCGATCCTGGCCGCGCGGGTCCAGAAAGTGCCAGTCCTGCTCGATGGCTACGCCGCCTGCGCGGCCGCCGCGATCGTCCAGGCCGTCGAGCCGACGGCGATCGACCACTGTCTCGCCGGCCATGTCAGTCCGTCCAAGGGGCACGCCAAGCTGCTGGAGAAGTTGGGAAAGTCGCCGCTGCTGGCTCTCGATGTCGATGACGAAGAAGGCGTTGGCGGTGTCTCGGCCCTCGCTGTGGTGAAGCTGGCTTGCGAGGTCCGCTAGGGGCGTTTGGGCGCGTCTAAGTGAACGCGGATAATATTCATTTCCGTTGACGCTAACGTCATCTTTCCAAACGGGCGTTCGAGCCATATCATGACTCCCGAAACGCAATAACGACCCCCATTCGAGGGGTCGATTGAACGGGAGCTCGCCATGAATCTCGACTTCTCGCCCGAGGACCTCGCTTTCCGCGACGAGGTTCGCGCCTTCATTGCCGAGTGCTATCCGGCCGGGCTGCGCGACAAGCAGGAAGAAGGCGAGGAGATGGCCAAGGAGGACTTCCTCTCCTGGCATCGCGTTCTCGCCAAGAAGGGGTGGGTGGCCCCGGCTTGGCCGACCCAGTACGGCGGTCCGGGCTGGACCTCGGTGCAGCGCTATATCTGGTCGGAAGAGACCGCCCGCGCCGACTGTGTGCCGATCCTGCCGTTCGGCATCAACATGGTCGGTCCGGTGATCTACACCTTCGGCACGCCCGAGCAGAAGGAACGCTTCCTGCCGGCGACCCTGTCGGGGGACATCTGGTGGTCGCAAGGCTACAGCGAGCCGGGCGCAGGGTCTGACCTCGCCAGCTTGAAGACCAAGGCCGAGCGCTTCACCGCCGATGACGGCAAGGAATACTATCTGGTCAACGGCCAGAAGACCTGGACCACCATGGCCCAGCACGGCGACTGGATCTTCTGCCTGGTCCGCACCGACCCCAACGCCAAGATCCAGGAAGGCATCTCGTTCCTGCTGATCGACATGAAGTCGCCGGGTGTGACCGTGCGCCCGATCATCACCCTGGGCGGCGAGCACGAGGTCAACGAGGTTTGGCTCGAGAACGTCAAGGTGCCGGTCGAGAACCGCATCTATGAAGAGAACAAGGGCTGGACCTGCGCCAAGTTCCTGCTGGCTCACGAACGGTCGGGTATCGCCGGTGTGGCGCGTTCCAAGCGTGGCATCGAGCGGATCCGCCAGATCGCCTCGACCGAGCTGAGCGACGACGGCGACTCGCTGATCAAGGATCCGATGTTCAAGCGCAAGGTCGCCGAGCTCGAGATCGACCTGACGGCGCTGGAGTACACCGAACTGCGCACCCTGGCTGGCGAAGCCTCGGGCAAGGGTCCGGGTCCCGAATCCAGCGTGCTGAAGATCAAGGGCACCGAGATCCAACAACGGATCACGGAACTTGTGCTGGAGGCCGCCGGTCACTACGGCGCGCCCTATTTCCGCGGCTTCCCGAAGGATGGCGACAACGCCCATCCGATCGGCCCCGACTTCGCCCACCGGGCCGCGCCGACCTATTTCAACGTCCGCAAGACGTCGATCTATGGCGGCTCGAACGAGATCCAGCGCAACATCATCGCCAAGATGGTTCTGGGGCTCTAGCTCGCAAAGACAACGAACCGGGCCGCCGCGCGGCCCGGCCTCGCTTCTCATGATTTCAACGACCCGGCGCGAAAACCGGGCGATAGAAGAACGGAAACCCAGGGATGGATTTCAACTTCACCGAAGAGCAGTCGATGGTCCGCGACTCCGTCGCGAGCTTCCTGCAGGACAAGTACGACTTCGACACCCGCCGCAAAATCGTCAGCTCGGACGCCGGCTGGCGCGCCGACTACTGGAAGGCCTTCGCCGAGGAGCTCGGCATTCTGGGCGCCTCGTTCAGCGAGGAACTGGGCGGCCTGGGCGGCGGCGCCATCGACAACATGATCATCATGGAAGAGTTCGGTAAGGCGCTCGTCATCGAGCCCTATCTGGGCACCGTTGTGATCGGCGGCGGCTTCATGAAGCACTCGGGCTACGCCGGCGCGGCGTCGGTCATCGAAGGCATTGTCGGCGGTTCGACCACCATCGCCTTCGCCTATGCCGAACCCCAAGCCCGCTACACCTGGCAAGACCTGAAGACGACGGCCAAGAAGGACGGCGCGGGTTGGGTGCTGAACGGTCACAAGGCTGTGGTCGTCGG
>FWPV01013238.1_pt1 | contig 12463 bp, 4 predicted proteins | sample 2228371 | NCBI WGS metagenome assembly FWPV01 (sample SAMEA103939776, study PRJEB20133) | metagenome | reverse complement strand
GGAGGGGTGGCAGAGTGGTTGAATGCGACGGTCTTGAAAACCGTTGGCCCGCAAGGGCTCGTGGGTTCGAATCCCACCCCCTCCGCCAGCGGGCACGTGCCTACTCCTGAACCAGCTCGACGATTCGGGTGATGCGAAACTGCATCGGCCTCCGCTACCCGATCGGCACGGCCTCCGCGTACACGAGTCTCGCAGCGGGGGTCTGGCTCTGGAACTTCTTGTACCACTCGTACTCTCGAAGCACGACCCTGTACGATTTGCCGGCTGAGCGTTCAGGCAGCTGCCGGGTGAGCCGCCACGTGACGCGCGTGTTGCCTGCGAAGATCTGCAGCGGCGTGGGCACGAACCGGGTCATCTCCTCCTCGTCGCCTACCGCCATCCAGCCGATCTCGGCGTCCTTGCCGGCGAGCAGCTCCTCGAACTGCATCGTGACCGTAGCCGGCTTGCTGGCGTCGTTCGCGCTGTAGGTCTGGCCGCTCACCGCCGCAGTGACGGTCCGCCCGTCGGCGCCAACGGTGACGCTCGCGAAGCGGTCGGGTGCGAGCTGGACGAAGTCAGCCATCACGACAGACGACAGCTCGAGCCCGGGCAGGGAGTACGGCTGGTAGCGAGCGAGAGCGAGTTTGATGAACGGAAAGTACGCGGTCCCGTAGTCGACGACGACATCGGCGAACCACAGCTTCGTCTCGGGGTCGAAATCGACATCGTAGCCCGCGACCATGACGTTCGGGGTCGATGTCTCGCGCAGCTTCAGGCCTGTGCCGTAGCGCGAGACCTGCTTGAAGTTCGAGAGGCCGGGCCGAGGGGACTTGAGCGTGCCCGGCGCTGTCCAGAGCGGGTCGCGGCCCCACTGCGTGACGAACGGTCTGGCCTGGGCGAAACCCGCGTCACCGGCGGCGGGCTGGTACATCACGACGCCGAGCTTCTCGTCGTCACCCGACGAGAACCAGGGCCGCTCGAGGTAGACACGGAGCCCGCCGCCTCTGCGCAGAGACGTGGCGGTCGCACCCGCCGTGCGCACCCATCCGAACGTCGGGATGATGTGCACGAGTGATGGCGCCATCGGGCGGGCGGAGCTCGGCACGTGCAGGGTCTTGACCGGTGACGTGAGCGAGAACGTGAGCCCCTCCTTGTCGGCGAAGTACTTCTCGAAGCGGCTCGTGTAGGTGGCCTTGTAGTCGACGCGCCGATGTTTGGTGTCGCCGAAGTGCTGGCGCTGCGGCTTCGTGTCGAGACCTGGTATCGTCCGGTCGACGAACATGCCCGCCTGCGGTATGACTCCCCACGCCACGGTCCTCCACGTCCCCGGCATGTTCTGGCCGAGGTTCAGGACGCGCGTCTGGTTCTTCTCGACTGTGAGGTTGAACGCAGTCGCTCGCTTCGCGACTGCGCTGTCACCCCACTGCGGCGCCGGCTTCGAGACGTCGTCGACGTTCTCGGTCCACTCGGCCTCGACGTCCACCTTCACGGTGCTCTTGCCGTGGACCTGCATCCAGTCCACGAGCGTCGCATGCGTCTCACCCGGCCTGCGCTCCACGTGAGCGCGGTTCGTGAAGGCTGGTGCGATCATCGGCCGGTCGACGGCGTGGACGAGCGTGAGCCGCTCTTTCGGCGACAGCAGCCAGTTCTGACCGATGAGCGACGTGGATATGAGCGCGTTGGCGGCGGTCGGTAGCGTCGCCGCCGGCGCGACCGGGACCTGGTTGATCACCGGCGCGACCGCAGGCGCCGCCGCAGACGCGGACGGCAGTCTGACGGACGGCGTCACCGGCAGCGCGAGCCGAGGCACGAACCTCTCCATCGTCCACTGGTGCACGCCCATCACCTGCAGGTCGCTCGCGTTGAAGTACGAACTCAGCCCGACCACGTACTCATCAGCCTTCGGCAGCTCGACGCCGAGCACACGAGTGGTCTCGGACCACGCGGGCATCTTCGGGAGCGCGCGCACCGGGAGCCGCCCATCGGTCGCCTCGATGCCCTTGACCGAGAGCCTGAACGGGAGCCGGTCGTACCACGCGTTGCCGCTCTTCTCGAAGGAGACCCGGAACGAGGCGACCGTCTGGTTCGTGGTCGCCGAGAGAGGTATGCGCACCCCGCTCACACGCGCTCCGGCCCCGATCGTCCGCGACGTGGTCGTCTGCGGGACGCCGGGCAGGTCCGCGAAGGCTGCGCCGCGCGCGTGTATGTCGGGCAGGTATGGCACTGGTGAGGGCATCGGGTCGACAGGCGACGCGGTGCCGTCGGGTTCCTGCGGCGGGATGTATGCGTCTCGCGCAACGAGCACGCTCCACATCGCCGGGTCGAGCGGCCTGCCCGTCGTGCTCGCGTCGAGCCCGCCAAGCGCTTCGGCCATGCTCACCGGAATGCGCGGGGGGATGATGTGTCGCGCCGCGTCCTCGGTGATGACGCTCTCCGTGACAGGGTCGTGGTAGCTGCGCACGACGATGACGCGCGGCGACTCGGAGGGCTTCGGCGGCTCGACCGGGACGACCGTGGGGGGCTTGACCGGGTCGAACCGCTTGTGCGTGATGGCGCGCGTCACGAGCGGGTTCGAGTCGTTACGGCCACCCGGGTCCTCGGAGACGGCGCCTTTCGAGAACGCGACGCTATTGCCGGCAAGGTCGACCGCGCGTGCCCGGAAGCGGTACGTCGTACCGAACCTCAGGCGGGGCAGGTCCCCGGGGGGCACCGTGAAACGGGCGTCGAGCGGCAGGTCCGGGTGCTGGTAGTGACCGACCTCGCTCTCATTGCCGTCGGGGTCGGTGAATGTCCTGGAAGGCGTCGACTGCCCATCGCCGTCCGGCTCGGACAACGGGACTCCCGGGCGTGGAGCCGCGAGGCTCCAGCCGCTCCAGTCGAAGACCGATTCGTGGATGCGCATCTCGCTCGGCGTGGTCTGTGTGTTGACGTCGCCGGGCGGAGTGACGCCGCCGAGCTGCACCCAGCCCTCGTCGGTGTGGGTCGGCTTGCCGGACCACTCGACAGGCGCGCCCGCGATCGAATAGCGTCCGACCCGTCCGCACAGCCGGTGCCACTGGCGGGTCACGCTGTCCCAGACGTCCACCCGGTAGCCTCGCGTGAGATCCTCGGCGAAGTTGACGGTGGTGTCCTCGAGGCCGTCCTGCAGATTCCTGTTCCAGTCAGCCGCGCGTTGGAACTGCTTGCGTACCCGGTTGGCCAGTCCGCTGACCGCCATGCGTATGACCGGTTGACCGAGCGCCGGCAGGCTCATCTGCTCGCTGTCCGCCGCCTGAGCGACGGCTGACGCGGACACCCGTCCCTCTTCGACCGCCGATGCGCCGAGAGTCGCGACCAGGTTCTTCTCGACGACCGACGTCGCGGTCACGGCAGTGTTCAGCAACTGGGACGCGGCCAGGTCGACATCGATGTCATAGAGCCTGACCGGGTCAGCCGCCGGGTTCGTGATCGAGCGGGCCACAAGGTAGCCGTCGCGAACCTGGCCGTCACGGGAGGCGAGCACGAACTTCGTGACCCGCACCGGCCGGCCCGCCGTCGTGCCGAGAACCACGGCCGTCCACTGTGATGCATCCCGGCGCGTGAGCTGGGCGCCGTCGTGAGGAACCGTCACCGTGCTCACGGCCGCACGGCCGTCGGGCCACGTGACCTTGACCCGCATCCGGCGCATCTTCGCCATGGCCGGTGTGAACGGAACCTCGAGGTCGAAGACGAAGCCGAGGCGGCGCAGCAGTGCGGGGTAGCTCCCCAACGCGGAGCACGCACGATGGAAGTCCATCTCCGGCACGGAAGGGGCCGAGAAGTCCGGCGGCACCTCGAAGCGTTGGTGGAACCGCTCGAAGGCCGTGAATGCCGGCGCCTGCGTCAGCGCCGGAGGCGAGCCTGCGAGCGCGGCAAGCGGGCTCGTGCGCAGCACCGGCGTCGGCAGGATGTTGATGAGCGGCGGGTTGGTGAGGCCGGGCGCCCTCACGAGCCTTGCGATCGTCGGCACTTCGAACGCGAGAGCCGGCGTGGCGGCGACCGCGGTGTACTGCTGCTTGAGCGTGCTGAAGACGGAACTCGTCGAGAACGTGTTCATCGAGACCGACGAGTAGTTGGCGAACTTGAACTGCTTGATGCGCATGTCCGGGCCGAACAGACGGTCCCAGAGCTCAGGCTCCGCGGCAGCGCTCACGCGCGTCGCCTGGAACGTCTGCCGCACCTCTCCAGCGACCGGCGCGGGATTCGCGGCTGTCTCGATCGAGAAGCTCAGCCCGTTCGAGGTAGCCGCCCAGTTCAGACCCTCTTGTTGGAAGTCCTCGAAGTCGGGGAACTCGGCGATGACGCCCATCGGCGCCGTCGTCTCAAGGCGCGGCGACATGAACACCGACAGCTTGAGCTTCTGGTTGCCGCGCGAGTCGGGTTTCGTGAAGCCGTTCGGCAGCGCTGTCCACATCAGTGTCTGAGTCCTAGCCACGTCGATCACGCCCCCAACTGCGCCGGTGCGAAGGCTTCGCAGAAAGCATCCCAATCGGCCTGTGTCGGCATCAGGTCACCGAACCGCGGATCCTCGCCCGCGAGCGTCTTGGTGACCGACAGTTTGACCGGGATGGTGAAGAACAGGATCTCGATCTCGATGGTGAGCGTGGCCGTGCCCGTGAGCGCGTCGCCCTTGAGGGCCGGGTTCGACTGCTTCGGGAACGTCTTGTAGCGCAGCTCCAAGTAGAACGTGAGCGTGACCGATATGAGACCCATGATGTCGAGTTTGCCGTGGATGCGGATATAGACCACGAAATCGAGCTTCTCCGACGTGACGCCGCTCACGACCACGCGCTCGTAGCGAACCGACAGGCCGCCCTTGATCTCCACCATGCCAGACGCGATGCCGCCGATGCCGAACGACGTTCCGGCTCCGAACTCGATCCCGATCTCAAGCGCCCTCATGCCGGCCGAATCGAAGGTCATGAGCGCGTAGAACCCGCCGCCGAAGCCCATGACCATGACCGATGCCGGGCTCTCGCGGCTGCAGAAGTTGAAATCGAGCGTGACGGATTCGCCGGTGAACGGGAGCGTGAGTCCCGCGTAGAACGACATGTTCGTGAGGCTGAACACGCCGATCGTCAGGTCGGGGATGGCCATGGTGAGCGACGCGAGCACGCCCTTCGCGCTCACATCGATCTTGAGCGGGCCCGCATCCACGAGCGTGGCCAACGCGCCCACGCCGTCGCGGCGCGCGAGCGCACTGCCGCCCCCGCCGCCACCGAGCGCCCCGAGATACTGGGCGAGTTTGGCGAGGTACTTCAGGTCGCCGCCGAACTCGACGTCGGCGATGCGCGGGTCGACCGCCGGCGAGGAGCCGTTGACCGATTCGAAGCTGATGCTGTCGAACGTCAGGGTGATCGCGTCGAAGACGCCCTTGACCAGACTGAGCTTGAACTTCTTGAGCTCGCCGCGCACCAGGTAGCCCGGCGGCGCGGAGAGGTTCTCGAGGCTCTTCGTGACCTCGGCCGTCAGCGTCAGCTTGCACCCCGCCTGCGGCACGAAGATCGCGAACTCGCGCTTGACGTCGGTGCTCCACGTGTAGCGCACCTTGAGTGTCTTCGTGGTGACGGCGTCGACGATCTTCTCGAACACCGGCATCTCGTCGATGCCGGACACAGCTCCGACAGCGGTGTCGAGAACCACGCCGATGACGTCTTTGAGCGTGATGCCGCCGAGCAGCTTCGCGTTCAAGGCGTCGAAGAAGTCCGCCGGTTTGAACTGGCCGCTCCCCATCATGGCCAGGTCGCCACCGAAGATGCCCTTGGTCGCGCTGATGCCGCTGAGTTTCGGCACCGGCGTTGCGAGCGCCCCGGAGAGCGAGGCCGGGAAGCCGATGGCCGGCGCGCTCACGATTCTCGCGAACACCCGGCCGGCCGCGTTCGCGCCCGCATAGCCGTTGTCCCGGTAGATGTCTGCGATCTCGATGGTGGTGCCGGCGTTGGAACCGGTGAGCTCCTCGACCGCATCGAGCCGCACGCTCGCCCGGACCATGACCGGTTCGAAGCGTGAATCGCCGGTCGTCGTCGCCGGGTTCGAGGCGATGCCCTCGAACCAGATCCCGTTGGCCGGCATGACACGCTTGTCACTGCCCGGTCCCGCAGACTTGGCGAAGGCGACCGGCTGGCTCCTGAAGTCGATCTGCACGGCGCGGGCTGAGAAGGAACAGTGGCCGATCAGTTCGGCTGCGTCGGCATTCGCCGGGTAGCTCTGCCCGCTGTTCGACGCCCAATCGTCCTTCATGAAGATCATCGGCGTCTCGAAAGTGTGCACGACACCGTCCCAGTCGGTCGCCTCGCACTTGAAGAGGTAGTCCTGTCCGGTGTCGACAGACCTGACCCAGTACGCCCGGCTCGTCGGGACCGCATACGGAAGCGGGCCGGGCCTGATGCTCATGATGGTCCGGCTGTCGATCTGCGAGGTCATCTTGGTCTTGATCTCGACCTTCGAGAAGGGCAGCCGCCGCTTGAGCAGCGCACCCTCTTGGGCGTACGTGCGGACCGGCTCTTTGATGACGATGAAAGACTTCTGCCCCAAGAACGCGAGCCCCGTGTTCGGGTCGACACGGCGTTCGGTGATCGTCATCTCGACGGCGAGGTGACCCCACGGGAACATGCGGCCCAGTTCTTCGATCTTGACGAACTGGTCGCGGCCCATCGTCATCCGGTGCTCCCACTTCGTGAGGTTGCCGAAGACGTTCTTGCCGCGTGCCTTGATGGCCTTGAGGTCCCACACCCCGATCGAGTCGAGCCACGCCCCCATCGGTGTGAGCAGGAGTCTGTTGACCGAGATCGGCGCCTCGCGGAAGCGTCCGGTCAGGTCGATGACGGCCCAACGGTTGCCCATACCGCCGATGTCGTCGCTCGCCGCAAGCCCCGGAGGATCGGCAAGCGTCCCGCTCGTGAAACTGTTTCGCCACAGTCCTTGCTGGGGCATCACGGGAAGCGCCGTGGCGCTCGGGGAGCTCAAGCGCATGTCGTACAGGCGACCCCAGACGGCGCGCAGGGTGGGCTTCGTCTCGACGAATGTGATGTTGGGAACAAGGTCGCCCGGTCCTACGATGCCTGACGTGTCGCCGGGATCGATGATGTCGATGATGCCCGGCGTGATCGTGACCGGGAGCGCGCTCACAGACGGCGCAGCCGAAAAGCGCGACACATCCCCGGCCGCGCCGCGCACGCCGACACCGCCGCCGAACACGGGGAGGAAGCCCCCCCGCAGACGCGTGTGCCACAGCTCAGTGCGCTCGTTCTTCGTGAATGCCGTCTTGCGGTGAGCCCACCACTCCTCTTCGTACGGTGAGAGGATGAGGCCCCACGGGAGCTCGAGCGAGGTCTCCGGCGGCACTTCCTGCGCGAGCGACCCGGTGCTCGGCTCTCGCATGACCGGCGTCAAGTCGCCGGATGACGTGCTCCTCGTGGCAGCCGGAACGACGCGGTGTGTGAACCCGCTCCAGTCGAGAAGACCCGCAAGTGTGTACGGAATGCCGTCCTTGATGCGGTCATCCGGCACCTTGAAGACAAGCCGCGAGACGTCCGTCAGGTACGACTTGAGCGGCGTCCTCAGCTGGGCTGCGACGGTGGCGGGGACGTCCTTGATCGCCTGTTCCAGGATGTGCTGCGGCGGGAAGTAGACCGCCACGTACGGCGTCTTGCGCGGGTTCTCGCGCACGAGCTTCGTGGTCTGGCCCTCGGTCACGATCGACATGTTGTAGAACTCGAAGCGCAGCGTGAGCATGTCGTCGGGGCGCAGGACCGTCATCGTCGAGGCCCACGGCAGCAGGATGGGCACGTCGATGATCGGCGGCAGGTCGATGATCGGACCGATGACCGGCCCCGGCACGACGATGTTCGCGGACCCCTTGCGACTTGGCACCGGGTCGCCGACGTTCAGGGTCGCGCGGGTCGCCTCTGGGACTTCGATGGGGCTTGCGAGCGCCCCTTGGAACGGCACAGCTATGGCACGCAGCGCCGGACGTGCAGAAACATGCGTGCGACCGCCCGCGTGCGACATCTCGAACGGCGGCGACCAGCTCGTGCCGCCCACCAGGAAGCCGCGTCCGCCGGCAACGACCCACTGCGGATGCGAGACGAACGAGCCTGCGACGTGGTACGAGCCGCTGTCGTCAAGCAATCTCGCATACCGCAGAGCCGCGAGGGCAAGAGGTCCGGCGCCGAGCGCCGTGATCTCGTCACGCGGCACGAAGACGGCGCCCCCGCCATCCGAGGACTGAGCGACGAATGCGCGGTGGATGGCCCCGGACCGCGCCTGCGCCACCTCGAACGTGAGCGTGTCGAAGGTCGATCCGTCGAATTCGACCGTGCCGTGCCCTGAGCCGTCTGGGACGGGCAGGGTCCACGCACGTCCGCCACGTGAGCTGACCGTCACCAGCGTGCGCCGTGCGATTCGCCTGGACAGCAGCGAGGGCGCTTCGCCGCCCAGCGCTATCGTCACGACATCGGCGACGGCATCGATGCCGTCTCCGGTCACCCTGGCAAGACCCGGTGCCTCCAACGTGAGCGACCAGTCGGGCGCGAACGACGCCGTCGCGTCTTTCAGGAACTCGATGGCGCACCCTGAGCCCACCACGACGCGACGCCCCGCTGCAGCGACTGAGGACAGCGCCGCGACCTCGCCAGCGAGCCACGCCGCGAGCGGCACCTCGGCCGCGAAGCCGCCGAACTCGTGCAGCACGCGGAGGCGTGATGTGACGCCGGTACCGGCGACGCGCAGGTCCATGCCGGCCAGCACGTCCGTGCCCGGGAAACATGCACCCGTGAGCACAGCCCGCCAATCGCCGTTCTGAGAGACCGTGAGCTTCGGCCGTCCCCCGAAGACCGAGGGGTCGATCGTGGCCCGGTGGACGCCGGCCCTGAGCCAAGCGCCCCGGGCCTGCGCCCCCGCCTCCGGCGCGGCGAGCGGCTCCAGCGTGCGAATCGAGAAAGCGCCCGTGGCGACAGCGGCAGCGATGCCCGCGGCCTTGATGACGTCGCGGCGGCTCACGACCACCGGGGCGGCAGCCAGCTCCTCAAGCAGCTCATCCAGCCTCGGCGCCTTCGCAAGCGGCTGGTAGGGCAACAGGCCGGCGTTGATGGCGGCGGTGTTGAGTCGGATGGCGCTCATAGCCGGGACCTCATCTCACTCGAGCCGCGACAGGCCCCGGAAGCACACCGAAGCCCGGCGTGTGACTCACGCCGGGCTCACGTGCCGATGCGTCTTCCCATCCCGTGGCCTGACCCGATCCTCGCAACGGGGCACGCGCCCCGCGCGTGCACATACGTCCCGGTATATGCGCCGCAAGGCGTCCTGATCGGCGCATACGCGACGGACATACACGCATACGGGTCCGTACGCAGTGCGAACGGCGGATGATCCGCGGCGGGCGGTGGCTCGATTCGACGAGCGGCAGGTTCTCCCCCACTGCAGCCGAGGCGTCGGTCCAGCTGGGTCCTGCCGCCGCCGCGGAAGCCGAGGCCGCCGCTTGTCGGGTGGAGGCGGCGCGGGTACCATATCGTCTCACGCACGGACGCCTGACCGGCCGACGTGTGCCGCGGAGAGTTGGCCGAGTAGGCTGAAGGCGCTCGCCTGCTAAGCGAGTATGGGGTTATAAAGCCCCATCGAGGGTTCGAATCCCTCACTCTCCGCCAGTTGACATATCTGACCTGCCCGTCGTGCGTTTGACACTGCGCGGATCCGGTGGCAGGATACGCAAGCCCCGCGAGGGGTTCGCGCGCCCTTACCTCAGCTGGATAGAGGGCCTGACTACGAATCAGGACGTCGCAGGTTCGAATCCTGCAGGGCGCGCCACACGTGAACACGGACGGCTCCGTCGGCCTTGGCGGAGCCGTTCATCGTCTCTTGGTGGCCGTTTGCCGAATCGTCCCGGCATCAGCGCGCTCGGCTACCACCCGACCTGGGTAATAGCACTCACCAGAAGCCTATTTGGCACGCCACGAGTGCGCCGCACACATTGGGGGCGAACGATGAAGTCGCGCATCACCTTGGTCCTGCTGGCTGCTGCAACGTTCGTGATGGCCATCGTGACCGGCGCTTGGGCCTGGACCCCGCTCGCGGTCAAGAGCGACCCGCTGCTCTTCATGCCGGGCTCCCAGCCCGGAACCGTCCAGAACTTCGAGAACGCGAGCCGCTGCGAGAACTGCCACACCGGCTACAACGCAGCGGTGGAGCCGGGCAGCAACTGGCGCGGTTCGATGATGGCGCAGGCGGCCCGCGACCCGCTGTGGATCGCCTGCCTCACCGTGAGCGCCCAGGACTCCATCTGGGCGCTCGGGAGTCCCAACGCCACCGACATCTGCATCCGGTGCCACGCGCCGCAAGGCTGGCTCGAGGGGGCGAGCGACCCCACCAACACCTCGCAGCTCTCGGGCAACCAGCTTGACGGAGTCGCGTGCGACTTCTGCCACCGCAAGATCGACCCGTTCGCGAAGAATGGACAGCCCGACGTCGCCGCCGACCCTGCGGGGTCGACCGCCGCGCAGATGGCCGCCACGACGCAGCAACTGAACCTGACAGACCTCGGCGCACTCAAGCTCTTCGACGGCTCGCCGTTCCTGAACTCAGCCACCGGCCTGCCCACGCACTACGGCGTGTGGCCGGCCTACCGCGAGCAGGGCGCCGGCCAGTACTACGTGGCCGCGAGCAGCGGCGCCAAGTACGGCCCGTACTGGGACGCAGACGCGCGTCACCAGTTCAATTACTCACGGTTCCACAAGTCGCGGGAGTTCTGTCACTCGTGCCACGACGTGAGCAACCCTGTCCTCGAGAACGCGTTGGTGGACGGAAGCGGCACCACGAAGTACGCTGCGGCAAGCTACTTCCATGTCGAGCGGACCTCGAGTGAGTTCTTGCTCTCGGCCTACGGCCGAGGCGGCTCGGAGACGAACATCCCTGGCGTACCGACCGCCGGTAGGTGCCAGGACTGCCACATGCGGGCTGTGACCGGCACCGGCGCCAACAAAGCGGGGCTCAAGGTCAGGACGGATCTCGCGCTGCACGACATGACCGGCGGGAACGCGTGGCTTACCAGGATCCTCGCCTCGGCAGATTCCAACTGGACGGGGTACGACCCCTACAACTACGCGATCCTTTCCGGAGCGAAGTATCCGGGCGCGAAGATAGACGTAGCTGGCCTGGCGGGTTTCGGCGACGAGCTCGACCGGGGCGTCAAGCGTGCGACCGACCAGCTCAAGATGGCCGCAACGCTCTCCGAGGTCGCCAACACGGAGAACGCTCTCACCTTGCGTGTGCGCAACAACACCGGCCACAAGCTCATCTCCGGGTTCCCCGAAGGCCGCAGGATGTTCCTCAACATCCGCTTCTACGACGAGAACGCCGCGATCATCTCCGAGATCAACAGGTACGACCCGCTCGTCAAGACCACCGGCCCCACCGACACCTATGTCTCAGGCGGTGACATCGACCCTGCGACGCGTGTGGAAGAGCTCATCTGGGAGGCCGAGATGTCCTCCGACCTGACCGGCGAGAGCAAGACCTTCCACTTCGCGCTGGCCACGCACCGTCACAAGGACAACAGGATCCCACCGAAGGGGTTCGACACCGCGAGCATGGCCGACCGTCTCGCTCAGCCGGTATGGAACGGCCTTGCCGCGCCCAACTACTTCACCACCGAGGAGTACGCCGGAGGCTACGACGACGTGACGGTCACCAAGCCGGCAGGCGCCGCGTTCTACGTGGCCACCTTGTACTACCAGACCACGAGCAAGGAGTACGTGGCCTTCCTGCGCGACGAGATCAAGGGTACGAAGAAGACCTTGTCGAGCCCGACGCCTTCCGGCGAAGCGGCCGCCTACATCGTGCAGACGGATCCGTTCTTCACCGGGCTCAAAGGATGGGGCGATGCGATCTGGGACCTGTGGGTCCACAACGGAGGCGCGTCCCCGATAGAGATGGCGGTGCTCGGTGCGGCGCCACAGCCTCCGGTCGCCATCACCGTGGACCCGCCGACGTCACTCAAGGGCTCCTCCCAGAAGAACTCGAAGGCCGTCTCGCTCACTTGGAACGCGCCTGGGACCGGCGCCAACGGCTACAACATCTACCGCAGCTCCACTGCGGGAGGCCCCTTCTCCATGATCGGCACCACGACCACGACGAGCTACAAAGACACCAACCTCACCGCAGGCACGGCGTGGTCGTACGTCGTGAAGGCATACAAGGTGGACAAGCTGGGCGATTCGTACGAATCTGCGCCGAGCAACGAGGTCAGAGTCACCGTGCGCTGAGGGCCAAGCCTCGCGGTCGGCGGCCATGTACAGGCCATGTGCCCGGCCTCGGTCATGACAACACAGAAGAGCCCGCCGGCGGCGGGCTCTTCGTTTCGGGTCCAGACCGGTTGCGCGGGCCGGCTCCAAATCCGTCCGCTCTCTGCACTCCCCACGCGCAACGGCTCCAGCGCGCCCGGACGAACGATGACCCGCGCGAGCCGCAGCGC
>FWPV01013237.1_pt1 | contig 12465 bp, 9 predicted proteins | sample 2228371 | NCBI WGS metagenome assembly FWPV01 (sample SAMEA103939776, study PRJEB20133) | metagenome | reverse complement strand
ATACTGAAATTCTTAGCGCCCTTCGCGTCTTAGCGGTGAAAAACGACGCTATCAGAAATAAGGATCCTGGAACCGCCAAGACGCCAAGAACGCCAAGTTTGATATCGAAATTCTTTGCGTCCTTCGCGTCTTGGCGGTGAAAAAGATCGGTCAGCCGGACCGAATCACCTGGTAGATCAGAGGAGGCGGGCTGACAGGCTGGGGGCCGATGGTGAACGCTTGCGCCAGGCGCTCGCGCGCCTGTTGCAGGCGTCGAGGGTCATTGGCGTGGATCACGCAAAGCGGATCGCCGGCGGCCACACGATCCCCGATGCGCGCCTGGACGATGATCCCGACCGCTGGGTCGATCGCGTCCCCTTTCTTCTCGCGTCCTCCGCCCAGGTCGACGACGGCCATGCCCACGGCGGCGGCGTCGATGGCCTGGACGTAGCCGCTGGCCGGCGCTGGCCATGGCTCCAGCAGTTGAGCATGGGGCAGACGGCTGGGATCGTCGACGGCGGCCACCTCGCCGCCCTGCGCCGCCACGAACTCGCGGAACTTGCGCCAGGCGGCGCCGCTCGCCAGAGCGGCTTCCACTTGTGTACGCGCGCGGCGCGCAGGCGGGCGACGTCCTGGCTGCGCGGCTGCCAGCATCTCGGCGGCGATGGACAGGGCCAACTCGCGTAGATCCGCTGGCCCTCCCCCGCGCAGCGTCGCGATCGCCTCTTCCACCTCCAGCGCATTGCCGACAGCGCGTCCCAGCGGTTGCGACATATCGCTGATCACCGCCGTCATGCGGCGGCGCAGTTGCGTCCCGATGGCGACCATCAGGCGGGCCAGCCGGCGCGCCTGCCTCAGCGTCTTGATGAACGCGCCCGCGCCGACCTTGACGTCGAGGACGATGGCGTCGGCGCCGGCGGCGATCTTCTTCGACATGATCGACGAGGCGATGAGGGGGATGGCGGGGACCGTGCCGGTGACATCGCGCAGCGCGTAGAGCCTGCCATCGGCGGGCGCCAGATCGGCCGTCTGCCCGGCGATCGCCAGGCCGATCGCGCCGATCTGGCGTTTGAACTCGTCGATGGAAAGGCTGACGCGCAGGCCGGGGATCGCTTCCAGCTTATCCAGGGTGCCGCCGGAGAAGGCCAGGCCGCGCCCCGACATCTTCGCCACAGGCAGGCCGCAGGCTGCGACCAGGGGGCCGACCACGAGGGTCGTCTTGTCGCCCACGCCGCCAGAGGAGTGTTTGTCGACGACGAACGGCGCCGCGTCGTGAAGGTCGAGGACGGCGCCGGAGCGGGCCATCGCCAACGTGAGGTCGGCCGTCTCGCGGGGCGTCATGCCCTGGAAGTAGATGGCCATGCACAGCGCGGCGGCCTGATAGTCGGGCAGGTCGCCAGCGGCATAACTGCGCACGAACCACTCGATCTCGGCGGTCGTCAGCTCGGCGCCGTCGCGTTTCCGTTCGATGATCTCGCTCGCTCGCATGGAGATAGTATAGCACGGCACAAGCAATCTCGACACACTTGACAAGGTTAGAGAATTGGTGCCATAATGGTTCCATAATGGAACCATGGAGGAGCGCCAATATGCCTACGATCACAGTTAAGAATATCCCTCCTGATCTTTACGAGTTGCTTAAGCGATCCGCCGCCGCGAATCGCCGCAGCATCAACAATGAGATCATCATCCATATTGAACGCGGGGTGCGTGGGCGCAAGGTCGATGCCGAAGATCTGCTCATGCGCGCGCGCCAGATGCGCCAGAAGACCAAAGACCACCCGATCACGGACGCCATGCTGCGAGATGCCAAACTGGCGGGTCGACCATGATCGTTGTGGATACGAATCTGATTGGTTACCTATACCTGGAAGGTGAACACTCCCTTCTAGCTGAGCGAGCCTGGCTCAAAGATGGAGATTGGGCTGCGCCGCTGTTATGGCGGAGCGAATTCCGCAACGTGTTGGCGCACTATATCCGCAGAAAATGGTTGACGCTCGAAGATAGCCAACAGATCATGGTCGAAGCTCTCAAGCTGATGGCAAAGCATGAGTATGAAGTTGACTCGAACCTGGTCTTGCGGTTAGTGGATCAAAGCAGTTGCTCGGCGTACGATTGTGAGTTTGTGGCGCTCGCCCAAGAGTTGGAAATTCCCTTGGTAACCATGGATCAGCAAATCCTCAAAGACTTCCCGGCCGTGACGGTCGCGCTAACCGCTTTCGTATAGTTCTGGCTTTCTCCAGGGCAATCAACCGGAGCGGAGGAGAGCGGCGGATAAGGCGCTGATTTCGACCGTGTCAAATCGGGAGCGCTTGGCAGTCGGCACTGCCTGTGGTATAATGGCGTCGTCTGAACTGTGATCGCCGCGCTGTTCCAGACAGAGCAGCGCTTGTATCCGACAAGGAGGTGCACCGTCGGGCCTGGTATGCCAGGAGCTGGGACGGGCAGCTTCCTGGAGAGAGGCAGCAATTTCTTCGACCAGCCCAGTCATCTTTGCTTTCTTCTTCATCATTTTGATCCCGTCGTCGGTCTTACCCTTACGCGCAGACGTCGAAAGCGGTTTTGGCCTCAGCCCATGACCTTCCTGTATCCATCGATCCCATGTGGTCATGACCGAAGAGTTCGGTTTCCCGGTCTGCGCACCCCTGTTCCCAGTTAGAGGAGCATACGCAATGGCTAGTGTACGGTATGAACATGTCGTCAAGCGCTTTGGCGACGTCGTCGCTGTCAACGACCTCACCCTGGAGATCGCCGACAAGGAGTTCCTGGTGTTCGTCGGCCCCTCCGGCTGCGGCAAGACCACCTCGCTGCGCCTGCTCGCCGGCCTCGAAGAGATCACCGAGGGGAACATCTACATCGGCGACCGCCTGGTCAACGATGTGGCCCCCAAGGATCGCGACATCGCCATGGTGTTCCAGTCATACGCTCTCTATCCGCACATGAGCGTGTACGACAACATGGCGTTCGGCCTCAAGCTGCGCAAGACCCCTAAGGCCGAGATCGATCGCCGCGTGAAGGAAGCAGCCCAGATCCTGGGCATCGAGAACCTGCTCGACCGCAAGCCCAAGCAGCTCTCCGGTGGTCAGCGCCAGCGTGTGGCGGTGGGGCGAGCCATCGTGCGCGAGCCGGCCGTCTTCCTCTTCGATGAGCCGCTCTCCAACCTGGACGCCAAGCTACGCGTCGAGACGCGCGCCCAGCTCTCCAAGCTGCATCATCGCCTGGCCACAACCTTCATCTACGTGACCCATGACCAGACCGAGGCCATGACGATGGCGACCCGCATCGCGGTCATGCGCGATGGCATCTTGCAGCAGTTGGATACGCCGCAGCACCTGTATGATACCCCGGGCAACGTCTTCGTAGCTGGCTTCATCGGCAGCCCGTCGATGAACTTCTTCGACGCCACCCTCGTCGCTTCCGATGGCAAGCTCTATATCGACGGCGGCTCCTTCAAGCTCGAGATGCCGCCCGACAAGGCGCAGCAGTACATGAAGTACAAGGGGCAGGAAGTGATCTTCGGCATCCGTCCGGAGGACATCTACGCCAAGCCGTACGTCGCCCCCAACATCTCGGAAGCCGACATGAAGGCGCAAGTGGACGTCACCGAGTTGATGGGCAACGAAATCTTCCTGTACTCCCTGACCGGCAACAAGAGCTTCATCGCGCGTGTCGATCCGCGCACGCAGGCGCGCGCTGGCGATGAGGTCGAGCTGGCCATCAACATGGACCGCATCCATCTCTTCGACCCCAAGACCGAGATTCGCCTGACGTAACGCGAGCGGCGCCGGAGGCGGCGGCGCGTCGCCAACGCCTGTCGCCCAGGAAGGGCGATCACGTATCCAATAAGGGGGCTAGCCTGCAGGCTAGCCCCCTTACTACGTAGGAGCACCATCATGGACTTTGCTTTGATCCGCAGCCTGGCGCAGCCCAGCGCCGCCCCCGATGGCGGCAAAATCGTCCTGGCGGTGATGGATGGCCTGGGCGGCATGCCTGTCGAGCCAGGAGGGCCAACCGAGCTGGAAGCCGCGCAGACCCCTGTGCTCGATCAACTGGCGCGCGAGGGCGCGCTCGGCCTCAGCACCCCCATCGCTCCCGGCGTCACCCCCGGCAGCGGGCCAGGACACCTGGGCATCTTCGGCTATGATCCGCTGCAGTACGAGATCGGCCGCGGCGTCCTCGAGGCGTTGGGCATCGATTTCGAGCTACAGCCCAATGACCTGGCGGCGCGCGGCAACTTCTGCACCATCGATGAGCAGGGGCGCATCACCGACCGGCGCGCTGGCCGCATCCCTTCGGCCGTGGGCGAACGGCTCTGCCAGAAGCTGCAGGCGCAGACGAGCATCCCCGGCTACGAGATCTTCGTGCGCCATGTCAAAGAGTATCGCTTCGCGCTCATCGTGCGCGGCCCCGGCCTGGCCGACGGCCTGACCGAGACCGATCCCCAACGCACGGGGGTCCCTTCCCTGCCGATTCAGCCGACCAGCGCCGACCCTGACGCCGCGCGCACCGCAGCGCTCCTCAACGACTGGCTGGAACAGGCGCGCCGCGTGCTGGCCGACGAGTATCCGGCCAACTCGTTGAACCTGCGCGGCCTGGCCAAGGACCCGGGCATCCCCAAATTCCCCGATGTCTTCCGCTTGAAGGCCGCGGCCATCGCCGTCTACCCGATGTATCGCGGCGTGGCGCGCCTGTGCGGCATGACCGTCCTGCCGACGGGCGATACGATGGCGTCCGAGATCGATACGCTGGAACAACACTGGGACCAGTACGACTTCTTCTTCGTGCACTTCAAGTACACCGACAGCCGCGGCGAGGACGGCGACTTCGCCGCCAAAGTGCGGGTCATCGAGGAAGTCGACGGCTATATGAGTCGCATCAAAGCCCTCCGGCCGGCCGTCCTCATCGTCACAGGCGACCACTCGACCCCTGCGCTGCTGAAGTCCCACTCCTGGCATCCTGTTCCTCTGCTGATGTGGGGGCCGACGGTTCGCCCCGATGAGTGCACCACCTTCGGCGAGCGCGCCTGCATGCGCGGCGGCCTGGGCCATCTGCTGGCCAAGGAGATCATGCCGCTGGCGATGGGCCACGCCGGGCGCTTTGCCAAGTTCGGGGCGTAAGCGCTCCTTCACCTGATTTCGTTCGCTGCGGGTCTCCGGACCCGCGGCGCCAGCAACGCGGACTATCTGGCTGGTCAGGAGACCAGCCAGGAACACACTGAGCGCCTCTTCGGATGTGATCTCGCTCCCCCAGGATGGAGGATTGGATGCCACAGAACACGACCGGCCTGATCAAAGGGTGGGCTGCCCTCAGCCTGGAGGATGTCGAGGAGCGGCTGACGCGCGGCGACGCGGAGCTTGAGGGCTTCTATGGTCCCGACGAAGCCGCCGAGCTGCGCGCCCTGGCTGCGACGCAGCCGCGCGCCCAGTTCGACGGCCCGCGCCCCCGCGTGGTCATCCTGCCGGGGATCATGGGATCGCTCTTGCAGACGACGCAAGGGCTGATCGATCTCCTGTGGGTGAACCCGGTGGCCTTCCTCAAAGGCAAGGTCAACCTTATCGAGATGGACGAGACCGGCGAACGCGACGCCGACCCGCGCGTGCACGTCGTCCCGACCGGCCTGGAGATGCTCTACTACACGAAATTCGCCCTCGCGCTGGACAAGCAGGTCGATCTCTTGCAGTTCCCCTACGATTGGCGCCGCGACATTCGCAAGCTGGCAGGAGACCTGCGCGCGGCCCTGGAGCGATGGGCGGCCGGGGACGACCGCAAGTTCACGCTGGTAGGGCACAGCATGGGAGGATTGGTCTCGCGCGCGTATATGGCGCTCTACCCTCAGGAGGCGGCGCAACGGGTCGAACGGCTGATCATGTTGGGAACCCCCAACTACGGCGCGCCGGAGGCGGTGCGCACTCTGATCCTGGGCAACGATCTGATGAACCTGGCCCACAAGCTGAACCAGGGGAACGATGGCAATTCCCTGGTGCGCCGCCTGCCGGCCATCTACCAGATCCTGCCCGCGCCGCCAGGCATCTGGCCTCACGCCGCCTATCCAGCCGACTTCGACCTTTACGATGCGCGCGCGTGGCCGATCGCTGGCCTGAACCAGCGCTTCCTCGACCACGGCCGCGAGTTTTGGAATCTGTTGGCGGTCAGCGATCCCCCAATCCCGCATTACCTGATCGCCGGCTGCAACCTGGAGACGACGACGGCCGTGCGCATCCAGCGCGGCGCGGGCGGGACGGGCGGTCAGCCAGCGCTGCAGGTGACGCGCGAGCGCCATGGCCTGGCTGGCGGCGATGGCACCGTGCCGCTGGCCTCGGCGCTGCTCCGGCGGGCGCCCACCTACTTCGTTCAGTGTGAGCACGCCAAGCTGCCCGGCCATCGCGAGGTGATCGCGGCGGTGGTCGACCTGGCCTATGGGCGCCAGCCCTCCCTGCCCACGGAGATCGCCGCCGCGCCGCGGGATCTGGCTGTCCCTCGCCCAGCGCTCGATCTCGACGCCGAGGCCGCCGCGCTGCGCCAGCGCATCGCCGACGGGACCCTGACCGCCCAAGACCTGGAGAAACTCTACTTCCTGCAATAACGCGCATCACTGCCACGTCGAGGCGGTATGGACCCTTATCAAGAGGCGCTCGACTACATCTACGCGCCGGCCCGCGCCCAACACCGTGGCTATGGGACGGCCGCCTACGATCTCTCGCGTATGCGCCGTATGCTGGCGCGCCTGGGCGACCCTCAGGAAGGATTCCAGGCCATCCACATCGCAGGCACCAAGGGGAAAGGTTCGACGGCCGCCTTCAGCGAGGCGATCTTGCGCGCCGCGGGCCATCGTACTGGCCTGTTCACTTCCCCGCACCTTCACACCTTCTGCGAACGCCTGCGTGTGGATGGTCGTCTGATCGCGCGCGACGACCTCCTCGCCCTGCTCGAACAGTGTCGCCCTGTGTTCGATCAGGAGCCGGAGCGCACCACCTTCGAGGTGATGACGGCGCTCGCGTTCCTCCATTTCGCCCAGCGACAGGTGGCCTGGGCCGTGATCGAGACCGGCCTGGGAGGGCGGCTCGATCCGACCAACGTCCTCCATCCGGCCGCCACGGCGATCACGTCGATCAGCTACGACCACACGGAGGTGCTGGGGCGCACGCTCGCGCAGATCGCCAGCGAGAAAGCCGGCATCATCAAAGCGCGCTGTCCCGTTGTGACGACGCCTCAAGCGGAGGAGGCGATGACGGTGATTCGCGCGGCCTGCGCGAGCGCCGGCGCGCCGCTGATCACGGTCGGCCCGGCGGGCGCGGACGCCGACTGGCAATGGTCAGGCCCCTTCGCCATCGATGCGCGCGGGCAATCGTTCGATTTGCAGGGGCCGAACGGGGCGAGCTTCCGCAACCTGCGCATGCCCCTGTTGGGCGCGCATCAGCTCGCCAACGCGAGCGCGGCGGTCGCCCTGACGAGCCAGTTGGCAGATCAGGGGGTCGCGCTCAGCCCGACGACGGTCGCCGCCGGCCTCCGTGCGACGCGCTGGCCAGGGCGCATGGAGGTGATCGGGCAACGCCCCTGGATCGTGGTGGACGGCGCGCACAACGCTGATTCGGCGCGCAAGCTCCGCGAGGCGGTCCAGGCCTGGTTCCCCCACGACCGCCTGGGACTCGTCTTCGGGGCCTCAGCCGACAAGGATGTGTGCGGCATGCTCGAAGCGTTGCTCCCCGGCGTCCATCGCTGCATGGTGACGGCCTCTCTGCATCCGCGAGCCGCGACGCCGACAGATCTGGCTGCGCTGATCAACGCCCTGCAGCCCAGGCTGCCGGTGACCGCCGCAGAGAGCGTCGCGCAGGCGCTGCACGAGATGCTGGCCTGGGCCGGGCCAGATGACCTGATCCTCGTCACCGGCTCGCTCTTCGTCGTCGGCGCGGCGCGCGCGGCCCTCGCCGCCAACGGGCAGGGCGTCTTCGCCGCCGACGACTGGGTGTACGCGAGCGACCCTCTGCCGCCCACCAACTGACAGGAGCGCCCGAGAGCCTCGCCGATGGCGCGGGTTGGAGCCTCAGTCGGTCGCTCGTCGCGCAGCCAGGCCGCCTGAAGGCTCAACCCTCAAGGCTCGTCCCTCCTGTGAAGCGCGCCGGCTGAAGCCTGATATTACGCTTTTTGGGCCGGGTGTGGTATCATCGTCAGCGTATTCATGGCAGGGAGGAAGAAGATCATATGAAGCCGACGATGCCCCTGGATTTCTCGGGCGAGTTATCGTTTCTAGGCCCGATGATGGGGCCGCTGGAAGACGAATTCGATGACGTTGAAGAGGACAACGACGAACAGGAATACATAGTCATCCCGCTGCGAGACTCGGTTGTCTTCCCGCAAATGATGGCGCCCCTCTTCATCGGGCGCGACCGCTCATTGCGCGCGATCGAGGCGGCGGTGGCCGACGATCTGCCGGTGATGGTGGTGGCGCAGCGCGACGAGGACCGCGAGGACCCGGAGCCGGAGGACCTCTACACGATCGGGACCGAGGTCGTCATCGGGCGCACGCTGCGCATGCCCGACGGCAGCACGAGCGTCCTCAGCCAGGGCCGGCAACGTGTGGAGATCGTGGAGTTCACCCAGACCGAGCCGTTCCTGCGGGCGCGCGCCGTCCCGATCTGGGAGCAAGATCATGAAGGGTTGCCCACGGAGGCGCTGATGCGCGCCGTGCTCGCCCTGTTCGAAAAATGCGTGCAGCTCAGCCCCAATCTGCCCGACGAGGCGTACGTCGCCGCCATCAACGTCGACGACCCCGGACGGCTGGCCGACCTCATCGCGTCCGTGCTCAACCTGAGCGTCGAGGAGAAACAGGAGCTGCTCGAGACGTTCGACACGACGGTGCGCCTGCAGCGATTGAGCATCTTGCTCGGCCGCGAGCTGGACGTGCTCGAGCTGGAGAACCGCATCCACCAGCAAGTGCAGGAGGAGATGGATCGCTCGCAGCGCGAATATTTCCTGCGCGAGCAGATCCGCGTGATCCAGAACGAGCTGGGGGAGTCCGACGAGCAGACGCGCGAGATCAACGAGCTGCGCCAGAAGCTCCACGAAGTGGGGCTCAGCGAGGAGACCCTCAAGAAGGCCGAGAAGGAGCTGGAGCGCCTGGCCGCGATGCCGCCGATGGCGCCCGAGGTCGGCATTATCCGCACCTACCTCGACTGGTTGGTCGAGCTGCCCTGGCAGAAGGCGACGACCGACAACATGGACCTCGCCCATGCCGCCAAGGTGCTGGACGCCCATCATTATGGGCTGTCCAAAGCCAAGGAGCGCATCCTCGAGCATATCGCCGTGCGCAAACTGGCTCCCGACAAGATGCGACAGCCGATCCTGTGCTTCGTCGGGCCGCCGGGCACCGGCAAGACCTCGATGGGGCGCTCGATCGCGGAGGCGCTCGGGCGCAAGTTCGTGCGCCTGTCGTTGGGCGGGGTGCACGACGAGGCGGAGATCCGCGGCCATCGCCGCACTTACATCGGCGCCATGCCGGGGCGCATCATCCAGACGATGCGCAACGCCCAGACGGTCAATCCGCTCTTCATGCTCGACGAGATCGACAAGATCGGCATCGACTTTCGAGGCGATCCGGCGGCGGCGCTACTCGAGGTGCTCGACCCCGAACAGAATCACGCCTTCAGCGATCATTACCTGGATGTGCCCTACGACCTGTCGCGGGTGATGTTCATCACCACGGCCAACATGCTTGACACGGTGCCACCCGCTTTGCGCGATCGTATGGAAGTGATCCACTTCCCCGGCTACATCGAGGAAGAGAAGCTGGCGATCGCCCGTCAGTTCCTGGTGCCGCGCCAGATCGAGGAGAACGGACTCAAGGGGCATGGCCTCGACTTCTCAGATGCGGCGCTGCGGACGATCATTCGCGAATACACCTACGAGGCTGGCGTGCGCAACCTGGAACGAGCGATCGCCCAGATCTGCCGCAAGGTGGCGCGCCGCGTGGCCGAGAACAAGCGGGCGCCCCATCACATCACGCCCGCCTCGTTGCACAAGTTCCTGGGGCCGCCTGAGTTCAGCTTCGGCCTGGCTGAGGAGAAGGACCAGGTGGGGGTTGCGACCGGCATCGCCGTCACGGAGGCGGGTGGCGACCTGCTCTCGATCGAAGTGACGTTGATGGCGGGCAAGGGAGCGCTGTTGCTGACGGGGCAATTGGGCGAAGTGATGCAGGAATCAGCGCAGGCCGCGCTCTCCTATGCACGCTCGCACGCCAAGGAGCTGGGCGTGGGCGACGTGGATTTCGACAAAGTCGACATCCACATCCACGTGCCTGAGGGGGCGACCCCGAAAGACGGCCCCAGCGCTGGCATCACGATGGCAACGGCGCTGATCTCGGCGCTGAGCCGGCGCCCGGTGCACCGCGACGTCGGCATGACCGGCGAGATCACGCTGCGCGGGCGCGTGCTGCCCATCGGCGGCCTGAAGGAGAAGGTGCTGGCGGCGCATCGCGCGGGCCTGAAGACCGTCGTGATCCCTAAGAAGAACCAGAAAGACCTGGTGGAAATCCCCCCACGCGTGAAGCGCGATCTCAAGCTGATCCTGGTCGAGAGCATGGATGAGGTGTTGCCGATCGCGCTGACGGAGATGGGGCAACCGGCGCCCAAGCGGACGCCGCGCCGGCGGCGGACCGGCACGGGGCCGACGCCGGCCGCCGCGCGCGCGCGTTGAGAGCAAAGACGAACCCGCTCAGGAGCCAAGGGCGTCTCTATTGCTCTGCTCCTGAGCGGCAGCCAGCCCCCCGCCATAGAGGTTCAGGGGGACGCCTCCCATCCTGACGATGTTCACTCCTCACAGGCAGCCAACCGCCGATGAAGTGCGCGCCTGGCTGGCCCAAGGCCCCGGCGAGTCCGTGGCCCTGGCCTCCGCCAACGCGTCGACGCGCAAGCTGGCGGAGACGCTGGCGGCGCTGGCCAACGCGCACGGCGGCGTGCTGCTCATCGACGTCGCCAGGCCTCCCGCGGAGCGCGCGAGCGGCGACATCCGCGACCGCGTGCTGGCGGCGGCGCTGCTGGCAGACCCGCCGTTGATCCTCCCCATCCCCACGCTGATCACGGTCGATGAGAGGACGCTGTGCGTGGCGACCGTGCCCGCGGGCCTGCCGCACGTCTACAGCATCAAAGGGCAATTCCTCACGCGCCTGGGCGCTCGCAACCGGCCCCTGACCGCAGACGAGCTGCGGCGGCTGCTGCACGACCGCGGCCAGGCTGGCTTCGAGGCGCAGCTCGTCCCGGACGCTACGCTCGACGACCTCGACCTGGAAGCGGTCGCGCGGTACGTCCAACAACTCGAAGGGTTCGCGTCGAACAACCTCACGGCCGCGCTGGTCACTCGCGGCTGCCTGGTCCGCCAGGAAGAGGGCGGGCGGGAACGGTTCACGCCCACCGTGGCAGGCATCCTCCTCTTTGGGCGCAGGCCAGAACGCTTCATCCACTCCGCTGAGATCATCGCGGTGCGTTACGCCGGGCCGGAGATGGGGGATGAGTTCGTGCGCGAGGACATTCGCGGCCCATTGGCGGAGCAGATTCGGCGCGCCGAGGCGTTCGTGACCGCCAACATGCGCCGCGGCATGCGCATCACGGGCTGGGCGCGCGAGGAGCGCGCCGAATATCCCCTGCCTGTCGTGCGCGAGGCCATCGTCAACGCCGTCGCCCATCGCGACTACGCCATCCGCGGCGAGGGCATCCGCCTGCTCATGTTCAGCGACCATATGGAAGTCTATTCCCCTGGACGGCTGCCGGGCCACGTCACGCTCGAAAACCTGGTCGAGGAGCGCTTCTCGCGCAACGAGGCGATCGTGCAGGTGCTCTCGGACATGGGATACATCGAGCGGTTGGGATACGGCATCGATCGCATGATTCGGGCGATGGAGCAGGAAGGGCTGCCCGCGCCGCGCTTCGAAGAGACGGCAGCCGGCTTCCGCGTGACGCTGATCGGCCATGGCGCGAGCCTGGTGAGCGCCACGCCCGAAGCCGCCCTGTGGAGCAACGTCGCCGTGACCCCTCGCCAGAGCCAGGCCCTCGCCTACCTGGCTGAACATGGGCGCATCACCAACTCCGAGATGCGCGCCCTCTTCCCCGACGTCTCCGACGAGACCATCCGCCGCGATCTGGCCGACCTGGTCGACAAAGGGCTGTTGCTCAAGGTCGGCGAGAAGCGCGCGACGTACTACATCCTCAAATGATATAAGCGAATCAGCGAGAGAGCGAATCGGCGAGAGGGCGAATCAGCGAGAGAGCGAGAGGGCCGATTGTGCATTGTGCCCAAACGAAGGCGCCTCAGGTTCGGCCATCTTAACCCTAGCCGCTGACCCCGACGCTGCGTATGATAGACGGTATCATACACTCGCAGGGGGAGCGGGAAGACGAGCTGGAAGGTGAGATCAACGCAGCAGACACGGCCTGGGTGTTAATATCGGCAGCTCTGGTCATGTTGATGACGCCAGCGCTGGGGTTTTTCTACGGCGGG
>FWPV01013235.1_pt1 | contig 12466 bp, 9 predicted proteins | sample 2228371 | NCBI WGS metagenome assembly FWPV01 (sample SAMEA103939776, study PRJEB20133) | metagenome | reverse complement strand
AATGATACTCCAAATAAAAGCCATGGCAATTATTTGGAGTATTGCTTAGAAACAAATAATGAGAAATTTGTTTATTAAGACTTCAATCCAATTCAAGAGAAAAGTAATTAAGGAACTTAGCTTCTTCGGGTTGTCATCGAACAGATTTGAGTTAAAAAAATATCGCTATAAACTTTAAAATTAAATGAATACAAAATCTCCGCCTTAAAATGCTATATAGCAAACCAAAGCGAACAATTGCTACAGCCTGTGAGGTTCTGCCTTGCGCGTTGAAAAGAAACTCTGATTTCTGTCTTATAGAGTAGTGGATGGTTCTTTCAGCCTCTTTAAATCTTGATAGAGCAGGAAATAAAAAACCCGTGAGAACGGAAATATCGTCACAAGAGCAATAAGAACGCCTATTAGCGGAATAAAACTCAACACAAGCATAACAATCCCAGCCAAGATCGACAAAACGAACATTTTTCCAAAAACATTCCACCAATAACCCTGAACAAGGAATTTACTTTTAGACAGAGCTTTGGGTCCTTTAAGATTTTCCACCACTAAAACATAATCTGCAAACTTAAACCAAACACTAAAAATTATACCGGGGATAATAAAAAGAAAAGATCCCCCGGTTATTGCCAAACGGGTCAGTAAATCAACCCATAACAAAGAAAGAGTTTTGGACCATCCTAGTTTTAGCGCCTTTCCAATTCCAATGTCTTTTTCTTTTATTGCAAAAATCAAAGAGGCTTTTATGAAGAGCACGATTAACAAAACGCCCATCAATGCTATAAGGCTCAAAAGAAAAGCGAGGAGGAAAATAAAAAAAATAAATACCCTCCCTATCGCCCATTGCCCTCCTAGTATCTTCCCCCCTACCCCGAAAACAGCTACGATGACAAAAGGTAAAATAAAAACCAAAAAGCAAACTAACATTCCTATAACCATTATTCCCATAACCATTATTCCCACCAACCGCCAAAATTTTTCTTTGTAAACCTGCCAACTCCTCTTTAATAAATCACCTATTCCCGGCAAAGCGGAAATTTGGGGCTGGGCAGAAGGAAACGGCGTAGATGCTTCGGCTGTCTGATTAGAGCCAATAATGCTATTAAAAGTTTCTTCAACCTCTGCTTCCGACCAGCCAACTTCTAAAAGCTTTTGTTTTATTTCCTCCTTGCTTTTGCCCTGTTGGAGTTGTTGCCTAACATAATCTAATAATTGTTGGTTGACCATAAACCTTCTGTTCTCTTAATTCCAAAAACTTCGACCTTTAATTTATTTTTACTCAAAAAACTAAAAAAGTCGCAATATTTTTATCTCAGAAAAAAACCATACCGATTTAAAAAGCAGAATTAAAGGAGGGGTTTTGCTATTTTGTTTTGAAAATGAGAAAATGAAATTGATGAGGTTGGTAAATAAAATAACACTCTGGCTCTTTTTAGGTTTTCTTTTCATTACCCTTGTTTTTTTATTTAATGTCCCAATTGCTCAGGCAATAACTATTCGAGAAGTTAGGGCCCAAATTTTAAAACTTCAGTCTCAAATGAGCCAATTACAAAAACAATTGACTGAAGTTCAGCCAAGATCAGCCTGGTGCCACGATTTTCTGGCTGACTTAAAATACCAGCAAAAAGATGAAAAGGTCAAAGCCCTCCAAATTGCCTTGAAAAGAGAAGGATTATTTAAAGGGCCGGCGAGCGGTTACTTTGGACCTTTAACTTTCCAATCAGTCAAACTTTTCCAGAAAAAATATAAAAAGGAAATTTTAGAACCTTGGGGATTTAAAAAAGAGACCGGTCTTGTTGGACCAACCACCAGAGCAAAATTAAATGAACTGTATGGCTGTACAAAAATCTCCATCGCCCCCATTCTTCCCCAGCCAGGAGATGGTTTAGTAATTAAAATTAAAACCAATCTGCCGAGAGAAAAAATTAGAGGCACTTTGGGCAAAAAAGAGATCCATTTTTTCCCTCAGGGAGAAGATTTGATTGGTGTTGTCGGAATTTCAGTCAAAGAAAAGCCGGGTCAATATAACCTGACGATCAATTTTCCAGATGACAGGAAATATAAAACTACAATAAATATTATTAAGAGAAAATTTCCGATAACCGAATTGGTGGTTAGCAAAGAACTCAAAGAAAAAGGACAAGCCCCAGCCAAAATTAAAGAGGGAATTGCTCAAGAGAATTTAAAGTTGAAAGAAATTTTGAATATTTTTACACCCAAAGCCTATTTTGACCAACCCTTTGTTTACCCTTTAGACAAAATAAAAGATGTTGGGGCTTTCGGCAACGTTCGAAAAAACGGCGAGATAGAATTACAACATTTAGGAGTGGACCTCCAGGCTGAAATTGGCACACCAGTTTATGCAATTAATGATGGTCTGGTTCGACTGACTGAAAATTTGCTTTATTATGGCAAAACAATTGTCATTGACCACGGCCTTGGAATTTTTTCCCTCTATTTACACTTAGACGAATTTAAAGTTTCAGAAGAAGAAAAAGTAAAAAAGGGAAGCGTCGTTGCTCTTTCTGGCAACAGCGGCTATTCAATCGAACCCCATTTGCACTTGGGAATAAAAATTAATGGAGTCAGTGTAGATCCCTTAAGATTTATTGAAACAATAGAAAAAGTGATGAAAGAAGGGGTTGCAACAAAGAAATTGGAAACTTTTTTTGAGCCAGAGATTGTTAATGAGATTGTTAAATGGGGACATCAAATATCGTCGAGTCCTCGTTTGGTTGATACTATTATTATCCATTCTTCTTATAATGCTCTGGGGAAGGACCCTTATAGTGTTGATGGAGTTCTTCAAGAATATAAAATGTATGGTGTGGCACCGCATTATTTGATTGATCGCCATGGTACTACATATCAATTAGTAGAGGACAAAAATATCGCTTACCATGCTGGTGTCAGTAAAATGCCTGACGGAAGAATTAATGTAAATGAGTTTTCTATTGGGATAGAACTTATTTATCAAAAAAATGAATCACCAAATGAAAGCCAATACCAATCTTTAGCAAAATTAGTAAAATATCTTCAACAAAAATATAATATTGCCTTATCCAATATCCTCGGGCACAAAGACATTGCTCCCTCTCTTAAAGAAGACCCTTGGAATTTTAATTGGCAAAAATTTTATGAGATAATAAGATGAACTAATTTCCAAGAAAGGTTTAGGTTAAAAACAGAGAACGAGTACAATGGTTTTTAAATTCATTTCAAAAGATAAAATTAAAAAACTGCCAAAAAAAAGCGGGGTTTATTGTTTTAAGGAAGGAAGAAAAATTCTCTATATTGGCAAAGCAGTTAATCTTAGAGAAAGGGTGAAAAATCATTTCCAGCAACCAGCTTTTCGGGATTACTTATTTTTGGATAAAATTAAAAAAATCGGATATATAAAAACTGATTCCGAAATTGAAGCCCTCATTTTAGAAGCAAACCTGATTAAAAAATATCAGCCCAAATATAACATTCTCTGGCGAGATGATAAAAATTATTTTTTTGTTGGAATGACAAAAGAAGATTCTCCCAGAATTTTCTTGACCCACCAAACAAAACTAAAAACTAAAGATCCTAAACTAAAAGCTGAATATGTGGGCCCTTTTGTTGATGGCAAATCTTTAAAACAAGTTTTAAAAATTTTGAGAAAAGTTTTTCCTTATAGATCTTGCCGAAAAATACCTAATCGGCCCTGCCTCTGGTATCATTTAAATAGATGCCCAGCACCTTGTCTTTTGAGATCAAGATTTATTAAAGAAATCTCTTTGGCTCCCCTGAAAATCAAAAGAGTTACTTTGAGAAATGTCAGAAATTTAATCAAAATTTTAAAAGAAGGAAAAGGTCCGGTTCTGAAAGAATTAAAAAAAGAAATGAGATTAGCCTCGAAAAACCAAAATTTTGAAGAGGCAGCCAAAATCAGAGATCAAATTCTGGCTTTGGAGAAAATAACGGAGCATGCTAAAATTTTCGAACCCGAAACTACTGTAAAACCAAAGCCATGGCAAGCATTTTACAGAAGGTGGGAGGAAACCGAGAAAAAAATGAAGGAAATTTTGAAAATAGAAAAGAAAATATCGAGAATCGAGGCATATGATGTTTCTAATATTGTCGGCCAGGCAGCTAGTGGGTCAATGGTTACCTTTATTAATGGCCAAGCGAATAAAAACTTCTATCGGAGATTTAAAATAAAAATTGCCGGAAAACCAAATGACATGGCAATGCTGAAGGAGATTCTCAGCCGGAGATTTAAACATCCAGAATGGCCATACCCTGATCTCATCTTAATTGATGGTGGTAAGGCTCAATTAAACGCTGCCCTCGAAGTTAAAAAATCAACACCGGGTGTTGATTATAGAGTAATGAGTTTAGCAAAAAAGGGGAATAAATTATTTATTGAAGGCCAGAAAAAACCAATCTTGCTTCAAGATCTACCAAGGGAGATTTTCAATTTATTTTTACAACTGAGAGACGAAGCGCATCGCTTTGCCCTCACCTATCATAAAAAGTTAAGGGAGCGAAATTTGATTCCTTAACCAATTTTTGTTATAATTCAACTGATGCCAAAAATAATTTGGCAAGTTGTTGGCGGAATTTTAGGAATTTTTTTGGCAGACAGATTTATTTCTGGAGTAAGTTTGGTAATCATTCCTGGCCAGTCGAGCTTTTTTGGTTTTATCCTAACCGACTATTGGCAAATTTTATTTTTAATTGGCGGCACTTTAGGTCTAATTAATTTCTTTGTTAAACCAATTTTAGACAAAATCACTTTGCCTTTGCAGATCTTGACTTTTGGTTTTTTTTCTTTAATTTTAAATATGGCCCTCATCTGGTTTCTGGATTTTTTATTTTTAGAGTTTGACATTATGGGCCTTGTCCCCCTATTTTGGGCAACTCTCATTTGCTGGGGAATTACTTTTCTTTTAAGATTGAAATAATTTATGAAAAATTATCTCTTCATTGCTCAAATTTTTGTCTCGGTTTTTCTCATTGTTTTTGTTTTATTGCAAAAAAGGGGGAGCGCTTTAGGATCGGCCTTTGGTGGAGCTGGAACTTCTTATTTTACTCGGAGAGGCCTTGAGAGAAAAATTTTTTGGTCTACCTGCGTCTTTGGGGTTCTCTTTATAGTTTTAGCTCTCTTAAATCTCATCCTATGAAGTACCGGTGGCTAAAAAAAAATCGATGGCGACAATTCTTTAAAATTTTAACCCTAAAGGAAAAGGTTATCTTTGTAATTCTTTTTTTCTCTTTTTTGGCTTCAGGGATTTTTCTCCTCTCTAATTTTTATTTGGAAAATACTAAAATTGTTCCTACCCGGGGGGGTGAATATGTCGAAGGAACGATAGGTTTCCCCCAATACATTAATCCAATCTATGCCTCTTTTTCGGAAGTAGACCAGGATTTGGTTGAATTAATTTTTTCAGGCTTAATGAAATATGGAAAAGAAGGAAAAGTCGAATTAGATTTGGCTAAAGGATATCAAATTTCAGACGATGGGAAGGTCTACCAATTTTATTTAAAAGATAATCTTTTTTGGTCAGATGGAACACCTTTAACAGTTGATGATATCATTTTCACTATTGAAACAATTCAAAATCCGGAAATCAAAAGTCCGCTTAGGCCTGCCTGGATAGGGGTGGAAGTAGAAAAAGAGTCTGATAAGGCTCTACGTTTTAAATTAAAAAATAGCTCAGCCGTTTTTTTGGAAAATTGTACTCTAAAAATAATACCAAAGCACATCTGGGCCAGCATTCCGCCAAGCAATTTCTCTCGGGCGCCGGCTAACCTCAATCCAGTTGGCTCAGGGCCTTACAAAATAGCTGGAATTTTAGAAAATAAAGAAGGAGAAATTGTCTCTCTTGATTTAATTGAAAATCCTTATTATTATGGTCAAAGGCCCTATCTTTCTAAAATCTCTTTCCGATTTTATGATAAACTTGAGGAGTTGATTGCCGCTTTTAGAATGGGGGAAATTAAAGGATTTGGCTTGAGCAATATCAAAAACTTAAACTCGCTTGCTAAGGACTTAAATATCTATCCCCTATCTTTGCCCAGATATTTTGCCGTTTTTTTTAACCTTAAAAATTCAAAAGTTCTAGCAGAAAAAGAAGTAAGAATCGCCTTAAATTATGCCACCAATAAAGAAGAACTTTTAAAGGAAGTATTAAATGGTCAGGGGAAAATAGTTGATTCTCCGGTTCTGCCAGAGCTTTATAGTTTTGAAAGCCCAAAAAAAATCTATCCTTTTGATCTTGAAAAAGGAAAAGAGATTTTAGATAGGGCGGGTTTTCGTGATGAAAACGGAGACGGTTTTCGGGAAAAAATTATAATTAAAGAGCTCCCTTTCCAATTCAAAAGCGATTTAGTTTTTGGTTTAGAATCAGACGAAGTTAAAGAACTTCAAAAATGTCTGGCCAAAGATAAAGAAATTTATCCAGAAGGAGAAATCACCGGATATTTTGGCCAAAAGACAAAAGAGGCAGTGATAAGATTTCAGGAAAAGTATAAAAAAGAGATTCTAGAACCAATAGGTTTAGAAAGAGGAACCGGCGAGGTAAAAGAGAAAACGAGAGAGAAATTAAATGAGGCCTGCTTTGAAAAACCGGAAGAGAAAATTCCGCTGAAATTTGTTTTAGCCACCGGAGACCAGGAATTATTAATTGAAACGGCTAAAATTTTAAAGAGGCAATGGGAAAAATTGGGAGCGGAAATTGAAATTAAAGTTTTTGATCAGGCGACTTTAGAAAGGGAGATTTTGAGAAAGAGACAATTTGATGCGCTTTTGTATGGCGAAATGCTGAGGTTAATCCCCGATCCTTTTCCCTATTGGCATTCTTCTCAAAAGGGTGAACTTGGCTTAAATCTATCAAACTATGACAATAAAAATGCTGATCTGGCGCTAGAAGAAGCAAGAAAGTCCTTAGACAATAAAGTGAGGGGGGAGAAACTAGAACAATTTCAAGAAATATTAAATGAGGAGGTCCCAGCCATTTTTCTATATAATCCAGCTTTTACTTATTTTGTTTCAAAAGAAATTCAGGGGATCTCTATTGCGGATAAATTAATTGTTGATTCTTCAAAAAGGTTTTTGGGAATCGAAAATTGGTATGTTAAAACTAAAAGGGCCTGGAAATGACAATTTAAAAATTGATAAATCAAATTTTAGAAAGGTTATTTTAGATTTTCCTCTTCAATTCAAAGCGGGAATAGAAAGGGCGGAAAAGATTGCTTTCAAAAATGGCTTTGAAAGAATTCTTATTTGCGGAATGGGGGGTTCGGCTTTAGCAGGCGAAATCTTGAAAATGTATTTTAAAAATTCTAAAATTAAAATTCCCCTCTTTTTACATCGCGATTATAATCTCCCCTTTCAAGTTGATAAAAAAGATTTAATTGTTGCTATTTCCTATTCTGGCAATACTGAAGAAACCATCTCTTCGTTTAATGAAGCCTTAAGAAGAAAATTAAAAGTAGCAGCTATTACCTCAGGAGGAAAATTGGCTCAGCTCTGCCAAAAAAATGAAATTCCTTTGGTCCTTATTCCAACAGGAATTCCTCCTCGTTCCGCTTTAGGTTATTTATTTGCTGCCTTATTGAAAATTTTAATTAATTGCCAAATTTTGCCGGATGTTTCGGAAGAAATTTTGATTTTAGAAAAAACCCTCCACCCGAAAAAATTAGAAAATTCTGGCAAGAAATTGGCTCAAAAATTAAAAAATAAAATCCCTCTCATTTATGCATCCTGTTTTAATTTTCCTTTAGCTAAAATATGGAAAATTAAATTCAATGAGAATTCGAAAATTCCGGCCTTTGCCAATTTTTTTCCAGAGCTAAATCATAATGAAATGGTAGGATTTAGTGAAATTTCCAATTTCCAAATCCCAATTTCCAATTTTTATGTCTTAATTTTAAAGGATCTCAAAGACCATCTCCGGATTTTAAAGAGAATGGATTTAACGGCTGAGATTTTGAAAAAGAGAGGAGTGAAAGTAGAAAATATCTATCTTCAGGGGAAAAATTTTTTTAGTAAAATATTTTCAAATCTTTTATTAGCTGATTGGGTTTCTTATTATCTAGCTTTAAATTACAAAATAGATCCAAGGCCGGTAAAAATTGTCGAAGAATTTAAAAAGAAAATGGAACTTAGTGGACCCCTTTCTTTACAAGAAAGGTGTCCAACCGCCAAAGAACACTAAGGTATCCCTCGCCTCGACGACTCGCCATAAATCGCTCGTGCTCGCCGAGGCTTGGGATAAAAATTCCGACACAAGAAAATGGAAAATGAAAACTAAAATTAAAAAAGCAGTCATACCAGCCGCTGGTTGGGGAACAAGATTTCTACCCCAGGCCAAAGCCATGCCCAAGGAGATGCTCCCGGTGGTAGATAAACCGGTTATTCAATATGTAGTAGAAGAGGTGGTTGCTTCCGGAATTAAAGATATAATTATTATCACCGGAGCACAAAAAAGAGCAATTGAAGACCATTTTGATCGTTCGCTAGAGTTAGAAAGATTTTTAAAAAAAGGGGGGAAAGAAAAAGAATTAGAAGAAATTAAAAAAATTGCTCATTTGGCCAATTTCATTTATATTCGTCAAAAAGGAGAAAGTTATGGCAATGCTATTCCAGTGTTAATGGCCAAACCAGTTGTTGGAAAAGAACCTTTTGCCGTTTTATGGGGAGATGATTTTATTGCTGCCAACCCGCCTAGATTAGCGCAAATGATTGAGGTTTACAAAAAATATCCCGGAATAATCCTTTCGGCCATCCGAATTAAAAACAAAACTCAACTCTCTCGTTACGGAGTTCCAAAAGTTCAAAGGGTGAGAGAAAGAATTTTTCGGATAAAAGAAATTATTGAAAAACCTCAACCAAAAGAAGCCCCTTCAAATTTAGCCACGGTCAGCTCTTATATCTTACCTCCAGAAATTTTCGAGATTATTGAAAATTTAACTCCAGGCAAAGGAGGAGAAATCTGGTTAATAGACGCTATCAATCAACTCATAAAAAATGGCTTTCCTGCCTATGCCTGTGAAATCAAAAATGGGAAATACTATGACACTGGTAATAAGTTAGAATATTTAAAGACGGTAGTAGAGCTTGCTCTTTCCCATCCTGATTTTTCTGAGGATTTTAAAAAGTATCTCAAGGGATTAAAAATCTAATTGCCCGCGGACGTGGCGGAACTGGTAGACGCCCAAGCCTCAGGAGCTTGGGGGAGAAATCCCGTGAGAGTTCAAATCTCTCCGTCCGCACCAACCAGTTTAACTCTCGATTTTTAAATTTAATCCATGGTTAAACAATTAAAGCAACTAAATCTTCGGATTATCCCTTTGGGTGGTCTGGGTGAAGTGGGACGGAATATGATGCTTTTGGAATGGCAAGGAAAAATTTTAATTATTGATATGGGTTTTAGGCTACCGGAAGAAGATATGCCAGGCGTTGATTATATTGTTCCCAATATTGAATACTTAAAAGGGCACGAGAAAGATATTTTAGGGGTTGTTTTTACGCACGGCCATTATGATCATATTGGTGCTATTCCCTATTTGGTTGAAAAAATCTGGCAACCAAATTTAAGATTTTTTGCCTCACCATTGACTCGTGGAATCATTTTAAAAAGACAAGAAGATTTTCCTAATCTGCCAAAATTAGAAATAGAAGAAGTAAAAGATGGTTCAAAAATAAAGCTTGGCCCTTTCAAGATTGAGTTTTTCCGCCAAAACCACAATATTCCTGACAATTTAGGATTACTTATTAACACACCTGTCGGCAATATCTTGCACACTTCTGATTTTAAGTTTGACCCTAAGCCGGTGAATGATTTACCAACTAATTTTCGAAAATTAAAAGAGATTGGCAAAAGAAAAATTTTACTTTTGCTTTCAGATTCAACCGGAGCCGAAGAATACGGTCATTCTCTTTCCGAAAAAGAAATTTTAAAAAATTTGGAACAAATTTTTCAAAATTCTCCTGGTCGAATCATTGCCGCCACTTTTGCTTCGCTTATTAACCGAATCCAACAGATTATCACATTATCTGAAAAATATGAGAGACAAATTTGTATTGAGGGTTACTCCATGAAGACTAACGTCGAAATTGCTAGGGCCTTAGGCTATCTCAAAATAAAAAAAGGACAGATAGTACCAGCAAAAGAATTAGAAAAACTTCCCGAGTCAAAACAAACCCTACTTTGCACTGGAGCTCAGGGAGAAGCTGAGGCGGCTTTAATGAGAATTGCCAATAGAGAACATCCTTTCATTAGGTTGAAAAAAGGTGATACGGTGATTTTTTCCTCTTCAGTTATTCCCGGTAATGAAAGAACAGTTCAAATTATGAAAGACGAAATTTTAAGACAGGGGGCAAAAGTCTTTCATTACAAAATGATGGACATTCATGCCGGTGGCCATGCGCAACGAGAGGAGTTAAAAGAGATGATTAAAATTATGAAACCGAAGTTTTTATTACCAATTCATGGCCAATATTCAATGTTAGTAAGCCATGCCGAATTGGCCAAATCGGTTGGGATGACTGAAAAAAATGTTTTGGTGGCTGAAAACGGCCAAGTCATTAATCTCAGTCCGAAGAGAATTTGGGTTGAGAAAAAAGAAAGGGTACCCGCAAATTATGTTATGGTTGATGGTTTGGGTATTGGCGATGTGGGTGAGGTGGTTTTGAGGGACCGCCAAATGTTAGCCAAAGACGGAATGTTTGTTATTATTACCGTAGTTGATAGACAAGCGGGTAAGGTCAAAGGGTCTCCAGATATAATCTCAAGAGGTTTTGTCTATTTAAGAGAATCAAAAGAACTTTTGAGAGAAACGAGAAAAAGGGTAATTAATATTGTTGATCGAGCAGCCGGTTCGGGTGGGGCGGTTAATTGGACCTATGTTAAAGATGAAATCCGAAACAAAATTGGCCAATTTCTTTTTTCCCGAACCCAACGCCGCCCAATGATCCTGCCGGTGGTCATTGAAGTTTAAAATTTATTTTATTTTTATGAGAGTATTTAGTGGCATCAGACCAACTGGAGAATTGCATATTGGAAATTATTTAGGAGCCATCAGACAGTGGGTAGAACTTCAGGAAAAAAATGAATGTCTTTTTTGTATTGTTGATTTCCACGCCATCACTACTCCTTACAAACCCGAGGAATTACAAAAAAATATTTTGGAACTATCAATTGCTTATTTAGCTGCAGGTTTAGATCCGGGAAAATGCATTCTCTTTGTTCAGTCTCAAATAAAAGAGCATGCTGAGTTAGCTTGGCTTTTGGGAACGATTACCCCCTTAGGAGAACTTAAAAGAATGACTCAATTTAAAGAAAAATCTAAAAAACATCCCGAATATATCAATGCCGGCCTTTTGAATTATCCCCTTCTAATGGCAGCTGACATTTTGTTATATCAAACTGATTTGGTTCCGGTTGGTATTGATCAAAAACAACATGTGGAACTCACCCGCGCAATTGCCAGAAGATTTAATAAAAAATTTGGCCAAGTGTTTAAGTTACCGGAAGCTTTACTACCAGAGATGGGGGAAAAAATTATGTCCTTACAAGATCCAAGGAAAAAAATGTCAAAAACTGACAATCCTAAAGGCTGTATTGAATTATTTGATGAACCAGAAATTATTAAAAAGAAAATAATTTCTGCCGTTACTGATCCTGGAAAAGTCATAAAATATGACCCGATTAAAAAACCAGGAATATCTAATCTCTTGATTATTTATTCTCTTTTCTCTGGTAAATCGATTAAAGAGCTAGAAAAAAAATTTAGAGGTGTTGGCTATGAAAAATTCAAACAATCTCTTGCTGAATTATTGATCAATGCTTTAGACCCCATTCGACGCAAAAGAAAAGAGCTTCTCAATAGAGAAGTTTATGTCAGAGAAATTTTAGAACAAGGCAGAAAAAAAGCCCAAATTATCGCCTCCTCTACTTTAACTGAGGTAAAGAAAAAAATGGGTCTCCTTTAAGACTTTAAGATTTGAAATCCCAAAAATTTTCCTCCATCAATCCTACACATTATTTTGCCATGGCAAAAATATATGTAGGATTTTATTTTAAGATTCTTTGTTGTTTATTTTTTAATTATTTGACTAAATCTTAAATATGTTTCTTAGCCAATCATCAGGACCAATATTTTCAGCCACAATCAATCTCACCTCTTTTTGAGAAAGGCCAAAAAAATCTCTTAAGAGTTCAATCTCGTCTCGACAATCAAAAGGGCTAATCCAGACACTTTTTTGTAATTGATAAAATCCTAATTCTTTTATTTTGCTTCGAAAAAGTTCCCGATAAATCTTTTTTAATTGAGAGATATCAAAAATTACTATTCTCCATTTTCCATCCCATTTTTTTGGTTTTTTTATTTTAAGAGCATCGATTTGAAGCCAGCCAGCCATTTTTTTACCCTTTTCAGTTAATCTAATATAAAGTTGATGGTTTTTCTTTTTTATCTCGAGACAATTCTGTTT
>FWPV01013234.1_pt1 | contig 12466 bp, 8 predicted proteins | sample 2228371 | NCBI WGS metagenome assembly FWPV01 (sample SAMEA103939776, study PRJEB20133) | metagenome | reverse complement strand
AACTGGGAGCCAATGCGGCGGTGGCGCGCGCCGGTGGCTTGCTGCACGATATCGGCAAGGCAGTGGACTTCGAGGTCGAGGGCACACACGCGGCCATCGGTGCCGAGATTCTGCGCCGCTACGGGGTGGCGGAAGAGATCGTGCGCTGTGTCGAAAGCCACCACCACGAAGTGGAGCAGGAATCGCTCGAGGCGGTCATCGTCGAGGCCGCCGATGCGATCTCTGGGGCGCGGCCGGGTGCGCGCCGCGAGAGCCTGGAGCTCTACCTCAAACGCATCCGCGACCTCGAAGAGATTGCCAACTCATTCAAGGGCGTGGCCGAATCGTATGCCATCCAGGCCGGGCGCGAGATCCGCATCATCGTCAAGCCGAATGAGATTGACGATCTGGCCACACTGCAGCTTTCGAAGGACATCGCCCGCCGTCTCGAGGAGCAGATGAAGTACCCCGGCCAGATCAAGGTGACGGTGATCCGCGAGGTACGGGCAGAGGAATACGCGAAGTAGGAGAAGGAGAGGGCCGAGCGCGGACGGGCTACGGCAAGTAGGCGCGCGGGTTCTGCTGGACGCCGCTGTAACGCACCTCGAAGTGCAGGTGCGGGCCGGTTGACCAGCCCGTGGAGCCGACCGCACCGATGACCTGTCCGCGCTCCACCGCCTGGCCTTCGTAGACGTAGATGGCGCTCAGGTGGGCGTAGTACGTCACGAAGCCATTGGTGTGGTCTATCACCACCAGGTACCCATACCCCACATCGGTCCAGCCAGCAAAACTGACAAACCCGCTGTCTGCCGCCAGGAGCGCGCTGCCAGTCGGAGCGCCGATGTCAATCGCCCGGTGCCCGTACCAGTAACCCTGTGTGATAGTGCCCAGCACGGGCCACATGAACTGTCCTGAGCCGTGCACCCCCTCGGGGACAGGCCCCTCATAGGTGGTCACAGTCTTGGGGACGTAGGGCTTCTCCCCTCCCGGCACGATCAGGCGCATCCCAGGCTCGATGCGATACAGTGGCGGCTGAAGGCCGTTGTACGGGCACTGCGCAATCGCCTCGGGCGTGGCTTTGTACTTCTCAGCGATGGTGGCTAGCGTCTCGCCCTCGGCCACGGTGTGATAGACCCCATCAATGGGCAGGATCACCAACTGCTGGCCGATGCGCAACAGGTCGGGCGCGTCTTCCACCTCGGGGTTCGACCACATGATGGTGGCCGGCTGCAATCCGAACGCCGCCGCGATCGTCTGCACGGTATCCCCCGCCTGTACGGTGTACGTGATGATGCCCAGGCGTGGCCGCTCGGGGATGATCGTGTTGGGCTGGGGCATGCGCAGGACCACCGCGGTGATACTCCCCGCCTCGTTGCGCGAGCCCGTCGCCCGGAGCAGAGCGGGGCTATCTGTACCCAGCGCCGAGACGGACGTGATCGGCGATGACTCCGCCGAAGCCGAGAGTGCAGGCAGAGAGAGTGTGGCGGCGGCTCGCGCCGGCCATCGGATGTTGGAGAGTGCAATGGCCACGAGCGCCACTGTCACGATCGCCAGGTGCGCGCTGCTGCGCATCAAGATCGGCCGCCAGCCGCGCCAACTCCCGTTCAGTCCGTAGACACTGGCGGCCAGGCACGCCACGGCGCGGGCAAAGCGCCGCTCGACCCAGCGGCGCAGCCGTCTTCCGAGGGAGATTCGAGGTGTTGCCTGGTCCGCGGGATGGTTCATGGGATTGAACTCACGCAGGCCTAGTATGCCTGCGGGTCCTGCGGCACCCCGTTGAAGCGCACTTCGTAGTGCAGGTGTGCCCCGGTGGACCAGCCCGTGCTGCCACAGTAGCCGATGACCTGGCCCTGATAGACCGGGGTACCACATCCCACTGCGAGCTCGCTGAAGTGCGCATAGCGGGTGACGAAGCCGTTGCCGTGATTCACTTCCGCCATGATCCCGTAGCCCCCGTTCCACCCGGCGATGGTCACGACTCCGTTATCCGCCGCGTAGATCGGGTCGCCGGTGCGGCAGGCATAGTCAAGCCCGATGTGGGTGGGGTTGCGCGGATCGTGGAAATACCAGCCCGAGACGCGCGGGCTACCCGTGGGCAGGATGAACCAGCCATTGGCACCCGGACCGCTGACGGTTACGCCGCTGCACACCCCATAGGATACGCCCGACGACCAAGGCGAGGCATAGGCGGGCGGTGGCATCCACTCCACCTCTTGGCCCTTGGCACCGGGGATGACCAACAGCTGGCCTTCCCGCAGCGGCACACCCTCCTGGATCGGGTTCCACTCGTTGTATAGAACCGCCACGTCCACCCCATACGCTTCGGCGATGCTAGCCGCGGTCTCGCCGGCCGCCACGGTGTGGTAGATGCCGTCTGTGGGCAGGATGAATAGCTCAATGCCGGGCTGGATCAGCCACGGTGCGTCATTGATGATCTCGCGGTTGCTCCAGACGATCGTCTCCGGGGCCAACCCGAAGGCAGCGGCAATACCGAAGATGGTGTCACCTTCTCGCACGGTGTAGGTGATCACGCCAGTGCGCATGCGGTCGGGGATCGTCGTCTGCGGCAGCGGCAGGCGGGCCACGGTAGCCGGATCGGATGCATTGAAGACCTGGATCACAGCAGAGGCGGTGGGGGTAGGCAGCGACTGAGAAGACGGCGCAGCCGCCACGTCGAGGAGGCTACCCGCCATGCTTTCTGCGCTGCCCAGCGCGGCCCTCGGAATGGGGAACCTGACCCCGCTGAACGCGACCGCCGCAACCGCCAGGACAGCGACGCTCAGATGGGCCGTGATGCGGGTGATGAATGGGCGCTTGGTGCGCCAATCCACGCACCCGCGCCATACGCCTGTCAGACACCACACGACCGCCCGTGTGAGGAGCGAACGGGAGTGCGAGCAAGAGGCAGATCTCTGATATTGTTCCCCGGCAACCGAGAACGGTCCGGACGCTTGGCTCATAGAACCCCATCCAGGGTCGGACAGGCTTCCGCCGACCCCAGTGCTAGTATACCACAGTAGAGCAGGCGCGACAAGTGCGCCAGCACGCGGGGTGCATGTGCCGTTTGGGGAGAGGCCAGCCCCCTGCCCACATCTGCCCGTCGGGCAGACGCCAGGCCCGATTGAAATCGGCCCTCCAGGCGCGGTTTCAACCGCCTGCCTCTTCCCCCAAGCACAGATGCACCCAGCACGCGAGCGTCAGCCAGGGACCGCGCACTCCCACGAGCGTCGGCGCTCCGTTCAGCCAGAGAGCTGTCCGCGTTCGAGCAACCGTGCCCAAAGCTCCTGCACGCTGGCGGTGTGGCGTGCCAGGTCGTCGCGCAGGCGGACGGTATCGGCTCCGTAGCGCAGCCTCCGCGCCAGGAAAGCAAACTCCTCGCTTTCGAACGGCGGTACGGTCAGATCCCGGGCGTTCCCGCGCACCATCCGGAGCGCGTCAATCAGCCAGCGCAGGAATGTGTGTGCCCGCCGCAGCCGGGTGTACTCCTCGTCCGAGAGCACACCGGCCTTCGCGAGCTCAGCCAGTGCCGCGCGCAGGTTGGTCTGGCGCAGGGCAGGGGTATTGTGGCCGTGTGTGATCTGTAGCCCCTCCACCAGGTACTCGAGATCCACCAGTCCTCCCGGGCTGTACTTGGCGTTGAATGTGCCCCCCGTGACCAGATGGCGGATCTGGCGCTCGCGCATCGCGCGGCAGGCCAACACATCGAACGGTTCGCCAGTATAGACGAACTCGTCGCGCAACGAGATCACCTGACGGCCCAGTTCAGGATCGCCCGCGATCGGCCGCAGCTTGACCAGCGCCTGCCGTTCGTAGGCCCAGGCAGGCCCATCCGGGGCGAAGTAGCGGCGAAACGCCTCCAACGAGACCGCCATGCTACCGGCTTTGCCGTAGGGACGCAGCTGGAGATCAACCTCGAAAACGCCTTCGCGCCGGGCCCGAATGGCGCGCACAAACGTCTGCACCAGGCGCTCATAGAACTCGGAGGTTGCCACCACCTGCGGGCCGCTTGTCTCGCCGTTGCCAGCGTAGATGAACATGAGCTCGATGTCCGACGCGTAGCCCAGCTCCCGCCCGCCGCACTTGCCCAGCGCGCAGACGACGAGGGGGGCTTTGCCGCCGTCTTCCTCGAGCTGGCGTCCGCATTTGCCCAACGCGCACACCGTCATCTCGCTGATGTGTCGTCCCTCGCCCACGTCCTCCAGGTATGGGGTCCCATAGACCGTGCGCAGGTCCTCGTGGCACAGGTGGTAGGCCGCGTTGACCACCACTTCGGCCAGGTCGGTCAGCTCCTCCGCGAAGTCCCAGAACTCGCGCGTGTGGCCCAGGATGTGTCGCATATCAATGCGGAACATCTCGCGGTCCTTGAAGGCGTTGAGTGCTGCTCGCCACGGGGCATCATCGGCGGGGGGCTGAGGGCCAGGATGGACCGGCAGCAGGGCCGCTTCGAGCTCGGCCTGCAACTGGGCGCGCGACTTGGCGCTGGTCAGCGCGTCCACATCGCGCACGACCGGGAACAGATTCCCGACCTGCATGCGCAGGAAATCGTCCCACAGGAAGTCGCTCACGCCGAGCACCTGTGCCAGGGCATCGAGCACCTCGTGACGTTCGAGCGAGGCCAGCTCGTCGGGCCAATTGGGGCGCTGGAACAGCTGGCGGAGAAACTCACGGAAGTGCAGCAGTGCCGACTCGGGGTTGGGTGAGCGCGGCAGCAGGTGGGTAAAGTGCTTGATCAGCACCGTTGCTGCCCGCAGCTCGCGCTGTTTCTCAGGTGCTGTGATCTTGTTCCCGTCGGCATCGGTGACGTACAAGGTGTCTCGCACGCGATTGCCGACCGAGTCGACGGTCACGCGCGCAATGTAGATGCGGTTGAAGGCCAGCGCGTTGGTAAGTTCGTATAGAAAGCCGACCGTGTCCTCGGCATCGATTCGCAGGATCGTGTAGTGCTCAGAGAGTGTGTTGTCAATCTCGATCTCGACCGGATAGAGTGTCTGCCCGGCGCCCGGGCACTCGCGCAGCGAGGCCGCCACTCGCTTCGCCAACTGCACACGCGCCTCGCGCCGTTCACCGGCCTCCATCAGGCGCAGCAGGGCTGCCAGATCGTCGGCATAGGCGGCCCACGTGGCGCGCGTGACCGGGCCCCGCATAGCCCGTACGGTGAACACGTCTACGATCTTGCGGCGCGTGTCGGCCCGTGCTCCACCTGTGGGCACGGCGACAGCCGATAGCGGCTCATAGGTGAAAACGTCCCCGTTCAGGATGCTGAAGCCGGTGGCAAATAGCAGTCCGCAGATGATGGAGAGCTCGCCTGGGTAGTCGTAGCCAACGATGGTGACGCGCCAACAGTCGTCAGGCAGCGGCTCGGCATCCACCTCCACCAGGTGCTCGCGATCCAGATGGGCCGCCAGGAGCGCGTGCCGGGCGATCTCGGCCGGGCTGAACGTGTCGGCATAGGACGGATCCATGCGCGCCACATGGCGCTGCACTTCAGCGGGGGCGTGTCGGGCACGATCGGACGTCTCCATAGGTGCATTCCCCAAGAGCCGCAGGTAGACCGAACGGATGGCAGCACGGTGTTGTTCGTATCGAGCGACGAACTGCGGCCCGGCCTCGTCGCCCCCGAAGCCCAGCCGCCGCGCCAGTGCGGCCAGCGCCTGCGGCTCTTCTGGCAACTGGTGTGTTTGGCGGTAGTGCATCAGCTGCAAGTGATGCTCGATACTGCGCAAGAAGACGTAGCCATCGGTGAGCACCCGTCTTTGATCACGAGAGAGCAGCCCGTGCTCCAACAGCCGATCCAGCGCCTCGAGTGTGTTGCGGCTGCGAATCGCCGGCAGCCGGGCTCCATGCGCCAGCTGCAGGTACTGGACGACGAACTCGACATCGCGCAGTGAGCCAATGCCCAGTTTGACCTCGCCCCAATCGCGGCCCGAACTACGCAGATCGGCCTCGGCACGCTCCTTCAGACTGAACACGGCCGACCGTACCTCTTCTGGCGGGGTGCCGAAGAGCAGTGGCTCCGCCCGCCGCAGGAACTCATCGCCTACCTGCACGTCACCGGCGATGGTGCGCGCCTTGAGCAACGCCTGTTTCTCCCATAGCCGGGCGTGCCGCTCCAGGTAGCTCAGGTAGCCCTCCAGTGAGGGCACCAGTGCTCCCACTCGTCCCCATGGCCGTAGCCGCATATCCACGCGATACAGAAAACCCTCACCTGTCGTGCGCGCGAGTGCGTCAATCAGCCGCTCGCCGAGCCGCTGGAAAGGGCTTCCATCGGGCGAGGCCACGAACACCAGGTCAATATCCGAGCTGTAGTTCAGCTCGCGCCCGCCCAGCTTCCCCAGGGCCAGCACGGCAAAGCCCACCGGGCCAGGGGCTAGACCCATCTGCAAGGCAGCCAGATCGAGGCAGGCGCGCACCAGCCCATCGGCAAGGCTGGAGAGCTGATCCGTCACGGTGGCCAGATCGAGCAACCCGAACAGATCGGACGCACCGATGCGCAGGAGCTCCCAACGCTGATAGCGGCGCAGTCCATCCAAGGCATCGCTCACTGCCGCACGGGCTGCTGCCGAGGCTTCCTCGGTGAACTCCTCCACCCGTTTCAGCCGGGCGAGCCGCTTGTAGGCCACCAGCCGCTCGAGGTATTCGGGCTGGCGCAACAGGATCTCAGTGAGGAACTGGCTGCCCGCAAACAGCGTCACCAGCATCTCGAGCGCCCGGGGCTGGCCGGCGAGCCCGCGCACGACTGGCGCGCGGTGGCGCACGAAACGTTCCAGATTGACCAGCACCTGGTCAGGGCTGGCCACGCTGGGCAACGTGGCCAGGAGATGGGGCAACAGGTTGGCCAGTGCCGACTTTACGCCAGGATCGGCCCCCAGGCGCAACAGACAGGCCCGCGCGGCGCACCAATCGGCAAAGCCAGCCGCACTGAGCACCTGGCGTGCCTCATCGCCGCTTGCTCCCTCCTCGAGGAGCAGGGAATGGACGGGCTGCTCATCATGCATGACGCCATACCGCGGGCACTGGTTGCGACAGCCATTATAGGAGCACAGCCTGAGGTGTCAACGGCGCCTGTTCTTGCGCCAAGAGATCATTACCAGGGGCTGGTGGCTCAGCGCGGCGTGTCGAGACGGCGCGGCAGATTCAGCCCCGCTCGTTTACTCCATACGCTGCCAGCTCCACCGGCTCGTAACGCAGGCGTTCATAGGGGCGGCGGGCGGCGCCCAGCGGCGCCGTGGCGTCCAGCCCCATTTTCGCTGTGCGCGCCTTCTGTCCCGGCACGTGCTGCGCCGAAGGGTCCAGGCTGCTCCCCGGTTGATCGGCCAGCACCACCAGGTCGCGCTCGGCCTGGAAGCGCGTGGCGATGGCCCACTCCACCTCGGCCGGATCGTACAGGTTGACGTCGGTGTCCACTACCACCACATGCTTGAGTGACGTGTGTCCGCGGAAGGCGGCCGCAATGGCCTTCTGGCCGTCGTCTTCGGCCTGCTTGGCGATCTGCACCACCGCGTGCAGCCAGGAGGCACCTCCGGGCGTGATGTAGACGCCGGTGCAGCGGCAAACCTCGTTGACGGCCGCCCAGATCGTCGGCTCGCGCGGCATGCCCATCAGGCTGCGGTGCTCCAGTCCCCCTGGCAGCAGGACGTGAAACAGCGGCTCCCGCCGGTGCGTGATGAGGTCAATCTCGAGCACGGGTTGACGGCGCACGGGATCGAGTGTGCCGGTCAGATCGGGGAAGGGCCCCTCTTCAGCCAGCGTGTGCGTCAGCCGGCCCTCCAGCACGATCTCTGCAGCGGCCGGCACTGCCAGGCCAGAGGTTCGGCAGCGCACCAGTTCGATCGGCGCCAGCGCGTGGGCAATCGCCAGCTCGTCAACGCCGGGGGATGGGCTCATGGCCGCTGCCAGCAGCACCTGGAGCGGACAGCCGATTGCCACGGCCACGGGCAGATCGCCGGCGGTCTTGGCGAGCGCGGCATGGGTGCCGCGACCTTCCACGAGTCGCGCGGCACAGCGGCGCTCGTCGAGCACCATCAGCCGATGAAAGGCCATGTTACGCCCGTGCTCCGGGTCCTCGAGGACAAGCACACCGGCTGTGATGTAGCGCCCGCCATCCTCGGGGTGATAACGAGGGATTGGCAGCCGGCTCAGGTCCACGTGTGGCTCGATCACCTCCTGGCAGGGGCCTTCGCTTGTGAGTGGAGGCGGGGAGGGCTGCGCCAACGCCTGCGCCAGGCGCTCCACCAGCTCGGGCACCCGGCAGCCCAGCGCAGCCGCGAAGTGTTCGCGCTGGGCGCACACACCGGCAACGGCGCGCCAACCGCCGAACCCTGTGAGCGCTTGGAAGAGCACCGCTTGTCCCTCCAGCGCCGCCACCAGGCGTGCGAGCTCCAGGTGCGGGCGCACGGGACGCCCGATCCGGACAAGCCGGCCCGTCTGTTGCGCCCAGGCGATGAAGCCGCGCACGTCCACGGTCAAGGTCGTCCTGTGTGACTGCCCGTGTGCGCTCTACCAGCGCTCGCGGTGGACGCGGGTGGCATCGAACTGCGTGCGGGGATCCTTGTGCTCGGCCGGATGGCCAATCGAGATCAGGTTGAGCGGCACGACCGATTCAGGAACGCCCAGCACCCCCCGCACCGCCGATACGCGCTCGGCGACAGGATACACGCCCAACCACACGGCGCCCAGTCGGAGCGCGGTGGCGGCGAGCAGCAGGTTCTCCGTAGCTGCGGAGCAATCCTGGACCCAGTACTCCGGCGCCAGTTGCGTGTCGCCACATACCGCGATGCAGAGCGGCGCCTGGAAGAGCATCTTGCCGTAGGGGTGCGCGTCGGCCAGCCGATCGAGCGTCGCCCGCTCGGTCACCACAATGAAGTGCCACGGTTGGCGGTTGGAGGCCGAGGGGGCCGCCATCGCCGCCTCTAGCAGCGTCTGCACGTCCTCTGCACTCACAGGCTTGGAAGTATACTTCCGGATGCTGCGCCGCGCGAAGATCAGCTGTACGTCTTCCTTGGCCATTGTCACCTCCCCATCAAGAGGCCGCCACCTCCGCCAGCACCTGCCTGGTGACGGCGGGGATGTCGCCGAAGTTCTCGACCACGCGCGCGCCCACTTCCCGCAGACGAGCCACTTTCCCCTCGCGCGTGCCGCGCCCGCCCTCGATGATGGCGCCGGCGTGCGAGAAGCGGGTGCCGCTCTTGGCGCCTTTGCCGCCGATATAGGCTACCACCGGTTTCCGGACGCGCCCCGCAGCGATCAGATCGGCCACCTGCTCCTCCTGGCTGGTGCCGATCTCCCCGAACATCACGATCGCGCGCGTCTCTGGGTCGGCCTCGAACAGCGAGACGACCTCCGGTAGCGGCAGGCCCACCACCGCATCGCCACCCACGTGCACGAGGGTGCTGGCGCCGATCCCTTCCTGCGCCAGGTAATAGGCCATCGCGGAGGTGATCCCTCCCGAGCGCGAGCAGATGCCAACCGGGCCAGGTCGGAACCACTCACGCGCCGAAGCTGCGCGCCCGCCGATCATACCCACGACAGCCTGACCCGGGCTCAGGACGCCTAGCGTGTTGGGCCCGACGAAGCACGCTCCGGCGCGGTCGGCCGCGCGGATGATCTCCAACACATCGTAGATCGGCACGCGGTCGGGCACCAGCACCAGCAGCTTCACCCCCGCGTCAATCGCCTCCAGCGCCGCATTGCGCACCAGCGGCGCCGGGATGAACAGCACACTCGCATCGAGTGGCCCTACCTGCTCCCAGGCCTCCTCGACCGAATCGAAGACCGGCAGTCCCTCGACCTCCTGGCCGCCTTGCCCCGGCGTAACGCCGCCCACCACGTGCGTGCCATACTCCCGCATCAGCCGCGCGCGGGCGCGTCCTTCGCGGCCCGTGATGCCCTGCACGAGCACGCGTTTGGCTCGGTCAATCAGAATGGCCATCGCTCAGCCTGCCTTGTCCACCTATCTGGCGGCAGTACTCGTCCAGCCCACGAATGGGCAGCTCGAGATAACCTCCGCCAGCGCCCTCGAACAGACAGTCCACGTCGCAGGCCAGGCATTCGCTGCAGCGCCCCTTGCGCGCTTCTTCGGGGCTGATCGCCAGCACCGGGCAGCCGTTCTCGTCCAGCTTCAGAATCTGTCCGGCGCACTCCCGCACGCAGACCTTGCTGGGGCAGGCGGCGCAGAGCGCGTGGTCGAACGTAACCGTGCCGCCGGTCACCGTCGAGAACGTGTACGGACGCTGCGGAAACGGCCGGCGCCTGCTGGCCGGTGGCTGCTCCGGTGGGCGGTAGCCATCTACCAGCACCCGCAGACGCTGTGCACAGAACTCGGGTGAATCGTCCTTCCGGTAGCCTTCGACGGGCGCCGGGATGCGGCCATTCACCCGTTCCAGGATCGCCACCGCTTTGTCCTCGGCATTGCCGCCCAGACGGATGACGGCCGGGACGGTGAGCGGCGCCTCCACAAACGCCTTGGCCACGCCTCGCGCCGAGTGAAACTGTTCCTGGCTGGCCACCCCCGACCCAGAGCCAAAGTAGCCATCTATGGGCCCCTGGGCGAGGATGAGGCGCGCTGCCCGATAGACCTTGCTGGCGGGGGGGTTGCCCGATGTATCCACAAAGTTCGCCAGGCGGAAACCCGCATTGACGGCGGCATCCATGCTCATCATCGAGCCGCCGCCGCCTGCACCGTGGAACCCGATCACACCCTCGCCACGGTGGAACTCCTCCAGCAGCTGGATGAAGTAGAACGTCCCGCGGTAGTCACCCTCCTCCACACCATACGCGATACGCTCCAACGGGGTCGGGGGGCGATCCAGCTCGCGGGCGAAAGTGATGCCAAGATCCCTGTGACGGAATACCGCGTAATCGTCCACCGTGATCCGGCAGTCCGCGGCTACCAACTTGCCGTCTTCGGTTAGCACGAGCGGATTGATCTCCGCCGCGCGTGCTTCCCACGTACGGGCGACATCGTAGAGCCTGATCAGCACTTCGGCGATGTCGCGCTGCAAGGCTCCGTGGATGCCGGTGCGACGCACCAGGTTGCGGGCCTGGTAGTCGCGTAGGCCGCGCTCGACATCCACCGTGCAACTGGCGAGCGACTCCGGATGTTGCTGCGCGATCTCCTCGACGCCGCTGCCACCGACACTGGAGAAGAGCACCACTGGCGCGCGCTCGCGGTCGCTCACGATCACTCCGGAGTAGAACTCGCGCGCGATGGAGAGGCACTGCTCCACCAATACCTGTTCCACGGTGAAGCTGCCCACGCGCGCTCCCAGCATCGCTCCCGCCGCCCGCGCAGCCTCATCGGGCGTCTGGGCTCGCTGAATCCCACCCAACGCTGCCCGGCCGGTGACCCAGGCCTGCATCTTGACGACGACCGGCCCGCCGATCGCGGCCGCTGCCTGCGCGGCGTCCTCCGCTGAAGCCACGGCTCGCCCGGAGGGCACCAGGATGCCCTTCTGCGCCAGCAGAGCCTTGCCCTGGTACTCGTGCAAGCGTGCCATAGGCCCCTCTCGCCTCCTGTGCCGGGCACTCCCAGCCGCCAGGCGATCGCCCTCAGCGCGGGCCGGCCCTCCGCACTCCGCTTCTGTGCTCGCGCCAACTGATGGCCGCTGCGCGGCGAGGAGAGACGCGCGCTACGGTTTGGTCACCTTCAGATTGTCGAACAGCACCTCAGATGGCTGCCCATCCTCGTATGAGGTCACCGTGAAGGCGATATCACCCTTGCTGTAGGTGCTGTCGTCCACGGTTGCCACACGGGTGCCGTTGACCACCAGTGTCAGCGTGGTGCCGTTGCAGGTGGCCTCGATGTGATTCGCGGCGTTGCCCTGCTTGACCGCGTCGGTGCGCGTCCATTCCACCAGCGGCACGAAGCGGTCGTTCTCGGCCTTGACGATGGCATAGCCGCCATCGCCGGAAATCAGCAGGTAGTAGCAGTTGCCGTCGCCCTGCTCGCGACACACCACCCCGTAGCCGTTGTTGTCGTTGGAGGGCGCCGAGACCTGTTGGGTGTCCACGTTGATCACCACATCCGAGAACGACACATTGGCCACGCCCCACATCGTGTCGCCGCCACCGTTGGAGACGACCGAGTATGCGCCGCTCTTGTAGCCGACGCTCCCGCCGGGCCAAGAGCCGACCTCCCAGCCCGTGGAGGTGCTGCTGAAATCGTCCTCCAGCAGCACTGCCGACGTCCGGCCGGACGGCGTGCCGCACGCCAGCGCCGCCAGGACCAGAATACCCACTGCTCCCATCGCGATCCGCATGTGCTTTGCCATGTGGCCGATCCTCCCTCAACTATGGATTGGGCACAACCAAGGCTCGTCCCCTCCATCCATCCGCGAGCCCCGCGCACCTACCCAGATTGTATGCAGAGCGGGTGGGCTGTCAACGCGCGAACGGGCTGAAGGACATCTGTGGTTTGGGGAGGGGCCAGCCCCCTGTCTGCACGCTCCCGCCGGGCAGACGCCAGGCCCGATTGAAATCGGCCCTGGAG
>FWPV01013233.1_pt1 | contig 12467 bp, 6 predicted proteins | sample 2228371 | NCBI WGS metagenome assembly FWPV01 (sample SAMEA103939776, study PRJEB20133) | metagenome | reverse complement strand
TCGGTGACCGGCGGATTGTAGATGAGGAAGTGGCGCTCGCCGCGCGCCGCGCCGTCTTCGTCTATGAGGGCGACCGGGGCTTCGATGAGCGTTTCGGCCAGTTCGCGCGGGTTGCCGATAGTGGCCGAGGCGAGGATGAACTGCGGGCGCGCGCCGTAAAAGGCGGCCACGCGCTTGAGTCGCCGTATGACGTTGGCGACATGCGCGCCGAATACGCCACGGTAGGTGTGCACTTCGTCAATGACGACAAAGCGTAAATTTTGAAAGAATGCAGCCCAGTTGGTGTGGTGCGGCAGAATGCCGGTGTGCAGCATATCGGGATTGGTGAGCAGAATGCGGGCGTTTTTGCGGATGCCGCTGCGGTGCGCCTGGGGGGTGTCGCCGTCGTAGATGGCGGCGGAGAGGTGTGCGTGGTCTGTGCTCAGTCGTTGCTGCGCTGCTGTCAATTGACCGTTGATGGTGGACAACTGGTCTTGCGCCAGCGCTTTGGTTGGGAAGAGGTACAGCGCACGCTGGTTTGGGTTGGCTAGCAGCCCGGCCAGCACGGGCAGGTTGTAGGCCAGGGTCTTGCCCGATGCGGTGCCGGTGCATAGCGCCACGTTTTCGCCGCGGCGGGCGTGTTCCCATGCGGCGGACTGGTGGCTGTAGAGCTGCGTGATGCCGCGCGCGCGGAGCGAATCCGCCAGGGGGGCGGGTAAATCGGGGGGGAAGGGCTGCAGGCAGGCCGGGCGTGGGGGGATGGTGCGCCAGGCAGTGATGTTGGGGGCGGTGTGAGGGTGGGCGCGCCAGTGGTCGAGCAGGGTTTTAAGTGTCATTCTTCACCTGATTTTGTGATGCGGGGCTGCGCTGGAGTAGGCTAAAATAGGTTTATGCAACCTGCCGTTTTTTGGCGTTTTTTTCAAATGCCCCCCATAGAAGACGAAGACCTGGCGCTGCGCGGGCGGGTGGTGCATTTGATTTCGCTGGTCATTTTGGCGATGACCGTTCTTGTGCTGGTGGGGAATGCGCTTGAGCCTGAACCTTCGGCGTATGTTTTTGTGGCTTCGGGTGCAGTGGTGGGGGTGGCTTTGGTGGTACGCTGGCTATTGTGGCGGGGGCAGGTTTATTGGGCTGGCGCGGTTTGGGTGACGCTGGCTTTGCTCATTGTAACGGTGAATGCAGTGGCTTTAGGGACGGTGCGCAGCTCCAACACGGCCTTTTTTGTGGTGACCATTGCGGTAACCGGGCTGTTGCTAGGACGCCGGGCGGTGTTGATTGTGATGGCATATAGCACCCTGGCTGTAGCCGCACTGGCTTTTGCGGAAAACAATGGTTGGCTGCAGGTGTCGCCTGTTTCGGCGACGGCAGGCGTGCTGGTGTGGGCGAATTATACGGCAATTTTTGGCGCAATGGCTGCAATCAGCCTGACTTCGCTGATGGTGCTGGAACAGTCGGTGGCGCACGCGCGGCGTGACCGCGCCCTGCTTGCGCGCCGCGAAGTGATTTTGCAGGCAATTGCCTTTGCGGCGCAACAACTTTTGGAGTCTGACGACTGGCGTGAGAGAATAAATGACGTTTTGGCATGTCTTGGACAGGCAATGGATGCAACGCACGCTTACATCTTCGAGCGCCATTTTGTGCCAGAGGGTTATTTTGCGCTTTCGCAGCGTTATGAATGGGTGCGGACGGGTTTTCCATCAGAAATTGATAAGGTTGAGTATCAGAAAATCAGCCTGGCAGCGATTGAAGCCCAGGCATGGTATTTTGATCTGTCGCACGGGCAGGTGATGACTGCCAGCCTGCTTACCTGTGAATCTGATTTGGCAGAATATTTTGCGGCGCGGGGTATTAAGTCTATTTTGGAAATTCCGATTATGGCATCTGGGCAGTGGTGGGGGGTGTTGGGGTTTAATGATTTTGCTGAGGCGCGCGCGTGGTCGGATTCTGAGATAGAGACGATAACAATTGCTGCCAGCACGCTGGGGTTGGCCATTCAGCGTCAGCGTACAATGTGGGCGCTACATCAACGTGATTTAATTATGAAAGCGGCGGCGTATGCTGCCGGGGCCTTTTTGGCCTCGGCAGATTGGCGTGCGGTGATCCAGGATGTGTTGGCGCGCCTGGGTGAAGCGGTGGGGGCATCACATGTTTATTTGTTTGAAAATCACTTATTGCCCGATGGACGCGAGGGGACATCGCAGCGTTATGAATGGGTTGCGCCAGATTGTCAGCCAGATATTCAGAACCCGCTTTATCAGAATATGCCCATTGAGGGGGAGCATACCCAACATTGGATAGATGCGATGCGGGCTGGGAATGTGTATTACTGTAATCTAAATCAATTTTCAGGGCATGAATATGAAATTTACCTGAAGCGCAGGTTGTTTTCGTACATCGAAGCGCCTATCCATGTAAAAGGTGTGTGGTGGGGCGTGCTGGGCATGGACGATAACTACACGATTCGTGATTGGACACAGGCGGAGGTGGATGCGTTTAGGGTAGCGGCCAGCACCCTTGCTAATGCTATTCAACGCCAAATGCAGGATGAAGCCCATCAGGCCGCAGAGCGTGAATATCGCGAGAAGTTGGAGCAGCGCGTTCAGGAGCGTACCCAGCAGTTGCAGGAGGCGCTTCAAGAAATTGAAGGGGTGTCTTTTACTGCTTCGCATGATTTGCGCGCGCCTTTGCGGGCAGTGGATGGCTATGCCAGCATTTTACTGGCCGAACACGGGAATAGCCTGACAGACGAACAGGTTGGGTACATCCAAAAAATCAAACAGGCGTCGCAGCGCATGGCGCATCTGTTGGATGACCTGATTCGTTTGATTCGTTATAGCCGTCAGCCCCTTAAGAAACAGTTAGTAGATCTTTCGGCGCTGGCCAGGCAGGCGGTGGCGTACCAGCGAGAAAAGCATCCACTTCGCGCAGTGCAAGTACATATTGCGCCTGACCTGGTGTCTTATGGCGATCGGGAGTTGTTAAGCGTGGTGATTGGTGAGTTGTTTGACAATGCCTGGAAGTTTACTGAAGACCAGCCTCGCGCCGAAATCCAGTTTGACGCGTTGATTGAAGAGGGGCGCACCGTCTTTTTTTTGAAGGATAACGGCATTGGGATTGATATGACGTATGCAGGTAAGTTGTTTCGCAATTTCGAGCAGTTGCATCAGCCTGGCGTTTTTGAAGGTACAGGCATGGGGTTGTCTACCGTGAATCGTATTATTCAAAGGCACGGGGGGAAAATTTGGGTTGAGGGGAAACCTAACGAAGGCGCTACCTTTTTCTTTTGGCTGCCAGGGCAGGAAAATTAAACCGCCTTGCCAGAGCAGGCGCTGGCAGGCGGTTTTGTTTTGGAGATGCGCAGGCGGGGTTATTCTTCTGGCGGAAGTAACCCGGCTACCTGGGCCCATAGTTCGCGAATGTTGATTGGTTTCGACATGTACACATCACAACCCGCTTCAAGGGCCTTTTCGGCATCGCCCTTGAGGGCATTGGCGGTGACGGCAATGATGGGGGTGTAAGCCAGGGCGTGCTTGCTGCTGTGGCGCAAACGGCGGGCGACTTCGTAACCATCTATATCGGGCAGGTTGATGTCCAGCAAAATTAAATCTACGTGTTCTTTTTCGGCAATGGCAATGCCATCTAGCCCGGTTGTGGCTTGCAATAGCGCGTAGCCTTGCGATTCAAGGGCGCGCTTGACGAGTAACATGTTATCTGGGTTGTCTTCGATGTATAAAATTCGATATGCCATGCAGTCTGTCCTTGGGTGTCGTGGTTGCCTGCTTGTTGGGTCGCTAATGGGCAAGAAGCCGACACCTTTTGTTATTTGCCACTGTTCTTTTCTTCTTCAATCGTTTGGACGACTTGTTCAACAAATTTACGCGGCGCAAGAGAGCCTTTTTGGTACAGGGCCTGTATATGGCCATTGAGGCGTTTGCGTTCTTCGGTGGTAATGTCTTTGGCGCTGACGACGACCACCGGAATGTGCGTGGTGCGCGGGTCTAGTTTCAGTTCTTCGACCAATCCAAAGCCGTCAATGCCTGGCATGGTCAGGTCGGTGATGATGAGATCGGGCAGTTTCTGGCGCGCCATGGCAAGGCCTTCCCAGCCTTCTCTGGCTCTAAAGACACGGTACGATTTACGCGCCTCCAAAATGCGTCGGATGAGCAGGGCGTCGTCATCGTTGTCGTCAATGACCAGGACGGTGGTGGTTTTTTCGTCCAGATTTTCCAGGGCGGCTTGTAGCCCTTCGCGTGGGGCGGGGGTTTGGCCTTCGCTCAGGTGAACATCTACTGCCCATTGATCCCCTAGAACGTGTTTTTCAACGGGGAAGGTATGCCCTGTGCAGTTAATGACTACCAGTTCTTGCTGGGTAATGAGATTGTTTCTGAGCAATTTTTCCAACCCGGCAAATGCAACTGCGGTGGCTGGTTCGACGGCCATCCCCTCGCTTTTTGCCAGCGAGCGCATGGCGCTGAAGGCTTCGGGGTCGGTGACTGATTCCATGACCCCGCCATATTTTTCTATCAGATTCCAGAGATGCGTGTAAGAAGCGCCGGGGTCTCCGGTTGAAAGAATGATGATGGAGGTATCTGGAATGACAGGTTGGGCGACAGATTGCCCGGCTTTGAAGGCTTTGACCATGGGGGCGCAGCCTTCGGCTTGTATGACTGCCAGTTTGGGTATGCGGTCAATAAGCCCCATGCGGTGCAGTTCTTCGAAGCCCTGATACACGCCGATGGGTCCCATGCCGCCGCTGACGGCCTGAATATACCAGTCTGGGGCGCGCCAACCAAGTTGTTCTACGATTTCGTAGGCAATTGTTTTCATCGACTCGCGCGCCGGGATAGATTGCGCTCCACGATCGAGCAACAAATGGCGGCGCTGTGCAAATTGTGCGGCAATTTGCTTGGTCTGGTCATAGTTGCCGCTAACGCGAATCACTTCGGCGCCAAACAGGGCGGCTTCGCGCAGTTTTTCTTGCGGCACCAGGCTGGTCATGAACACCCATAGTTTGATTCCGGCGCGGGCGCAGGCGGCTGCGTAGGCAACGGCTGCGTTACCCGTAGAGGCAATAACGGCTTCTTTGATGCCGTTTTCGAGCATGGCGGCCACCGCACCGGCAGCCTGGCGGTCTTTGAACGAGCTGGTGGGGCCGTAGCGTTCGTCTTTGATGTAGATGTTGGTATGCCCCAGGGCGGGCCCAAAGCGTTGCGATAGCCACAGGGGGGTTCCTCCGGCGGGGTATAAATCGAGTGCAGAGGGGTTATCGAGCGGCAAGACTTCCTGGTAGCGCCACATGTTGAATGGGCGTCCGGGAAGCCCGCGCAGAATTTCGCGTTTGAATGCGGCATAGTCGTAGCGGGTTTCCAGCCAGGCTGACCCACACTGTTTGCAGACAGCGGGGGAAAACGCCTGGTAGGGCTGGTGGTTGCCGCAAGCGGTGCACTCGACATAAAGCGGGTGAGCCATGGGTTATCGTGTCCTTTTTTCTATCCCTTCGGTAATTTGGGCTTCGATGGGCAGTTCGATGTAGAAGGTGGCGCCTTCGCCGGGGATGCCGCTGCTTTCGGCCCACATGCGGCCGCCGTGCATTTCGATCAAATGGCGGCTGATTGGCAAACCCAGCCCGGTGCCGCCCACCTTTCGGGTGGTAGAGGTATCTACTTGAGAGAACTCCTGGAAAATCTTTTCCAAATGGTCAGCCGGGATACCCAAACCAGTGTCGCTGACGGTAATACGAATTTTACCCTCATCGGCCAGGCGATGCGCGTTGATGGCGACGTGGCCTTGTTCGGTGAATTTGATGGCATTGTTGATGACGTTGATGAGCACCTGCTTGATGCGCGTTTCATCGGCCACGATGTGTAGGGGTTTTTCGATATCTGGCTGAATGAGGAGTTGCAGGTTTTTGGCGTTGGCCAACGAGGAGGTGATGCTGATGACGTTCTCAATCAGGTCGTACAGGTCAAATGGCGTGGGGTGCAGGTTCATGCGTCCCGCTTCAATTTTTGCCATGTCGAGCACGTCATTGATGAGCGAGAGCAGGTGTTGTCCGTTTTTCTGAATCAGGCGCAGGTCGTTTTCCATGTACTCGGTCAGCGGGCCATCTATGCCTTCCAGGATGACATCTGCAAAACCCAGAATGGAGTTGAGCGGGGTGCGTAATTCGTGGCTCATGTTAGCCAGGAAGGCAGATTTAAGCCGGTCTAGTTCTTGCAGTTCGGCGGCGCGTTTTTGCAATTCCTCATTTAGCCGCAGCGCTTCCAGGTGAACACTGGTTTGGGCGGCGATGGCTTCCATGAGTTCGGCGGCTTCGGGAGAGATGTCGGTTAGTCCGGCAACGGCTAATTCGCCAATTTGTTGTCCGCGTATCACTAACGGTTGAGAAAGACTGACCTGGGCGGGTGGGGTTTCGAGTGGTAAAACCCGATTGTTGTCGTAAACAAATGCCAGGGGCGACTGGTCTTTTTTGTTTTCGGCATATTCTTTCCAGCTATCGCGCGCCATGCGGCGGGTGGCTTCTTCGGCTTCGGCGCGGGCGCGGGCGGCATCGGCAACCAGGCGCAGGTTTTCAACCTGTTGGGCAAGTTGCTGTGCAACGGCAGAGACAAGGGCTTTGTCTTCCTCGCTCAGCGGGCGCGAGGGGTCAGACTCAAGGTAGAGTTTGCCGATTTGCTCGTTGAGCACCTTAATGGTGACCTGGTAATCGGCATGAGGGGGGGCGGGATCGCTAAAGGGTTCTACGCTACTTTGGTCGTAGGCGTAGCCAATGCGCTCGCTTTGGTGAATGGCATCCAGAAAAGAGGCCCAACTTTCGTGCGCAAAACGGCGGGTGGCTTCTTCGGCTTCGGCGCGGGCGCGCTCGGCGGCTTCGAGCAGGCGCAGGTTTTGGATTTGTAGTGAAACTTGCCGGGCAATGGCTTCGGTAAGGGTGGCTTCGTCAGAAGACCAGGCGTTTTTTTCTTGGGGTGGTTCAACGACGATAGCGCCTATGGGTTTGTTTGCCGAAGTGAGCGGCATGTACAGGGTGCGTTGTACGTCGAAGCGGGCGGGCGACATCAGCCGCAGGGGCTCGATGCGTCCGTTGACAAACGCATAACCAATTTGTTCTTTTTCGTAGATGATGAGCGGCCGCTTGTTCCCGAAACGATTGGCTATGCTTTGATATTGCTGAGAGAGGTTTATTTGCGCCAGTTGCGTTTCCATTTCGATGACGCGGCTGCGCAATGAATCCAGTTCCTGGCGCATCCGTGTTACATCGGGATTAGGATGCGACGCCAGGTTTTCTATATCCTCAAACAGGCTTTTTAGACGGTTGTGCAAGCGGTCTTCATTCATGGCTGGTTTCCTGACGGGTAAACCGCACTCAAGAGTCTTTCAGGTTCAGTTGGGCAATAGCGCGCGGAGCTGCCAGGGCGCGCCCAAGTTCGCGGGCGGCAATTTGCAGCACGGCTTCGACTGAGGTGGCGCTTTGAATTTTTTGGCTAATGGCGTTGAGCAAGGCTTCGCGTTCGGCTTGTTTGCGGGCGCGGGCGTAGTTGCGGGCGTTTTGCAGGGCAGTGGCTACCTGGGCGGCCAGGGTCATTTGGATGTTGACATCTTCTTCGCTAAACGCGTTGGTGTGGTTGGCCTGCACGTCTAACACGCCCAGCACTTCTTCGCCGATGAGTAAGGGAACAGCCAATTCGGCGCGGGTTTCGGGCAGCAGCGGGTTGGGCAGCCAGCCTGGCTCGTTGCGCACGTCGTTGACTACCACCGGGGCGCGGGTGCGGGCGGCGCGGGCCACCAGTGATTGCTCGGCGTCAATGGCAATGGCGGTTGTGCCGTGCGTGCCTTCGTGTTCATCGCCTTCTTGCCAGCCGCAGGCAATAATTTCCAGCTGATGTGCTGTCTGATTGTAGGTAAAGACGTGCGCGTGATATAGCTCAAATTTGCGTTGGGTGAGGTGGACGACCGTTTCCAACATGCGGTTGATGTCGGTTTCACGTGAGGATATGGTGGTAATTTCTGAGATGGCAGCCAGCCTTTGGGCGCGTTTGTCCAGTTCTACCTGGCTGCGTTGGGTTTCTTCAAGCAGGCGCAGGTTTTCCAGGTGTTCGCTCAGGCGCCCGGCGATGGTGTTGACCAGTTCAAGTGTTTCGGGGTCGCTTGTTTCAAGGTCGAGCACGGCCAGCTTGCCGATTGTTTCGCCGCTGACCTGGATGGGCACAGTGAGGGTGGTTTGGTCTGTCAGGGCGCTGGCGGAGGGGATGGGTTTGACTTCGCGCTGGTCGTATAGATAAGAGAGCGGCTGACCGGCTTTGGCGCGCAAGTATTCCTCCCAGCCTGCGCGGGTAAGGCGGCGGGCGGCTTCTTCTGCTTCGATGCGGTAGCGTTCGGCGGTTTCGAGCAGGCGCAAGGCTTCGAGATGTTCAGCCAGCTGGCGGCTGACGGCGCTGGCGATTTCGGTTACCTGCGGGTTTGAAGTTTCTTCGTCAACTTCGACGATAAGTGCGCCGAGTTGTTCCCCCGTTACCTGCAGTGGTACGCGAATGGCGTTGGGGGCGGTTTGCAGGGCTGCAGCATCTTCCAGTGGGGCAACCTGGTTATCCTGGTAAACGTAGCCAAATTGTTCGGGGCGGTGCAGGCTGTCCAGGTATTCCTGCCAGTAGGCGCGCGTCAGGCGGCGGGCTTGTTTTTCCACCTCGGCGCGGGATTGCTCGGCTTCTTGCAGCAGGCGGGCGTTCTGGATGGCGATAGCCAGTTGACCGGCCAGGGCTTCGAAGGCGGGTAGGGCTTGCTCGCTGAGCGCGCCGGGCTGGCGGCTTTGCATATCCAGCACGCCTATCACCGTTTCGCCCACGATGAGCGGCACGGCCATTTCGGAGCGGGTATCGGGCAGCAGCGGGTTGGGCTTGAAGGCCGGGTTTTGGGCGGTATCCGGCACGACGACGGGCGTTTTATCGAGCGCGGCGCGGCCATTGAGCGAGTTGCGGTCGAGGGGCAGCTGGTGGCGGCGGGACAAAAGGGTTTTGCCGGCTTCACCCGTGCCAGCTTCCAGCACCAGATGCGTGCGGGCCAGGTTGATAAGATAAACCTGGGTGTAGTACAGGTCGAAGCGGGCGCGGATGCGCTCGACGGCATCGGTGAGCATTTCGTCCAGGCGGCGCACCTGCGAGACGGCGCGCCCGACTTCGGCGGCCAGTTGCAGTTCGGTCAGGCGTTCGCGCACTTCTTCCTGCGCAATCTGCAAGGCGCGGTTGCGTTCTTCCAGCGCCGCCTGGGCTTGCAGCACTTCTCCCAGGCGCAGGCGTTCCAGGTTATTGCGATGCCAGGCGAAGAGGAGGGTGAAGAGGGCTAAGGCTACGAGCCCAATTGTGGCAGTCAGGGTTTCAATGGCAACAGGCGAAAGTTGAATGACTGTGAAGATAGCAATAATAGCGTTAATAGCTATAAGAGCGAGCATTACTCTCAGATCAGCCAGGTTACTGAGCAAGAATAGGAACAAAAACGCAAAAATCGAGATAACTAAAGAGCCTGTGCTCCATGAGACGATGTACACCGCCAGCGATAGTCCGAGCAGGAAAATTGGTACTGCGTAGATATGTCTAGGGCTTCGACTGACTCCATATGTAATGAAAGATGCAATGCATATGACGAAGAGGCCAATCAGGACGTTTGTCAGGAAACCTAATAAGATCATTACCAGAATGAAAATGACATCCAGCACCCCAGAAACAAGAGACAGACTGGCGATGAGTTCAACTTTTCGTCGTTCTGCGGGCGACGTAATAGAGTGGTGAGGACGAACAAGATTGTATAGATGGTTGAGAGTGAGTTTATTCATGACCAAATCCTATCACTCGTTGGAGTAATTGAGGGTGAACTTGTTCGAACGATGTGCCCTCTGCAAGAAAAATATCTCCTAGCATGCCTACAAAAGATGCTTCCAGGATACGTTTGGCTATCGTGATAAAGACAGTATATCGTTCACGAATTTCTAAAGGGATGTTCTTGAGTTGTTGTCTGCAAAGTTCGCAATACAGATCAACCAGTGACAAGCGACTTTGTTCATCAGATAGTCCAAAAAGATGATAAGCTCTTTGATAAAGCAAAGCGTCGAGGCACGCTCCTGAGTGTTTGAGAAATGCTTCAATAAGCAACGGATGTGATTGATTGACAATGTTGGTGTTGAACAAACCCCATTCGGGCAATTGTCCTGTATCAATGCGCCAATCTCCTACGTCGTCAAACAGCCGCGCTGCAGCGTTCAAAGTACCTCGATAAAAGTCAGCAAGGACTGGTTGAGAGAGAATTTCTTCTAAAGAAGGGAGGGATGGGTTCTGATGACGATAGAGAGCGTATGTTGCTTCGCAAATTGCAGAAAGCCCAGATCCAAAAACCAATGCCTGCGCTAATTCTTCGGCATGGTTTTTCCAAAATTCTTCTCCAGGATGCTGTGAAAACTTCATAGAATACAGACGGACTTGATATTCGTTGTGTAAAATATCATACAATATTCCTCGATAGATTAGTGATGTTTCTTCAGGAAGTGTGATTTGCTCAACCAGAGCAATCATTGTTTGAAGGGCAGATTTACGTGCTTTCACGCTTGGGGTGTCATAAATTTCTGATTGAGCAGACTCGACGGCCAGGAAGCGACTCAATGCCTCACCTATTGCGTTATCTCCTCGATCCATGCTCTGGTCTGTCCAATATATGATGGAAATGACCAGGGAGAGCCGCACAAGTTTATCAAGATTAGCAATTTCTCCTGCAGTCGTCCCAGCACAGAATGCAATGGATTTTGGCAAAATTTGAGCGATTGTTTCGTCAATGGCTTTGGAGTTATCTTCGGGCATCGCTTTGGTGAGTATGGACTTTAATGTCTGACGGGTTTCTTGTTGAATTATCTGAAACCATTGCATTGTTTGATTTTTATCCAGAGATGGATTAAATGCATCGCCAAACACCGGGCTTTTCCAGAGCAGGGAGAGGAGATAGCGGAGTTTGTCTTCGTGGGTGAGCATGATGGGGCATCCTTGTAAGCGCAAATTTGCGAAATGAATTTCGAGTTACTCTTGCTCTTCCGGCGAGGAGACGACCACGGCTACGCGCCGCGCGCCCAGGATGGCGGCCAGGTCTTCGATTGCGGTTTGGAGCGTTTCTTCTGGCGTGCTGGCGCGCTGAATGCGCTGGACCAAATAGTTGATGGTGGCTTCCTGTTCGGCCTGCAATTGGGATTGCTCATAAGCACGGGCATTTTGGAGCGAGATGGCCACCTGGGCGGCAATCGCCTGGAGCAGTTGCACGTCTTCTTCGCTCAGCCCGTTGACGATGTTCTGCTGCACGTCCAGCACGCCCAGCACCTGGTTGCCCAGAGCAATCGGCACGGCGGCTTCGGATTGGGTTTCGGGCAGCAGGGGGTTGGGCAGCCAGCCAATAGATTGCGAGACATCGGGCACCAGCACGGGTTGATTGGTCTCGGCAGCGCGCCCCACCAGTCCGCGCCCTTTGGGGATGCGATGCCCGGCAGCCAGCATGGCCGCCCCTGCCTCGCCGGTGCCGCCGGCCATGACCAGGTCGCCGGTTTGCTCGTCCAGGTAGTAAATATGGGCGTGGTAGTAGCCAAAGGCGGCTTGTAATTGTTCGACCACATCGGTTGCCAGTTGACGCGGGCTGGCCGCTGCGGAGAGGCGGCGGGTGATTTCCAGCACGGTTTGCAGGGCTTTGGTGCGTTCGGCCACGCGCTGCTCAAGCGCGCGGCGTTCTGTCTCTACTGTGTCGCTGAGCCTATTAAACGTGTTTGCAAGCAGTTCAAACTCATCGTTGCTTTGCAGCCAAACCCGTTCGCCTAATTGACCTGCGGCCTGTTTTTCGGCTGCACGGGTAAGCGTCCCCAGCGGCTGCAGAATGACGCGCGAAATGACGAACCAGATGACAATCACGCCCGCTAGCGAAAGTCCACCAATGAGCCCAATGCCGGTGAGGGCTGCGCTGCGTAGGTTTTGCTGTATGTCGCCATAAGGCTCAGAAACCTGGATAATCCCCAAAGGCTTGTTATTGTAGCCCAGTAATGGTGCAATATAAAGCGCGGTGGGGAATAAAGCGTCTTCTACAACCAAAAATGCCGGTTGACCACTTTCGAAAACTGAACGGTATGTATCGGCATCTGCCTGTGGTAACGCAGGGTCTGTGCTGGCGTAGTAGAACAGCGTTTCCAGCGGCGCTTGAGGGGCTCCTTCAATGGGTTTCAGGTTTGGAATGGCTGCGGCTTCGTAAGAAACCCACATGGTGAAGTCGCCCCCGGTATCTTCCTTCAATTCACTGATAAATTTTTCATCAAAATCCAGACCAACTTCTACCAGCCCTATGAATTGGCCCTCAGAATACATCGGGGTTACAGCCCGTACGCCGAGGCGGTTGGGTCCAATTTCAATACCCGATGTTGTGCGCTTTTCTTGAAGCGCGGTTGCTGCCGTGCCGCGGTAGGTGATGTCATCGCCGAG
>FWPV01013232.1_pt1 | contig 12469 bp, 6 predicted proteins | sample 2228371 | NCBI WGS metagenome assembly FWPV01 (sample SAMEA103939776, study PRJEB20133) | metagenome | reverse complement strand
GAGAAAACGATACTCATCACCGGTTTCGAACTCCCCCAGTAAAGTTAGCGGCAAAGAAACCTCCAGCACCCCAGCACTGGATGCCGCTGATCCAACCGATACACCTTCGACCCAGCCCTCTTCTGCTGCATTGTAAAACGTTAAGTTTGTGCCGCCATTCCACACCAGCGCATAACTGGCCGCCATGCCCAACAGGCCGGGTTTTTCAGATAAGGTATATGGGTAACTGGTTTTGAATCGGCGGTCCTGCAAGTAAATTATCACTGGTGTATCAAGCGTACGAGCCATCGCCCCGCCGCTGGCTGCGTCCACCCGCATATACAGGTTGTTTGCATCCATCGCATAAGCAAAACCCGCCAGTTGACTTCCCTCACCAGCCGGATAGTAAGCCGCCTTGTCCCATTCTCCCGCTGCAATCGCTCCATCAATGGTGGGTGTGGAAAGACCTTGAAGCGGCGTTTCAGCACTGACAGGACGGGCTTGGATAATTGGCACATCCACAAAAGTTGGCACCGGTTCTCCCAGTGTTTCAAAGACCTTACGCAGCAACTGGCGGAAGCCGAGGTCAAAATACTCGTCCTGACCCGAATCCTGATCTGCCCCATACCACCAGAACCAATCCGAACCTTCGGCTAAGAGCATATAATCGAGTGCAGCTTCGATTTTTTCCGCCGGAGCCTTGCGAACTTTGGAAATATCGTATTTTGCCAGAACTTCACGGGTTTGTCGGAGATAATCCCAGGCTGTGTTTTCTTCTGCTTCACCAATCCACGTATCGTAATTTGGGCTGAACCACGCTCCAGGGAACAAATCCTCAATCATCCGCTGCTCGGGGAACTTTTGAATGTATTCACTGGGAGTAATTGTGCGGATCGTTTCACTTTCCGAAAGCAATTGATAAAAGGTGCTCAGGAATTCGATGCCATCATTGTCATAGTATTCCCAGGCATTTTCTCCATCCAGAATAATCGAAACAACATGCGGTCCTTCTGCATTTTGTTCTTTCAGTTTGGCACGGATGTTTTCCAAGCGCTGAATTAAGTCCTTTGCGGCAGCCGTGCCGGAAACGCCCGAATAGGTAAATCCAATCTTATCGGAAAGGACACCATCACGGAAAAACACCGCCAGTTTATCGCCAGCCTGATTGGTCACATAATATGGCCGGTAGAGATCATCCGGTTGATTGACGGTCTCCTTGCTGTCGCGTGTAAAAGCATCTAATCCAAGAGATTTTGCCAGCACCGGCTCACCAGTGGCCATCCACGAATAGCCAGCTCGCAGAACGAATGGCACCATGACCTGCGCCACAGCCCCCTCGCCCGGCCACAACCCGCGCGGCGGTTGGCCAAAATTTTCTTCATACAAGGCAACACTACGCTGCAGGTGGGTCAACGCGTCCTGCGGATAGGAAAATTTTTGGGGTAAATCCGAACCGGGATTACCCTTTGCCTGTAAATTCGTGTCAATCAACAAAGGCAGAATCGGGTGGGCGTAAGGGGTGGTTGTCACCTCGATCTGACCGGCTTCCTGCAATTTTCGATGAAGGGGAACGGTTTCTGCCATGATCCGCCGTGCTTCCCGGAAGATTATCTCTTTATCCTCCTCGCTGAAATTTCGACCCTTTTCTACCAGATCTTTCAGCGGCGGCTGATTGAGGAACATCGGGTCAAACCAGACCAGATTCCACCAGATTTGCAGGTCGCGGAAATCCTGTTCAGTGAATGTGGTCAAAGCGTTCTGAATCGCTTCCGCATCGGTTCCACCGCGCTTTTCCAGCAATTCTTTGTAGCGCGGATAACGTCCAATCAACTTATCCCAATTGGCATCGAAAAAGCGTTGAAGAATGAAGCGTTTATCATCTTCGCTCAACTGATTTGCCGGCTTTTCGGTCATCACCCAGTAAAGGTCTTTAGCCCCATTATTAACAAAGTCCTCCAATTGGCGCAATAAGACCGGCGTTAAGTTAAAGGTGACATGCACATTAGGGTACTGAGACACCAGATAAGCCATGTCATAATAATCTTTTGTGGCATGAACCCTCACCCACGGACGGGTATAGACCCCATTCTCATCTTTGTAATACAACGGCTGGTGTTGATGCCACATCAGGTTCAGGTAAAGCACATCCTCAGCCATCTCCGTCGCCGGTGTGGGAGTCGGCTCTGCTGGTGCAGTGGGACTGACGATGACCGGCTGAGTGGGCGCTACCGGTGTGATAGTTTGAGTCTGACAGGCGGTTAATGCCAGTACCAGCACCATAAAGATTAACAGAATTCGATAGGTCAATTTCATCTCCTTATCCTCCTCTTGTCGAAATTATCGTTTTGCAAGTGCAGGATCATAAATCTGCACTCCACTTAATGCCGTTCCAATCCATAACCTTCCCATTGGGTCAAAAGCAAATGCCAGTGGTTCGCCACCATTAAAACCGGAATTATTATCGCGGTAAACCGTCCATTGATCGTTCCCGTCAAACCGGGAGATCAATCCGCCCGGTTCAGTCGGAAATCCGTGACCGAGCCACAACCCGTGACCGGGTTGTTCGATTATAGTATTGACGACACTGGTAGGCAAACTTGAACTTCCCAAACGATAAAAAGTCCACTCTTCGCCATCCCAGCGCCCAATCCCGCCGCCAATCGTCGCCATCCACACCTGATTTTGGGAATCCACAATCAACCGAGAAACGCCTCCCCAGCCTAAATCTCGCATCGAAAAGTCCCAGTTCACAAGCATTCTCGTATTCAAATCCAGGCGGGACACGCCTTTTTGAGTTCCCAGCCATAGATAATTTTCACCATACATGGATTGAAATGTAAGAGTAAATATATATGGGTCAGGCAGTTCAACCAAATCACGGCTATACGAAATTAATTGCGAACCATCCCATTGATACAGGCCGCTTAATGTCCCCACCCACAGGTTGCCATCGGCGTCCTCAACCAGCGAACGCACTTTCATTTCGTCCACAGTGCTCTCTTTGGCAATTTGTTCCCATTTACCCTCACAAAGGCAACTTAAGCCGTTCTCACTCCCAAACCATAAATTGCCCTGCTGATCCTCATAAACCACCCTCACCCGATCATCGCCGATACCCGAATTTTGGCGATTGTAAACGCGGCTATCCTCGCCCCACGGTGAGCCTTCGCTTACATGCCATAAGGCTGCTCCCTGCGCGGTTGCAATCATCATGTCGCCGTTAGAGCGCAAATGTAAATCGTAGATGGTATTGGAAGGCAGCGGGGCAGTCTCTGACATCAGGTGCTGCCAGCCGCGCCGCAGCAAAGCCTGATCATATTCATAGGTCACCTTGCCGATGACAATTAAGCCCGAAAAACCGATCACCAGCCACCAGAAAACTTTCGGCGGTTTGGGCAACATCTCTTCCAGGTAATCCCAATACTGTTCCTTTTCCATAATCCAGGTATAAGCGGTTCTCAAAAACCCTGAACCGCTCATACAAAGGGCTGGAATGACAATCAGAGAGTATTGAGGCCACTTGGTCGGGTATATCAGCAGAATCAAAAACTGTACCAAAAACCATCCACTCAACCACGGTTCTTTTTTTCCATAAAAATACAGCCCTACCACGCCGGCCCAGAAAATGAACTCATCCAAAGTTAAGAAGAAGAAGACTCGCGGATGCCAAGGCAGAGCGGTAGCAACCCAGATGACCGGCTGCCACCATGGGTAGCCGGCCCGCACTACATCCATGCCCTGGGTGTATTGTCGGTGAAAGGTAACAACCTCAACAATCCGTTGTAATGGTTCATTCCATAAGTAAGGATTCAACACAAAAAAAGTCACGACAGCAACACCACCCCACAGGGCTATCTCCCGCCACATCACCTTGCGGCGGAATTGAAGCACTAAAAAGCCCGCCGGAACGAGCATCATCCCGTAGGTGTACTTCCCGGCTATCGCTGCGCCCATTGCTGCCGCCGAAACCCATAAAGGCAACTTATTCCCATCCTCGATTTGACTTGCAAAAAATCGTCTGAGCAGTAAAACCGACAACAAAGAGGCAAATAATGGGAAGGCTTCCAGATAAACCTGACTGGTGTATTTGATGGTATAGGAGTGAAACGTCAATAAAAACGCGGCTAGTGGATCAAAGAGAGCCAGTATGAAAACTTGCAGAACCCCAAAAAACGCACTGATGGAACGATTAAAATAAAACTCGAAATCCGGATTAACATTTTCCCCCCTGAGTAAGAAGGGAATACTGTAAATTAACTTGATCAATGGAGGGTGTTCTTTGTTCTGATCGAAGTTAATTATTCCGCTCCAATCCCCCTGTCGGATTAACTGAGCATATTCCCTGCCGCTCCGCATGTATACCGGCTCATCGGCATCCAGCGGTAATTGCCACACTGCCCAGGCATGAATCATGATCGAAAGGAACACGATCAGCCCAATGGTATGCCAGCGCTTCCACCAGCTGGGCAAGGCTCGTAGAGGGAAATTCAGTAATTTTGCTAACATCAGTGGCTGCTACCCCTAAATTCAGAGGCAAATGAATTATTCAGTCGAATTAATTAACTGATAAATCAATACTTCATTAGCCGAAATTGTTGCCGGAAATTCAAATTCCTGCAAGGCTCCATCTGGTTCGACAATGATCGTTGTATTGACCTGTCCGCCTAAAAGTGGACTTAAGCGGTAGGTACCGGGATTCAGCCCTTCAACAGAATGAAGAGTAACTCTCTCTTGCGGCTGGTTACCTAAGTTAAGGACGATCAACACCTGTTCGTTTTGACTGACACGGGCATAAGCCAAAATAGACGATGACGAACTGCTCAAGGCAGACAATTCTCCACTTTGCAAGGCTTGCGATTGGCTGCGTATTCTAAGTAAATCCATGTAAAACCGGAGCAATGAGTTCGGGTCTTTCAGTTGATCTTCCACATTTTTCTCGGCGTAATCCATTTTTGGGAATAACCACGGCGTACCGCTGGTAAAACCAGCCATCCGTTCGGCTGACCAGTGCATCGGTGTGCGAATATTGCGGTGGTCGCCCTGCCCGGTCAATCCAATTTCTTCACCATAGTAGATAAATGGCACACCCGGGCTGGTCAGATAAACTGCCGCTGCCAGGCGCGCCTTTTGTTCATCATTCATCAAAACGGTCATAACCCGGTCTTGATCATGATTGGTTAAGAAAATTCCCATACTCCCCTTTGGAAATAAGCGAGTTTCAAACGTCAAGGTATTGCTCAGGGATACTGCATTGCGATTGTTTATGTTGGTTAGAATCGAGCGCGCCAGATCAAAATTGAACACCATGTCCATCTCTTGATTACGAACATAACGCACCGCCTCAAAACTATTTGACCACACTTCCCCTACCGTAACTGCTTGAGGATTAAGCGACTTGTAATATTGATAGAAACTGGCAAACCACTCATGGGTTAGACCAGTGTTTTCCTGATCAGTTCCTTCTTCTATCAAGTGTTTTGCAGCATCTATTCGAAAGCCATCCACACCCACATCTTCCAGCCAGAAACAAGCGATCTGATAAATTTCCTCAGTGACCTGCGGATTCTGGAAGTTCAGGTCAGGCATTTGATCCCAGAAAAGTGCGTAGTAATATTTCCCATTCGAGGCGCGATGCCAGACCTTTTGTCCATCCGGTCCGCTGTAACCCGGATTTTCGTCCCGCCAGATGTAATAATTATTGTAAGGAGATTGGGGGTCTAATGCCTGTTGAAACCAGGGGTGCTGAGTAGATGTATGATTGATCACCAAATCAATAATCACCTTAATGCCGCGCTGATGAGCCTCCTCTAACAATTCCCTGAAATCATCCATCGTTCCGTAATCGGGATTCACATTGTAATAATCGGTCACATCGTACCCGTGATAAGACGGCGAGGGATTAACAGGCATCAACCAAATGGCATTAATCCCCAAATCACTGTTCGTTTTGGGATCACCATCATTCAGATAGTCCAGCTTCTCAATCAATCCCCGAAAATCACCAATCCCATCTCCATCAGAGTCATAAAAACTGCGCACAAACACCTGATAGAAAACCGCCGATTTCCACCATTCCGGTTTATCTATTGGACTAGTGGTCGGAGTGATTGTGAGGGTGGGAGTGGATGTAGCAGCCGCACCCTCGTTGGACGGTTTCTGCGGGGTGGTACAGGCCCCCAGCAAAGACAGGATAATGATTAGAACTGTGATATGTCTCAGTCGAGTAAGGTTCATAAAATTGGCGAGAGAATTACCCCGCTCAATGGGGGCAGTAAAATATCCGTCTTGGGATGATGAAAACTAACAACACATTGTTCATCTGTCTGGATTTGTATGAGCCATTGATCAGCAAGTGAGTACGTTTGTTCAGCAGTTGAAAGATTGATAATGGTTACGATCTTTTCCTGCTCATATCTTCTTAGCAACACCACAAGAGCCTCATTACAATCAACAATACCAGATGTGCCTCTCCGCAATGCGGTAGATTGCTTTCTAAAACCAATCAATCGGCGGTAAAAATCAAACAATTGGGCATTTTGTTCGCCTCCCCACAGCATAGGCAGGCGTGATTCTTCCGGGACGCCGCGCCCGTCCTGCCGCACATCCCGCTGCTGGGATAAACCCACTTCTGTGCCGTAGTAAATGACCGGCGGACCGGACAAACTGAACTGGAGCAGAGCCGCCAGTTTCAGCCGGCGCTGGTCACCGGCAGCCGCCCAAAGGAAACGATTCATGTCATGGTTATCCAAGAACGATGGACGAGAGAAATCTTCCGGAAAATAAATCTGGTGCCGTTCTAAAAACGAGGCAAGTTGAAAGCCATTCCAGCGCCCAAATGCGATAGCCTGACGCAAACCTTCCAGCAAGATAAAGTCTAGCGCGCCATCCAGTTGCCCGGCAAAGGCCATTTGAACATCGGAGGGATCAACAATCTCGCCGAACGTCCAGCAGTCCGGTTTGGTCTGGCGAGTGATCATGCGAAATTCGGCCCAAAAGTCGGCCGCTGGCCCTATGGCATAATCCACCCGAAAACCATCCACCCCAAATTCCAGCCAGTAACGGGCAGCATCCAGCACATACTGGCGGGCCGGCGGATATCTGAGATTCAACTGCGGAAGACTTTTGACCCCAAAAAAGGTTTCATATTCATCGGGGTAACGGTAAAAGGTAAACCAATTCCGATAGGGGCTTTCAGGGTTGCTGATGGCCTGTTGAAAGAACGGATGCTGATTGGAAACATGATTGGGCACAAAATCCAAAATAATCCGAATACCGAGGTCGTGTGCTTCCGTAAGCAGAAGCCTCAAATCCTCTTTACTGCCCAGGCGTGGTTCTATCTCAAAAAAGTCGGTTGCATCATATCCGTGATGGGAGGGGCTGGGAAAGATCGGCGTCAGCCATAGTACATTAGCTCCCAGCTCCGCAATATAATCAAGGCGCTCCACAATACCCTTAAGGGTACCACCGAAGAATTCGCTTAAAGTCCTGACCTTACGCCATGCTTGATTTTTACCGGCAGAAAAACGATCTACAAAAATCTCATAGACGACCGCATCTTTACTCCAGCCGGGTAAAGGGTCATCATCCACATAAAAACCAAAAATCTGACCTTTGTCCGAGTATACTTCCTCGCCTCCCCATTTCTCAAACCCGAAACGGTAGCGCACCAGCGTGCTCGCCGGAAAACCCGCTAAAACGGTTTCATAGTAACTCAGGTAGCCCCACAGGACGTTGTCCCATTCGGTATGAGTCAGAAACAGCGGGGCAGAAAAACCATTCTCAGCTTTTCCAAGCGTTCCTTTTGGATCACTTCCATCGGTAGTCCAATAGACCCACCCCCGTCGGACTGTTTCTTTTGGCCCGACCGAAAGAACCAGCTTAACCGGTTGAGCGGGTAACGGATCAAACGGTACTCTCCGAAAAGCATGACTGATTCCCGCCCGGCTGCCGTATACCCGCTCTAGTCTTAACTGGTCAGTTGCTAAGGTTCCAAATATGAAATCGTCCACTAAATTTCCTTTTCGGTTCTGATTTAACCTTTCACACCGCCAACGGTCAAGCCAGCTTCAAAGTAGCGGTTTAGGGCCAGATATACCAGAACAGTGGGAATCACTACAATCACCGCACCAGCAGCAAACTGGCCCCATGGCACTGAAACACTGTTGGCCAGTGAATACAATGCCGGTACCGCCAGTTTGACCGAATCGGGAGCCGGTACCAGCACTGAGGAGAAGATAAAATCTCCCCAACCGGTCATAAAGGCCAGAATAGCCGTAACCGCCAGCGCCGGCCTGGCTAACGGCAAAGCAATCAGGAAGAAGGCTTGCACAGGTGTGGTGCCGTCAATTTGGGCAGCCTCTTCCAGATCAATTGGTATGGTATCAAAGTAACCTTTCAGGTTCCATGTGCAAAATACCAGCGTGGCAGAAGTGAAGGCGAGAATCAGCCCCAAGTGTTTTCCAAATAATCCAATAGCCGTGAGTACCTGAGCAATCGCCACCAGTGAAAGGATGCCGGGAAAGGTGGAGATAGCCAGCAGGAAGATCAGGAAAAATTCACGCCCTTTGAAGCGGAAACGCGACAGAGCAAAAGCCGCCGAAGTACACACCACCAGACTGGCGATGGTTGTAATGCTGGCCACTTTGAAACTGTTGGTTAACCACGTCAGGTATGGCCGCTCAAAAAGCATAAAGCGGAAATTTTCAAAACTCCACTCTACCGGGAAAAACATACCTGGCAGACTGAGGGTATACAACCGCCCTCCCGATCGCCCTGAAGCCAGAATCGCAAACCACACCGGGTAGAGCGCAAAAATCACCGCCATCACCAGAAAGGTGTATTGCAATACACGAACGCCGATAGGGGTTTTCCTGATCATGACTCATACGCTCCTTTCGTTATCCGGGTAATTCTCAGGCTGTACAGGGTTGCGAGGAAGAGCATAATGAATATCAGCACCGCAAAAGCAGTGGCACGCCCATAATTTTGCAATTGATAAATCTGGCGGTAGGCATACACCATCACAAATTCCGTCGCGCCGGGTGTATCTGCACCCGCCAGCGGCCCTCCAGCCGTGATTGCGTAAGCCGTACCGAACATTTGAAAAGCGGTGATAGAGGTCAACACCGTTGCGGGCAATACGGCCGGACGAATCAATGGCAGGGTAATCCGTTGCAGTTGCACCCACCAGTTCGCTCCATCCACTTCGGCCGCTTCATAAAGTTCCACCGGAATGGATTGCAGCGCACCGAGGATTGCCACCATAAAGAAAGGATAAGAAAACCACAAATCCGCCAGCACGACCACCCCAAATGCGCTGACGGGGTTTTGCAGCCAGATCGGCCCCTGAATGCCCAATTGTGATAACAGCTGGTTGATTGTGCCTTGTTGGCGGAAGAAGAACTGCCACACCAAGGCCATCAGGATCGCCACAGAGGAAGCGCCCCACGGAACAAACAAAGCCACGCGGAAGAAGGTCTTTCCTTTCAAGCGCGTATCATTCAAAATCAATGCCAGCGCCAGCCCAAAAATAAAGGTTAATGGAACACGAATGGCAACAAATAGAATTGTCCTCAAAACAACCACAATGAAGGGTCCGGTGGACATTAATTGATTAAAGGCCGCCCGGATCGAAAGAACATAAGCCAGACCCACCACCAGCAGGATGGCGATCAACCATACCATCCCGCTGGAAATTGGTCTCTCAATTTCGCGGTCAAACCTCCGGTTGACGTAAACAGCCCCAAGTAGAGGTACAAAAACCAGCAAAATTTTTCCCAAAGCCATTAAAGCCTCTGCTGAAAATAGTTTACCCAGCAAGGCTTGATAATTGGCAAACAAAGGATCTGCCAGACGATACGGCGACCCAAGTCCCCCCTGTGCATTTTCTCTGAATTGAGGCCAGCAAAGAGGATCGAGGAGACCGGTCAGGAAAACTTCGCAATCCGGTTTGGGGCGAAATTTATTTCGATTTGTGAACGAAATGTAGGTATTCAAGACAATCGGGTATACATTGAATACCAGAATGCCCAACATGGTTGGAAATAGAAACAAAAAAATCGTCAGGCTCTTACGTGTTCCCTTCCAGGTGACCATTGCGGACTCCTCTCTGCTGTTTCCAAAGAACGGGAAGGATAAGAAGAGGGAGAGCCCTCAATTAGAGCTCTCCCTCGTAGATGGTGGACTTACTTCATTCCCTCAACGGCTTCCAGAATCGCAGCCTGAGCTTCCTGCAAAGCAGTCTGCGGATCCTGCGCACCGGTCCAAATGGCAGCCGAAGCACGGCCAACCGGCCCCCACTGAGCGGAGGAGAACGGTGACGGTGACATCGGCACACCGATAGCCAGGGCTTTACCAAAGCCAACGACTGCCGGCAATTGAGCCACTTCCGGATCTTCGATGGCGGCCTTTTGAGCGGGGATAGTCTTATTGACCAGAGCCAGTTTCTTCTGAACCTCGGCGCTGGTGAAGTACTTCATCACATCCAGGGCTACTTCGGCTTTGCCGCGGTCTACAGCATTCTTGCTCAGCATGAGGGTCTTGATCCCCACGAAAGGTTTACCCATCGGGACGATGGTGTAATCAATACCCGCATCTTCAATGCCGGCAATTGCCCATGGGCCGGTCCACCACATGCCAACCTTGCCTTCTTGCAGAGCGGCATTGCAGATATCGTAGCTGTTTTCAGCCAGCGAAACTGCCTTGAGTTTGACCAGCCATTCGGCTGCAGCAAGGGCTTCGGGGGTGTCCATGTAGGCATTACCGTCTTCATCCACATAAGCCGGCACACCAAAACCAAAGTAAATTGGTGACATGTGATAGGCATCCTCAGCACCAAAACCCTGGTTGCAGATTAACGGAATGCCCTTGTCCGCAAAGAACTTCTCCGCTTTAGCCAGCAAGTCATCCCATGCGAAAGGATCGGTAGGCAGGTATTCCTCGGTGACGAGGGCTTTATTAGCCACCAGCGCAATACCTTCCATGGTTTCGGGTAATGCCCAAATTTGATCCATCCAGGTTACGCCGTTGATACCCGATTCGGTATAAACGCTTTCAAGAAAAGCTTGATCAATACCCAAATCGTTCAACGCTACAATGTTACCTTGCAAAGCCTGTTCACCGATTTTGTCATTTGCCCAACCAATGATGTCGGGGCCTTCGCCAGCCGGGATCGCCACGTTCAGAGCATTGGCGACATCCTCAGGTTTGGAAAGGTCAATTTTGACATTTGGATTGGCAGCTTCATAATCCTTGAAAGCCTGAGTGATGGCTTCGAGGTATTTACCATCCCACTGATGCCAGATAGTAATGGTCACCTGCTCCGTCGTGGGAGGCGTGGTGGGTTCTGCAGGGGCAGTCGTCGGTTCTGCAGGAGCAGTCGTCGGTTCTGCAGGAGCAGTTGTGGGAGCAGGGGTTGCTGCGGGTTGGCAGGCTGCCAGAACGAACGAGGCGATCAGCAACAAGCCGATCAAGGGCATGAATTTTTTCAACATCTCTTTCCTCCTTAAGTATTTTGAATTTACATATCCCTCCGAGGGAGGGCGACCCTTCTGAAAAGGGTATTCTCTTCTGGGTTAATTACGGCTTTCCATTGGCTCTGATAATCCTCCACACCACCTCCTTTCAAAGAATTAACTTGCTTCAGCCAGTTGATGTAAACTCAATGAGATTGCCTGAGCAACGGCACCCATTGCAGAAGAGCGCCTGCCAAGCACGGCAGAAGTAATGGCCACTGCTTGAGAGGCAACTTTGAGACTGCGCTTCTTGGCAACTTTACGCACCGGTTCAAGCAGTAGATCGCCCACTTGAGCAACTCCCCCGCCAATCACAATCATAGTTGGATTAAACAGATTGATCAAATTGGCCAGAGCAGTACCCAGATAATAACCCGCTTCCTGAACTAACTTTTGGGAGAGATGATCCCCTTTGCGGGCGGCCGCGATCACATCCATGGCATTAATTGATTCTATAGATGGACGTTCACTCAGGGTTGTGCGCACACCGGATCGGATGGACTGAATTGCCTTCTGAGCAATTGCCCGTCCGCCAGCCAGTGCCTCCAAACACCCGCGATTTCCGCAGGTGCATAACGGACCGTTTTCCTCGATGGTAACATGACCAATTTCCCCAGCGCAACCGGTTGTTCCGCGGTAAATTTGACCTTCAATAAGTAAACCTGCTCCAATACCGGTTCCAACCTTAATATAGACCAGATTATCCACCCCCCGCCCCGCTCCAAATGCCCATTCTCCCAACGCGCCAAACTCGGCATCATTCCCAAGGGTCACGGGGCATCCCCAGGATTTTTCAAGCCACTCGCGAATTGGGAAAAGGTCCCATCCGGGCATAATTGGGGGACCACTAACCATTCCCGCGTCGGTCACTATCGGGCCGGGTACACCAACGCCGATCGCAGAAATCTGACTCAATTTCACGCCGAGCTGTTCAAGCCACTCGAACATCACCTGCAGAAAGAGCTGGAGGAGACCAA
>FWPV01013231.1_pt1 | contig 12471 bp, 15 predicted proteins | sample 2228371 | NCBI WGS metagenome assembly FWPV01 (sample SAMEA103939776, study PRJEB20133) | metagenome | reverse complement strand
AGATATTATCTTTCGCACGAAGACAGGATGTCGAGTTTGCTTGAGGTTAGATTGCGAAAGCGATTCTTTCTTTGCTTACTTTCTTTCTCATCGCTGAGAAAGAAAGTAAGAAGTAATTTTTGACCACTTTTTTACAAAAAGTGAAACCTTTTGTTAGAAAGATGAGTTTTTGCCGATTACACTTCTGCCAGATTTTATCAAAAATTCTTGCGACACCCTACCAGTGGGACGGTTTCTCTATCTTTCCTGTGACATTTTAATTTAATAGTCACACAAAACAACAAATAACCTTTACAAAATTCATTCTTTGTTCTATAATATGCATAATAATTTTTTTGGGGGAAATTTATGCATATTCCTGAACATATGTTACAAGAAACCATTACTCCTATTACTACATGTTTGGGTATAGCAGGAGTTTGTGTAGCTACATACTTTGTAAATAAATCAAAAGAAAAAATCGACATTCTGAAATTCGGAATAGTTACTTCTTTTATTTTCTTACTACAAATGTTAAACTTTCCCATTTCAAATGGGACATCTGGCCATTTCGTTGGGACGAGTTTGTTGATTTTCCTTTTTGGAATACCACAGGGAATTCTTGGAATGTCCATTATATTAACAATACAGGCGATTTTTTTCGCAGATGGAGGTATTTTAACCCTTGGAGCAAATATATTCAATATGGCAATTGTAGGAGCAATTCCAGCCGCAATTGTGTATAGATATAAAAACAAAATTCTCTATTTTATAGCCGCATATTTTTCTACTGTTCTTGCTGCTATCTCATGTTCATTAGTTTTAGCTTTTTCTTATCCAGATAGAGCCTTAAACATATTTTATTCGATGGTTTCGATACATGGAATAATAGCAATATTTGAGGCAATTATAACATTAATTAATATCTATCTTCTTAATCTCATTTTTGAAAGAACACCATCAACAAGAGTAAAATCATTTACTCTATTAGGTATCTTTATTTTATTTCTTTTACTTACTCCTTTTGCAAGTAATCTACCAGATGGACTCGAATGGGTGGCTGAAAAGTATAATTTCCTGAAAGAAAATGAAGTAAACTTTGTAAACATATTTCCTGATTATTCTTTCCCACTTATTGAGCACAATATGTTCTCTACAATAATAGCAGGATTAGTTGGTGTAATAATAACACTTGCCTTTAGTTATGGGTTAATTTATATTTTAAAATTTAAAAAAATGACAGAAAAAAAGGTTAAGGAGTTCTAATGTATTTGTTAAGGGGAATACCAATTTCCCGCGGAATAGCAATAGGTAAAACCCTGATTAGATATGATATAATGAAAAAAGTTACTTTATCACAAATAACAGAAAAGGATAAAGAACAGGAAATAAATCGTTATATAAGAGCCATAGAACAGGTAAAAAATGAAATAAATAACATAATAAAAAACAAATCTACATCATTAAATCAAGATACTCTTCAAATTTTAGAATACTATAAAGTTTTAATAGAAGAAGATTTCTTTATTAAAAATGTAATTGAAAGAATAGAAAATGATCTTTATGCAGCAGATTCTGCATTAGTCTATGAGCTTGAGTTAATAAGAAAACAGTTTGAAAAGATTGAAGAAGAATATTTCAAAAGTAGATTTTTAGACTTTAAGGCTATAGCTGATAGAATTATAAGAAAAATGAATGGAGACCTTGAACTTGGAGAAGTTAATGAACCAGTTATAATAGTAGCTGAGGAAGTATCTCCAGCCGAAATGCTTCATATTAAAAAAGAACTGGTAATGGGTATAGCAACAGAATCTGGTAGCACTACTTCCCATGCGGCAATTATAGCTGAATCGCTTGAAATACCTGCAGTTTTTGGATTAAGAGATCTCTTTAACTACTTAAAAAAGGATGATATTGTTATTGTAGATGGATATAAAGGAATAGTTATAGTTAATCCAGATGAAACTACAATAAAAGATTACAAACACTTACAAAAAAGTTACCAAAAAAAGGAAAAAGAGATAATTCAAGTTGTAAATCTACCATCAAAAACAAAAGATGATGAAGATGTAAAAATTTATGCTAATGTATCAAATTCAATGGAATTAAACATAGCAAAGAGACATCAAGCTGAAGGTATTGGACTATTAAGAACAGAACTCTTATTCATAGCAAACGAAAAATTTTTATCAGAAAAAGAACAATTTGATTTATATAAAGAATATTTGCTCATCTTTCAAGGAAAAGATGTAGTTATAAGAACGCTTGATATGGGCGGAGATAAATTTTTTGAAAACTCTACCTCAAAAGATCCAAATCCATTTTTGGGCTGGCGTTCCATAAGAGTCTTACTGAAAGAAAAAGAAAAATTTAAACAACAATTAAGAGCAATAATAAGAGCAAGTGTTTTTAATGATAATGTTAAAATAATGATTCCAATGATTTCAAGTATAGAAGAAGTTAGAAAGGTAAAAGAAATTTATAAAGAATGTGAAGAAGAAATAAAAAACGAAGGTAAACCTTTTAAATACAATATTCCGTTTGGAATAATGGTTGAAATACCCTCTGCTGCAATTCTTTCAAATCATCTAGCAAAAGAAGTTGATTTCTTCAGCATTGGAACCAACGATCTTGTGCAATATACTCTTGCTGTAGACAGAAACAACCAGTCCGTTGCTGAATATTATCAACCCTTAAATCCAGCAGTGCTATATCTAATACATTATACAGTTGTAAATGCAAATGCGAATCAAAAACCTGTTTCTGTTTGTGGAGAAATAGCCAGAAATCCATTATACATAAGGCTTCTTCTTGGTATGGGTATAAAAAGTTTCAGTGTTAATCCAACTTATATCCCTCTTGTTAAGTCTATTATTGTAAATTCTTCCATTTCTGATTGCAAAAAGCTATGGGCTTCTGTAAGATCCCTTAAAACAGCAATAGAAATAGAAAAAAAACTTAAGGAAGATTTGAAACAGGCTTTCCCTGAAATTTATAGTTCATATTTCTATGATAGTTAATTATTCTACCCAATTTACCTTATAAGTCGCAAACTCTATACTTTCATATTCCTTGACAAATTTTTCTATAATAATATGGGCTAAATCTTTTGCTTCAATATTAAGATCATTTAAACAACTAACATCAATGGGACAACCTGTATTAACTATATTTAATGCTGTATGGATTAAACCAGAAATTGGACTTAATGTAGCAATAGAAACAGAAAGCTTTTTTGAATTATAAAAAAGATCATCCCCATCTCTAATTATCTTTACATCTGGTCTTAACTCTTCTATGGTTTCTTTAATTATTGAAATAAACAACCTTTGTAAAGCAACCAGACCTTTAAGCTCTAATCCATAAACTTCTATAATAAAATTTAACATTAAATCAGAAAAAATAGGCTCATTATTTATAACATCCTCAATATCGACCATTTCATTTAGTTTTACATCAACAGCACCAATAAAAGAAATAATACTGTCCCCGGGTAATTTAAAATTTTTATATGCAAAGTGAGATTGTAATTGACTCCCATCATATTTTATATTCTTATCAATAAATAAACCTTTCATTTTTCAAAACCCCACTTATTGATTTTTAAAAAATCCTCATAAAAATCACTTTGTTTTAAAGCTCTTTTTAACCTCTGACAGCTTTCACAAACCCCACACATTTTTTCGCCTTCATTATAACAACTCCAGAGATATTCAAATGGTGCTTTTATTGCTATTCCAAATTTAACTATATCCTTTTTTACTTTATCTATTGTATAACATTTTACTTCTGGATGATATAGAGTAGAAAATTTTAAAGATGAATTAATCCTTTTAATAAAAGTTTTTGTATTGTCTGGAAAAGTTTTCCCTTCTTCTTTATTAAAACCCACTACAATATAATCAATATTTTCCACTTCACAAATAGAAGCCGCTATATTAATAAAAAGCCCATTTCTATTCGGTATCCAGACAGATTTTGCAGTTTCTTTTGTATAAGAAAAATCATCTAACTTTGATTCATCAAAAATTTTTTTATCTCCTTTTTTAAGGGAATGGTTAATATTACTAAGAAAATCAAGTTTTATAACCCTGTGCGTAACACTATACTTCTTAGAAATTAAAGTAGTCGCTTCAATTTCTTTAATACTACTCGCCTGCCCATAATCAAAGGTTAAAATAAGTTTAACATCTGTCTCATCCAGTGCCTTTTTAAAATTAACAAGGCTATCAAGCCCTCCTGAAAGGAGAATCAAACTTTTCATACTTACCTCATAATAAAAATGTTAGATACAATCCAGCCATAGCCTGAAAATCAAATTTCTCAAAATTATAAAATACAGCTGGCTTAATAAAAAAATTAAATAACTCAAAATTTAAAAATGCAGAAATTCCATTTTCTTCTTTTGATTCTGAGAAATTCAACTGCCCGCCAATACCTATTCCAGATTTAAAATTAATACTATTATAAGAAAAGTAATAAAAACCAGCTTCTATAGTCAAAAATTTTTTATCTATAGACTTTTCTTCATAATAGTATGTATTAAAACCAAAATTAACACCTATCCAGAAATATCTAAAAAAATCATAATCAATTCCCATCGCCCAGAATTCATTTATAGCTGAAAAGAATTTTATTTTTATATAATCATTATAGTTAAGAAAAGGTTCAACAAAAGTAATTTTTCCATCTTCCAGATATATTACATCATTATATACAATACTATCCTTATCCTTAACCATTATGTTATAATGCCTGCCAGCCTTTAGATTTCCGATTTCTCTTTCTGGAAATACTTCCTCATCATCTAAAAAATACTTATACTCTTTCCATAATTCGGGATTTTTAATATTTTTTACAAATAAAATACCTTTTGCAGTGTATTCTATTTCTTTTATTTCATTTTCATTAAGAAAAACATCTTCTTCAAAGACTATTTTTTCATTCTTATCTTGTTTTAATCTGATTGTATAGGTTTTTTCTGCTTCTACATTAACTATTTTTGAAAAGTGTTTATTTACATATTTAGATATCAGATTATCATTCAGGTATAAAAAATAATTTTCTTTTCCCACATCAAAATTTTTAAAATTTATCATCGCTATTTTTCTTTTTTTCACCTCTATAGAAACAATCTTTATTTCATCTACAAATTTTTTCAAAATAAATAAAATCTCATCAACACTATCAAACAGTCTTCTATCAAGATAGGAAATAAACTTTTTTTCTAAAATTGTATTATTTCTGTCAGAAATTTTTAATAATATTTCAACTCTTTTATTATCAACAGATTGTACAAAAAAAGAAACAACGAAATCTATTTTTTCTACTTTTTCATATAAAAAATTAGCATTAACCTTTTTTAATCTATAGTTAATAGAATTTAAAAAAATAGTTTTGAAATTTTGGGTGATTTTATTTGTGGAAATTTCTTTCAACTCAACATAAAAAACTGGCAAAAAATCTTTATTTTCATTAGTAATAACGTATGAATATAAGTTTAAAGAAGAAAGGAAAAAAAATAGAAAATATCTCATTTTTATATTCTTCTATATCTTCTCTTCTTTCTTAAAAAAGATCTCGTAAATATAAAACCAACAATTATTCCACCGAGATGAACAAGATACGCTACTCCTCCCTGAACAGGTAAAAGTATATTGAAAAAACTCTCCATTACTTGTGTTAAAACCCATATTCCGATGTAAAAAAAGGCTGGAATTCTAACCGGTAAAATAAAAAAGCCTAAAAAAACTAATGTAACAATATTTTTTAAAGGAAACATAAGCATATACGAAAGTATAACACCAGAAATTGCACCACTTGCCCCAACAGTCGGAATAAAACTATCATTAAAAAACAAGACATGCAGTAAAACACCTAAAGAAGCAGATAAAAGATAAAAGATTAGATACCTTATATGCCCCAAAACATCCTCAACATTATCCCCAAAAATGTATAAGAATAACATATTGCCTATTATGTGAAACCAACCACCATGAATAAAGCTATAAGTTATAAGTCTATACCCTTCGTTGATTGGATTAATTATAAACACATTCGGGATCATAGCATATTTTTTTATTATATACTCTGCTATTTCTGGATTAAATATTTGATATAAAAAAATCCCAATATTTAAAATTATAAGAAGAGTATTTACAAAGGGAAATCTTCTTGTAGGATTTTCGTCTTTAATAGGAATCATTTTTTCTCCTTACTTTCCAAAAAACAGTATAGAAGGATTGTCTTTAATCTTTTTGGAAAATTCTTCTACATTTTTTACAGTATTATCAAATCTCATCTTAAACTCTTTATCTCTAACCACATTCATAATACTGTTTTTATCATAGGACAATCTATTTAATTCAACTGATAAATTTTTAAGTTCCGTACTTAAAATAGACATATTTGAAACAATATTCTTTATTTCATTTTCATCAATATTTTGAATTGCAGAATTAATTTTTTTAGTTCCAGCTTCTATATTTGCCACAGAATTATTAAGTCTATTTGCAATTTCTACAGATGTTTTTACAACCTGATTTAACCTTTGAATAGAAACACTTATCTCATAAGAATTATCTTTTACTAAAGAATTAAGATTCTGTATAAGTTCAGAAATATTGTTGAATATAGTTTGAAGTTTTTTAAGCGATTCTTCACTTTCAGAAAATAACAACGTTTTTAGTCCAGCACCTGCAAATTCAATCGTTCTACCAAATCCCATAGGCGTTATTCCTATAATATATTCATTATTGGTAATAGTATTTTGTGAGTTCGGTTTATAACCAGAAATATTTATATATTTTTGACCTACAAGACTTGTTGAATAAATACTAAAATTAGCGTCCCTGTTTATTTTATATTTTCCATTAATCATAACCTCAACAACTATTTTACCACTTTCAAAATTTATTTTTCCAACATAACCAATTGCTGGACCACCAGAAACTCTAACTTTTGCTCCTGATTGTAAATTATCAAGAAAGTCATATTCAATATAAAATTTATACCCACCACCAAGTATAAAACTGAATTTTCCAGCAAAATAGATAAAAAATAAAAATATAATTATACCACTCAACAAAAAAGCTCCAATTACAATTGGATTAAATTTTTTCATTGTTCTATACATAAAAAACCCCTCTCCTTATTTTTTCTAAGAATTAATAGGTCCAACAGATAAACCATTTACAAATTGTTTAACAAATGGGTTATCTGTTTTTTCTATTTCTTCGGGACTACCAATAAAAATAATTTTTCCCTTATAAATCATTGCTATTCTATCAGAAATATATTTTGCACTCTTAATATCATGAGTTACAACAATAAAGGTTGTGTTAAGTTTTTTCTTAAGAGTAACTATCAGTTCATTTATACTTGCTGTGGTAATCGGATCAAGCCCTGTAGTTGGCTCATCAAAAAGCACAACGGATGGTTCAGCAACTATAGCCCTTGCTAAAGCCACTCTTTTCATCATACCACCAGAAAGTGAAGCTATAGATAGCTCTTCTGTATCTTTAAGTTCTACAAGAGATAAAGCTCTCTTTATAGCATTTATCTTTTCTGTTTCAGAAAGCTCTGGCTTTAAATTTTCAAGAACAAAATAAAGATTTTCTCCAACACTTAAAGAATCAAATAATGCTCCTCCCTGAAACAACATACCAAACTTCTTTCTAACATTATTCCATCTTACTTCATCATCATAATCCATCTTTTCACCAAAGATATAGACATCTCCTTCATCAGGTCTCATCAAACCAATCAAATGCTTTAAAAAAACGCTCTTTCCCACTCCACTTTGTCCGATTATAGTGAAGGTTTCATTTTCTTCTATCTTTACACTCACTCCATCTAAAACTTTTTTATTGTTTAATGTTTTCTTCAGTTCATAAGTTTCTATGACATAATTTTTCAAAGTGTTCCCCCTGAAACCATTATAATAATAGCACCTAAAATGTAATCGAGTAAAATTACACAAAAACTTGATACCACAACAGACTTAATTGTTGCTTCCCCTACTCCAGCAGCTCCATTTTTAGCCTCAAACCCATAAAACGTACTGATTTCAAGAATAAATCCTCCAATTATCATCATCTTGATAATTGATTCAAAAATATACCTTATTTTTAAAGGAATTTGAGCTACTTCTATATAAACACTTAAAGGAATCTCTCCAAGTAAGCCAATCATTATCCAGGCACCTATCATAGAAAATAGAATTGAGAAAAAACCAAGAATTGGCAAAGAAATCATCCCTGCTACTACTCGTGGAGTAGCTAAAAAACCCACTGGATTTATGCCGAAAGTTCTCAACGCATCTATCTGCTCTGTTACTTTCATTGTCCCTATGTGAGCAGTAACAGAAGAACAAACCCTGCTCACAACTATAAGTGAGGTAAATACAGGACCTAATTCTTTAACTAAAGAAACAGAAAGTGCTCCACTTATATACTGTGATGTCCCACTGATTATTGATTCAAGTGCATCGCTTAATTGTAGTCCCATTATTAAACCAAGAAAAAATCCCGTACTCACAACAACAGGAAGCGATTTAACTCCAATATTATATATATTTTCCAGTATATTTGCCGGTTTTTTAAAATTATCAATAAAATAATAAAATGTTTCCAAAAAAAAGACAAAAAAATTCCCAATTTCTTTAAGAACTTCTTTAAATTTATTCATAAAATAGCCTCTTAAAACTCCTCTTCCTTTTCTTCCGCTTCCGGAACATAATTTCTATGTTCCTCTAAATTTTCAAATCTCACAATATCTGTTAAGAATGCTAAATTAACCGTTCCTGTAGGACCATTTCTATGTTTTTGAATTATCAATTCTGTTTTATTATCTTTTGCTTCTTTATTATAATAAGATTCTCTATATAAAAATGCAACAATATCTGCGTCCTGTTCTATTGCTCCTGATTCTCTTAAATCTGAAAGTATTGGACGTTTATCCTGTCTTTTTTCTACTTCTCTTGAAAGCTGAGACAAAACTATTATAGGTATATCAAGTTCTTTCGCAAGTGCCTTTAAACTCCTTGAAATATATGAAATTTCCACATTTCTATTTATTACCATTTTATTTGCATCTGTAGATGTAATGAGCTGCAAATGATCTATTATTATTAATGACAAATTATATTGTTTTTTTACTCTTCTTGATTTAGCTCTAATTTCATTTAGTGAAATTGCTGGAGTATCATCGATTAAAATTTTCAACTTGGAAAGCTCACCAGCTGCATTAGCTATAGCTGTAGATTCCTCTTTAGTTATATATCCTTTTCTAATCTTTTGCATATCAACTCTTGATTCAGATGAAATCATTCTCAAAGCTAATTCCTGATAAGACATTTCAAGAGAAAAAATTAAAACTGCTTTATCTTTATCCTGTGCTACATTTCTACCTATACAGAGGGCTAATGCAGTTTTTCCCATAGAAGGTCTTGCGGCTATAACAATTAAATCCCCATTTTGTAGTCCACTTGTCTTGTTATCAAACTCTATAAAACCAGTTGGTAATCCGGTATAAACATGCTTATGTTTTTGAAGTTTTATTATTCCAGCCATTGTTTCAGTTAACACTTCTGAAATAAGTTTATAACTGGTTCTTAATCTTCTATGAGTAACATCAAATATAGACTTTTCTGCTTCATCACATATTTTTTCAATATTATCCATATCCTCTTGGTAAATTGAATCGATAATTTTCTTTGAGGCATTGATTAGATTTCTTAAAATAGAACGGTTTATAATAATATTTGCATAGGCTTTTGTGTTTGCAGTTGTAAAACTTAAATCGAGAAGTTTTGCAATGTATTCCTGTCCACCAGCCTTATCAAGTTTACCCATCGCCTGTAATTTTTCAATTACAGTAATTACATCTATAACAGAATGGTTATCATACAGTTCATAAATAGCTCTGTATATAATTTTATGTCTATCATCATAAAAATCTTCTTCATTGAGAAGCTCAACAAAACTTGGCACAAGATCGGGGGCAAAAAGCATAGCCCCCAAACATGCCTGTTCTGCTTCAATACTATGAGGTGCGACTCTTTTTAAAAGATCGTCATATGACATAATTTTATTCTGCAACTACTGTTAATGGTATTGTTGCAACTACACCTTCATCAAGTTTTATTTTTACAGTATGTTGTCCTAAAACCTTAATGTGATCAACAATAATTTTTCTTTTATCAATATCATAACCCTTTTCTTTTAAAACTTTAGCAATATCAGTATTGGTAATAGAACCAAAAAGTTTACCTTCTTCTCCAGCTTTAGCCTTTATTTCAAGAGTTTCTTTCTCAATAGTTTCCTTAAGAGCTAAAGCATCTTCGTAAAACTTCTTTGCTTTTTCTTTCAACTTTTCTGCTAATCTCTTTAAATGTTCTTCTTTACCTTTTGTAGCAACTTCTACAAGTTTTTTTGGAATAAGATAGTTTCTTGCATAACCATCTCTCACATTCTTTATCTCACCAGCCTTACCAAGGCCCACAACATTTTCTAAAAGTATTACTCTCATAATGCCTCCTAAAAATAATTCTTAGATAATTACCTGTCAAGGAATGGTAAAAGGGCAATAATTCTTGCCTTTTTTATTTCTCTTGCAACAAGTTTCTGATGTCTTGCACAATTACCACTAATTCTTCTTGGTAAAATTCTTCCTGAAGGCATCGTAAACCTTTTAATCAAATCAACATTTTTATAATCTATAGCACTTTCTTCTACCTGCTTTGAACAAAATTTACAAACCTTCTTTGAAAAAAAGAATTTTTTCTTATCAGAAGCAATTTCAGTTTGAGAAAAGTCTTCTTTTTCTTTCTTAATTTCTTCTTCTATTAATTCATTGGTAATAGAAGATTCCATAACCTCTTTTTCAAGATTTTCAACTTTTATTTTTTCTTCAGACATATTTTCCTCCTAAATTTAATTTAGAAATTTGGTTCATTTTCCTCTAACTCAATCTCATCAGGATCAACTGGTGTAAAATTAAATTCTTCATCATTATCATAAAAATCAGAAGCAGAATTAGGTGCAGATTTACCACCAAAAGATAAGTTTTCATTCTTTGAACCCTGAGACTGAGCAGAACCAAGGAATTCAATTCTATCAGCTATTACTTCGATCACACTCCTTTTTGTCCCGTCCTGTCCAACCCAGCTTCTCTGTTCAAGTCTACCATCTACAGCTATCTGTTTGCCTTTTGATAGAAATTTACTACAGGTTTCTGCCTGCTTATTCCATACAACTATGGGAATAAAAGATACATTATCCCCACCATCGATTTTTTGTTTTCCACCAACAGCAATTCTAAATTTTGCTACAGGAACATTTGAAGGAGTGTATCTCAATTCAACATCACTTGCAAGCCTGCCTATCAGAATCACTCTGTTAATATCCCAACTCATTTAATTTACTCCACAAGTATCATATAGCGAATGATACTTTCATCAAATTTAAAATTTTTTTCCATTTCTGGAATATTTTTTGGATCAATCTCGGCTTTCATAAAATAATAAAAAGCCTTATGAAATGTTTCCCTGTTTTTGTGAATGGGATAAGCCAGTTCTCTTAGACCAAGCTCTGAATCACTTACAAAATTCCCTTTGAACTTTGAAAGATAAGTTTTCACCTTTTCTTTTAGCTCAGAAAAATTCTCCCCTTCCCTGAATAGAAAGGCAATCTCATAACTTCTCATTAATATTTTCCTCCTTATGGACATATAATAAATATGGGGATTTCTAAAATCCCAAGGATTTTTTAAAACATAAAATTTTACAATATAAGAAACTATATGTCAAATTTTTGAATATCTTTCATAAAAAACTTTTTCAGGATAAAAATTTTTCCTTGCCTTTTTCTTTTCCAGAGGATAACCAATAACAACAAGGCTAAAAGGAACTAACTTTTCAGGAAGAGATGTAAGTTCTCTTAACAGCTTCATTCTATCTTCTTTAGGATATATTCCTATCCATACACTACCGAGTCCTAAATAAGTTGCTTCTATAAGCATATTTTCAGTAGCTGCAGAACAATCCTGAGGGAAAAATTCCTTTTCTTTCATATCCTCTATCTCAGCACAGACAAGTATAGCACAGGGTGCCTGATAGCACATATTTGCATAGCCATGCCTTTTTGCAATTTCATTAAGTGTATTTCTATCTCTGATAACTATAAAAAACCATGGTTTAGAATTCCAGGAACTTGGAGCAGCCATACCAGCCATTAATATCTTCTTTATAAGCCTATCGCTGACATTTTTGTTTTTATATGCTCGAATACTTTTCCTCTTAAATATTGCATTCATAAAATCTCCTTCTAACTAAAAGTTATAAGAATCTTTCATTATAATAAAATATTTTTTTAAAAAAATCTAATATTTTCTGGTATTTGTGTCAGTTATAAAGTTATAAAGTTGAAAGTTCATAAAGTTATGTTTAAGTGAAAGTTTTATGTTTTAGCCTTGTTTATACCTTAACTTAGG
>FWPV01013228.1_pt1 | contig 12473 bp, 4 predicted proteins | sample 2228371 | NCBI WGS metagenome assembly FWPV01 (sample SAMEA103939776, study PRJEB20133) | metagenome | reverse complement strand
GTTGTCGTCATCGCTGCTGGCGCGCCATCCTTCCCCCCTCTGGCGCACCGCCCGCCGGTCATGCCTGCCTGTCTCCCCTCATACCACACTGTGACGGGAACGCCATGCCTCTAACGCTGCCCTGGCCTCAGGCGTATCCAGGGCCTCAAGCGCCTGCGCTGCCACATCGCACACACGGCCATCGCCCCAGCTGGGGCCGCTGGTGTCCGCCAGGGCGGGTGCCAGGATCGGCACAGCCGCCGGATCAGCCACATCGGCGACAGCAACCGCCGCCGCCCAGCGAATATTGACGCTGGGATCAGCGATGGCCCGCCCCAGGGCTTCCAGAGCAGGCACATACCGCAGCCGTCCCAGTGCATAGATGGCCGCCATGCGCACGAATTCCTCCGGATCGTCCAGCAGAGGCACCAGCGCCGGCGCCACCCGCTCATCGCCGATCGTGCCCAGCGCTTCCGCCGCCGCCTCCCGCACCATCTCCTTGGGATCGCTGAGGGCGCGGGTCAGCTGCGGAGCGACCTCCGCGTCGCCGAGCATCATCACTGCCCGGATGGCCGCCACACGCACCAGCCAGTGTTCATCGTCCACCAGGGCAACCAGGGCGGGCACAGCGGCTGTCGTGCCGATCGAAGCCAGCGCCTCGGCCACCGCCCAGCGAACCACCCAGTCCGGATCCTGAAGCGCCCGAGTCAGCTGGCGGATCATAGCGGGATCGGTGCTGCCCTGGTGAATCTTGGCGTATTCACGCAGTGCCTTGGCCGCTTCCTGGCGGTTCGTCCAGCCTTCCTGCTGCAATTCGGCCAGCAGACCGGCCAGAATATCGCTGTCACCCGCCTGAGGGGTTGAGTCAGCCAACGGAACCGGCTGGCCTTCCCGCTCAGGCAACGTTTCCAGCAATTCTTCTACGGTCGCCTTGCCGGAAGCCAGGCTGTCAAGCTGGGCCTGGGTCAGGCGGGCGAACTGCTCCGGATCCGGCGCGTGGCGAGCCTGCCATTCCAGGACAATCTGGTGCGCCGCGGTCGTACCAATCGATCGCAACGCCTGTGCCGCCAGGTCGCACACTCGCTTATCGGAGAGCCAGGGCCGCGCTGTATCCTCCAGCATCCTGGCCAGATGTGGGATAGTTTCCGGATCGGCGATGGCCCCCAGCACTTCCAGGGCGGCGGCCCGCATTTCCACGCTTTCCGCTTCCAGGGCGCCGATCAGGCCCGGAATGGCCGGTCGGCCTATCTGACGGAGCACCTCAGCTACCGCGTCACACACCAGAACCTCTTCGTCCGCCAGGGCGACCAGCAGCAACTGCAGCGCCTCGCTCGTCTTAAAAGCGCCAAGCGCACGCACCGCCGCAATACGCACATAGGGGTCTTCGTCGTCAAGCGCTTTCCTCAGCAGGGGGATGGCCACCCGCACGTCGCGGCGACTCAGGCTGGCCACCGCATCCCGCCGCTCCTCCCAGTCAGGACTGGTCAGCCCCGGCAATGATTCCGAGCCATTGCCGGTCATGTGAAGCAGGCGGTCTTTGGCGCGGGCTGCTGAGTTGGATGATCCGTTCCTGCCGTTAGCCCTGGCCGGTAGATGGTTGCCCCGCAGGTCGTGTAATTCTTCATCCGGCAGGGTTTCATTCGGATCGACAATCTGCCGGGAGTATGCTTCGTCATGTTCCCAGTCGGCCACTGCCTGCAGAGCGCGCGGCTGACTGGAGCGGAGAAGCATCTGTCGCGCCGTATCGGAGATGGTCTCGGAGCGCCACTGGGACTGGCCTTTATCCCGCAGCCGTCTGATCAGGTGAGTTATTGTCACATCATCCTCCGCTTCGCCCAGGGCTTCAACGGCAGCGCTGCGAACCTCCACATCCGGATGACCGGTTGCTTCCAGCAGCGCCGTGCGCACCGCCCCATCCGGCGCAGCGCGCAGGGTCGCAATGACCAGCTCGCGCGTCTCACCATCGCCATCACGGACAGCATCCAGCATGGCCGGGATCGCCTCACCGCCCAGCCAGAGCAGGGCATCTGCTGCCGCCCGGCGCACATCGGCGCTGGTGTGTGTCAACAGGCGGGCCAGCCAGGGGATGGCCGCCGGGTCTTTGATCAGACCCAGAGCGGTCGCAGCCCGACCGGCAACCTGCTCCTCCGGATCGTAGAGCGTTTCTACCAGCGCCGGCACAGCCGCCCGGTCGGCCAGGCTGCCCAGCGCCCAGGCAGCGTTGGCCCGTATCTCCGGCTCGTCAGCCCGCAGCAGGGTGATCAGGGAAGGCAGCACCGACTCACCGATCTTGCGCAGGCCACTGGCTGCCGCTTCGCGCAGGCCGGGCTGGAAGTCCTGCAGCATCTCCACAATTTCCAACGCCAGCGGCACACCCAGTTCCAGCAGGGTATCAACCGCCGCCCAGCGGGCATCCCAGGAGCCATCGCGCATCACACTCAGGAGCAGCGGCAGCCGCTCCTGCAACATGCGGGGCGGGAGCAGGCGCAGGGCCGCCACACGCCCACCGCCTGCTGTCACCGCCGGGGCGCTCAGCAGGATTTCCACCAGCCGGGCTCGGGTTTCCTCAGCGATCTGGATACCGCTACTGGCGCACTCCAGCGCCAGATAGGGATCGACAGCGGCGATGCGGTCCAGGAAGGTCGCTGCATCCGGGAATAGCCCGGTCGCAATGACAGCCACCGGATCCAGCGCCTGCGGGATACGATTCTCACTGGGGTCAAACTGCGGCGGCTGCAGCCAGGACGCCGGATCCAGCTTCATCAGCTGCAAGGCGGCGAAATAGTAGCGGATCAGTCCATGAATAAAGCGCACACTGCCGTGGCTGACTTCCAGGAAGGCGGCACAATTCTCCGGAGCCAGCAGGCGCGGATCGCGGACGTGCTCCCGGACATAGTCTTCCGGCAGGTAGACCGGCATCCCCCCGGCGACGGCAGCATAGGCCAGGGCGGAGAGGCCTGCCTCGACCTCCTGAAAGGTCACAGTCGCCGTCGCGGAGTGCTGCTCCCACAGCTCAACCACATACTGCTCCAGCAGGAAGCCCAGGCTGTAGGCGGTGATGTCTTCCGGCAGGATTTCGCAGAGATGGGCGAAGATGCTCAGCAACAAAGGATGGCGCAGCAAGGAGAGCAAACCGTTACGGGCCGGGCGCTCCTCTTCCGGCAACAGGCGCAGCAGGACGCGCCGTGCCTTCTCTGCCTCCAGATGGTCAGCCACGTAGGCCTGCACCTGGGCACGATCCCAGGGTACCGGACGGGCAACCGGTAACCCCAGCCCCAGACCACGCGCGTAGGTTTGCTCCTCGCAGGTGATGACCAGCGTCCGTGGGGCCTCCGCTTCCAGCCAGGCTCGCAGCGCGTCAGCCTGGGTGATGGCAGTAGCAGCGTCAGTCTCGCCCAGCCCGTCCAGGTACAGGGCCGCCTGGCCATGCCGGAGCAGAGTCAGCGGATCATCCTCCAGGGGCCAGCCAGCGCGGATGAACTCGGCCAATGATTGCCCCGGCGCCCAGTCGATACACCGCCGGAGGATCGGCAACGGCGCAGTGTCCGGTGCAGCCTGGCAAGCGCGGGCTGCCTGGAGCGCCAGGTAGTTGAGCAACGCCGTCTTGCCAACAGCCGGCGGTCCAACCAACACCAGACGCGGGTACTGGCGGGTGACTTCGACAACATCCGCCAGGCGGGTCACCTGGCGGCGAAAACCCGGGCCTGCTGCCCGGCTGTTATCGTAGATTTCAAACAGCCCCTCGCTTAACCAGCGCTCCACGCCAAAAGGTTCAGGGCGGACCGCGAGTTGCTCCGCCTGGCGGCGCTGGCGAGCGGGGACGGTCGCCCGTTCGATGACCGCGCGGTGCGCCTCCAACCCGGCAATCAGGCGGATCAGGTACCGTTCGCGCGGCGGGGGAACGATATGCACCGCCCCGGCGACAGTGGTCTGCAGCTCGTCAATCAGATCATCCAGCCGGGCTTCGAACGACCCCGGACGCGCCCAGGCGGAAAAATCGACCACCACCAGATCGCTCGTCCCGGCAATCGCCGGGATGGGTCGCAGCAAGACGGGCACAATGGGCCGCTCCAGGTGTTCCGCGATCCGGATCTCCTGTTGACAGTACCGGGAGTCCAGATACGCCGGGCTGAGTACGGCCAGAACACCGGCGCAGCCTGTTATCCGGCTCTGCACAGCGTGCAGGCTGTGCTCTCCCCCATCCAGGCGATCGAGCCAGACACTGACCCCGCGACTCTTCAGGCCAGCGGCCAGATGGAGGGCGAACGCCGTATCGCTAATAGCGTAGCTCAGATAAATCGGCTGGGCCTGGGCCATAAGAAAACCAACGGCTCCGGATAACACAGGATGAAGTTATAGAACGCATATTCTACAAAGAGTAAGATAAGTTTGTGAATTATAACCATTGTACTCGAAACTAAGAACACAATGCAAGTAGGGTTGATAACACATCGCGGGCAAGCCCCCAATTTAACACTAAACAACTCCAATTACTGGCACACGCCTGCAACCCGCCGGCTGATCCACTCCTGTACCAGCGGGATGGCTATCCGGTGGCGACCCTCCCCATCCTGGCTGATCAGCCGCCGCTTGAGCAACGCCTGGCCGCCCCGACTGCCCAGTTGCTCGCGGCTCAGTTCTACCGGCCCGGCAGCCAGCAACTCCAGAAGCCGCTGCCCTTCCTCCCCCACGTCCTCCCAGAGATGTTCAAAGTACAACCCATGCGCCGCAAACAACCAGTTCACTGCCTCCTGCAGCACCGAAGGACGGATACGCTGCAGGTGGCGATGATTGGCGATATCCACGATTCTGTAACAGATCGCCTGGATCAGAAAGGGATGGCAGTTGGTGAGACGGACGATCTCTGCCACGACCTCCCGTTCATAGGTGGGCACGTCGCCGGGATCATTGGTCGGCGCGCGGATCAGCTCCTGGGCGGCCTTCACACTCAGGTAACTGATCTCCACCGTCTGCACACTGATGAAGTACGAAGCGGCATTCGGCCCCAGCGCATCCAGCGTCTCCACGCCGCAGAACAGGAACAGCAGCTGCTCGCTATGCTGCATCGTATCCCGCAGAAAGTCCAGGACGCGCAGGGTTAACGAACCGCTGCGGATGGCTGCCCCGACCTTCTCAAATTCGTCGATAGTCACCAGCAGTACCTGGCCTTCTTCCAGCAACGGGTAGATCTGATCCTGGAGCCAGGGGCTGAGCGTGGCATAGGGATTAGCGACATACTGTTCCAGCGTCGGGCGGGTGATCTGCGCCCCGGTGCGCTGCACCATCTGGAAGTAGATGGCCCGCGCCAGAAAGTAGAAGAAACTGGCGTCATTTTGTTGCACACCGGCTTCCTGACCGCTCAGGAAAACCGGAATGTACGTGTTATTCCAGCCCCGCAGCAGGTTCTGCAACTGAAGCAGGAAGCTGGTCTTGCCCATACGCCGGGGGCCATGCAACACCAGGGTGGGTCGGTTGGCGCTATTCAGGCAATCGACGATCTCCCGGGCCAGCTCCAGGCGGCCCTTGAACAGAGTCGGGTTACGGGCGGGGATAGGCTTACCGACGATATACGGGTTGCGGTAACGGACTTTGGCCTGGGCCTGTAGTTGCCCGATGTGCGTCTCCAGAATCTCGGCCATGTGCTGCACAGCCTGTGCCCACTGTCTGGCCTGCTGGCGGGTGTAGCGGGTTTGCAGCCGGATGCGCAGCTGGTTGGTCTTCTCCAGTGCGTCGATCACCGATTGTTGATGCTGGATCGATTCACCGGGCCAGCGCAGCGCCGCGCTGGCTGCTTCCCCGATATCCTGGAGCGATTGCAGCGTGCTATCGATCAGCGCGCCATAACTATCGCCGGAGATGATCAGGTTTACCAGCCGATGTTCCAGCTCAGCGATGTCCTTGACCGAGCCGATCCGGCTCAGCACGCGGGTCAACTCCCCCCCTGCCCAGGCCACATAAGCAGCGTCCAGGCTGAGAATATCCCGCAGCAGATCGGCCAACAGCATGGCCAGCACACACCAGGGGTTGTGGTGCTCAGTCAACTGCACGGCGGTGCGGTCAATGGCCAGCCAGCTTGCCGGCAGGCTGTAGGCCAGCGCATCCAGCCGTTCGATCTCGCGCTTGACCAGCATCTGACGTTCCTGCAGATCCATGGAAAGAAACTGGTGGGGATCGATCGCCGTCTCTCCGATGGCCTGCTGCCAGCGTTGTTCCCGGCTGGAGAAGCGGCTCAGGTCAAGCGGGAAGTCGCGCACGCCCTCGAGGATCTGGCTGAATTGTTGCAGGGCGCGCTGTACCGCACTGTAGGGACTATCCTCAGCCTCAGGGGAGGCGGTCAAGGCGGCCCGGACGTTGCCCAGGGCAGCTTCCAGCGAATCATAGGCTGCCCAGTATGCCTGCACTTCCCCGAAGTCAATAGCCTGAAAGATCAGATCGCTGATGAACTGGTAGATCTGCAGGGTCTGTTGCCAGTTCGGGCCATGCTCGCGCCGCAGGCTTTGCCGGGCGTCATCAAGCTGCTGCAGAAAGCGGGCGTAGATGCGCAGTTTCTCCACCCCTGAAGTCGTATAACGCACCTTCTCCAGCATGGAACGCATGGAGATGCTGCTATCCGGGACCAGGTTGTGCGCTTCAATGACGCTCAGCGCATCCTCCAGATTGCCCAGTGTACGCAGCTTCTGTAACCCGATTGTCCCTACCACAGACTGGTAAAGCTGCTGGCGGGCGACATTCTCCGTCCGGGCGGCAAAATCATCCGGGTTGAGGCCGACTGCAGCCAGAGTCGCCATGGCCTCCTGAGCACCGCCCGGCGGGATGGCCAGCGGTTGATCCAACAAAGCCACCAGCCGGTCGATCCGTTCGGGATCGGAGATGCCCTTCCTGATCTGCTCCGTCAGGCGGCGGTGCTCGATAAGCACGCGGTACGTCAGCCAAGGCCACAGTAGCAACCGCCACCGTCCACAGACATAGCCTGCCAGGCCCAGTAGCGCCACCAGCGCATATGACAGAAAGGCCCCGCCCGGCACCAGGAAGTACCCCAGCAACAGGGCACTCTGCAGGATCACATGCACAGCCATGCCATAGCGGGATGGCAGGAAGGTCACCAGCAGCAACGGTAGCAGAAAATTGATCCCCTGCCCGGCCTGAAACAGGGCTGGCAACAGGCTGATGACCGCCGGCTCGGTAGCGACGATCACGGTGACCCCCAGCGTCGAGACCAGGTTAGCCAGCAACACAAGCATCAGCGTCAGCAATACAGCCGCGCTCGTCTGGGAGGTCAGACGATCAACCCAGGCCTGGCCCGGTTGCCGCCGGTGCGTCGGTGAGTAGCGCTGCCGGCTCCTGGCAAGAGGCTGGATCTTCTCCAGCGCCCTGAGCAGAGAACCCACCGCTTCCGGAGTCAGGCCTTCCGTAAAGCTAACCTGTACACTATCCTCATCACCATCCTGCGCCAGCTCTGCACCGCTTACCGCCCTGCCAAACAGAACGTGCACAACCGGTAGCCCCTGCCGCCGCGCTTCCGCATACTCCCAGCGACAACGCTCGGAGCTAACCGATTCCGGCGTGACGATCAGCAACAACGCGTCAGATCGCTGGATCACCGCCCGCAGGCGCTTTTTGGGGTAGCGCGGGCCAGCCAGCAGCCAGAGGTCCAGCTGTGCCTGGTGATCGAAGTCATCCAGAATGGTGATCAGTTCCCGGACGGACTCATCCGGGCCGGCACAGACCAGAAAGAGACGCATAACGGCACCCGGACATCAGCCCTCACAGTTCACAGGCCAGCACATAATCGGCGAAGGGACGGCAGAAGACTTCCCCCTCAGCCGTCAGAACGCCCCGCAGTTTGAGCTTCTCCCAGACTTCCGGCGCGACCGGCTCCCCGGAGACAATGCCAAGAGCCTGGCGGACAGCTGCTTTCTGCGCTGCCGTCTGGCGGCTCCACAGGCTGGCGAACACCGGTTCCACCCGGCGGCTGTACTGCCGCCAGATCTCGGCCCGGTTCCAGCCTTTGTCCCGCGCCGCCCAGACTACGTAGCCGGCCATCTGCGTCAAACAGGGATGCCCGCCAGCGAGCGCGCCGATCAGGGCCAGCTCCTGAGGCCGGACCTCACGCTTGCTGCGCCGGTAGGCACGTTGCACCAGTTCGTGCCATTCTTCCTGCGGCATCAGGCCCAGGTAGGTGGTCTCAAAGATATTGTCAAACGGCGACCCCAGCTGACCACTGCGCTTAAGCTCGCTCAGTTCATGGGCGGTCGCCACCACCATGCCCAGGGTCCCCAGCGAGCCGGAGGAACGGAGTTGCTCCAGGAACACATCCATCTCCCGGTGCGCCATCACGCTCTCCCACTCATCCAGACAGAGCACCAGGCGGATGTTCGATTCGGCCAGTTCCTCAAACTTCTCCGCCATGACGGCCACCTGGCCATCGTAGCGTTCCGGCCATAGATCGCGCTTGATGCTGGCGGCGATCCGCTGCCGTAACAACCGCATGGCGTCCGCCGGTGTGTGCATCCGGGCGCTCATCATGTCCAGGTAAGCCACGATCCAGGTGTGTTCGGGGGGTAGCAGTTGCTTATAGCGCCGCCAGATCAGGTTGAGCAGCGATGTCTTGCCCATCCGCCGGTTGGCCACCACCGAAACCGACTGCAACTCCGGCCCGATCCGCCCCACAATGGTCTCGATCACCTCTTTGCGTCCGACGAACAGATCGTCGCGGACAGCCCCGCCATACACAAACGGATTGACCGGCCCATTGCCACCGACCGGCGGCGCGATGACCGTCGGTTCCGGCGGCGGCGCTGGTGGCTGAACCTGCCGTAAGGTATGCACCAACCGCTCCCCCTCCCCTCCCCAGTCGGCATAGATATTGATCGGCTGGGCAATGCCCAGCGTCCCCGGCAATGGCGCGGCAGGATCCAGGCGAACCGGAATCACCGGCTTGCGCACCTCCTGGGCAAAGGCCACTTCATCGGGGACAACCGGCACACCGGTATCATTGGCGGAAATCAGGGCTACCACCGCATCAGCGCGGCGAATCCCCTGCTCAACCCCCAGGTCAATCGGCGCATCGCGCTGACCATGCGCTACCTGCACCACAGCAAACCCCTCCCGGGTAAGCTGGGCGCTGATCGCCTCAGCGGCTCGCCGATTGCCGGGGCTGAAACTGACATACACCCTCTCCTGCCCTGAGCCGGTAGCTCCTTCCAGTTCAGGCGTCAGCGGGATCAGGACCCGATCGGATGGCTTGAGCAGGACGCGCAGGTGCTGGCGAACGGCGTAACGGGGATGGCGGGCGTTCACCTCGCACGTCTTGCCCAGCCAGCGCCGGTCAAAAGCGAACGTCGTAGCGCCCTGCTGATCTGTGTAGCGGATGATCGTCTCGTCCAGCACCAGGGACACCTCCGCCCCTGCCACCGGCCGGGTAGGATCACCGGCTTCGTGGACAATTACCGTCAGAGCATAGGTGGCACTAAGGGTAGCTTCGCGGGAGTACAGAGCGGCGGTCAGGATGAAACCCACCAGCAAGACTCCGATCACCACCAGCACGAGGACGAAGAACTGCTCGGGGGAGAGCCGGCTGAAATTCTCAACAACGCTGCCAAAGCTACCCTGCGGAAAGAGCAGGATAACCAGGACAAGGATGGCAATAATCACGAAAGCGCCAAAAGCCAGAAAGCCACGGAAATGCCGGGCCAGATCGAACATTGGCGCCAGAAATTCCTGGAATTTTTGGAAAATATCGACCAGTTGCTTGATCACGGTGGACTCGCCGCGAAGTCGGCCCCCCCGACGTTACGCCCGGCAAGCGACTGTCAGCAAGCAGGGACAGATTCGCCTGTCATTACTATAGCGATATTCCAACGATAGGCAAACTAAAAACTAACTTTCGATAACTTCCGCCTGTGTTTTTAGGAATTTTTAATAATGATGAGCCTGTGATCTGCTCGCCTGGCATGGCACCCAGCCCGGACGGACTCATCGCACCCGGCGGACACCGCCCCAAGTGTAACAGATAGTGATGCACATTGCCCAAATCGGATAAATAAGGTAATGTATATTCATGAATAACTTAGTGAACAGGATACAGGTATGGCACCCCGATTCTTGTATCGTCTGGCCGCTCTGCTGGGCATGCTTATCTTACTTGGCTGGCAACCGCCCGGGCAAGTCGCCCGCGCCCAGGGCGGAGACCAGCCGCTGATCGCGTATGACATCCCGACCATCGTGAGCCTCACCCCCGGCCAGGTTGCCATCCGCACCTTTTCCACCGCACCGGGCGACAGCTTTCAGGTCCGGCTCACCCGCCTGGCCGATTTTGCCTGCACGGTTGTCCTGCTCGATCCGGCCCAGCAGGCCACCGTGCTGATGCCCGGCCCGGACGGAGTCTATATCTTCGATGAGCCGGATGCAGGCCAGGGCGGCCTCTACTCCATTGTGGTCCAGACCAGCAGCGGCACAGGTGATCTGTTGATCCAGGTCAACAGCACCGCTGCCCGGATCGCCTCACTGGCGCCTGGCGAGAATCTGGTCAGCCTGGACGCGACCGCCGTCCGCTATCGGCTAACGCCACCGCCTGATCTGCCGGGCGGCACGATCCTGGGCATCTCCGTCGAGCCTTCCAGCGAGCAGAGTGCATCCTCGCTGCTTCCGGAATTCACGCTGGAGGTGGCGGATAGCGACACAATGGCGCTGGCGGTTGGCGGTGGGATGCTGCCGGGCGTGTCGATCACGCTGCCAGCACACGTTTCATATGTGCTGACCTTCCAGCCGGTCGGAAGACCGTTGTTCCTGCGCGTCAACTGGATCGCTGCGCCGGAGAACGAAGCGCTGGCTGGCCAGGAGCAACTCCCTACATCCGCGCCCTCCGGCATAGAGGCCACGGGCACCCCCTCGACTCTGATTACGACCGGGCCGTGCCAGGTTTCCTTCGCCAGCGCAGTGAATATCCGCAACGGCCCCAGCACCGCACACCTGATCGTCGGTGGGGGAACACCGGGCACCGTGCTCAACGTGATCGGGCGCAACTTTGACTCCACCTGGTGGCAGATCAACTACAACGGTCTGGCCGCCTGGGTTTCCAATCAGATCGCCGCGGTGGTGACGCAGGGCGATTGCAGCGCAATCCCCCAGGCCAACTTCCCACCGCCGCCCAGCGCCACGCCCACGCCGACCGCCACGTCAACCGCTCCGCCGACCGCCACACCGACGCCGTCGGTCACTTACACGCCGACCAGCACCCCGACCAGCCCGGTGGTGGCGACCTTGAACTTCTCTCTGCCACCCGTCTACGGCAGCACCGCCCTCACGTCGGGCTTCGTGCCGGATCCTTACGCGGCGGGCATCACCGGCGGCGGCAATGTGAACATCTCGTACCTGGGCGGGGGCTGCACCGGGTTCACCACGTCCGCGCCCAGCTTTTCGGTCAACTACACCGCCGGCACCTTCCCGACCCTCCGCTTTTACTTCATTGGCAACGCCGACAGCACGATGGTTATCAACACACCGGGCGGATCGTACATCTGCGTGGACGATTCCTTTGGCACGCTGCATCCCACGATCGACTTCAACAACCCGGCGTCAGGCCGCTACGACATCTGGATCGGCAGCTATGCCCAGGGCACATCCGCGACCGGAACCCTGTACGTCACGGAGAACACCGGCAACCATCCGTAACGGCGGCCTTTACCGGATTCACGGCAAAAGCGGCGACCCTCACCGCCTGGCGAGGGTCGCCCGCTCCCTCCTGCACAAACAGAGGATGTGCTCCTATCCCTTTCCCCCGTCGCCGACGCCGAACATGCCCTCCTCGCCAGCCATGCCGCGCAGAACGCGCAGCCAGCTATCGCCCTCCTCGGCCATGAATTCACCGGTATGATGGTGATCGTGCATCTCCCGGAACAATTCCAGGTCGGCCAGCAGGGCTTCCCAGATGCGGCGCTGGATGGCGACCAGTTCGCGCTGGCCGTCCGGCGACGCCCGGCGTAAAGCCATGCGGAAGTGCGGCAGGCAGACGCCCTCCGAAGCGCGGTACGGCCCGGCCAGGCGGGAATCGGTAATCTGCTCGCCAAGCGTGCGGGTATAAAGTTGCTCGGATGTGCGGTGGATGGTGCAGGCTACACACGGCCCGCTTGGTTCCAGGCGGTCAGCCAACGCGGAGCCGCTGCCAGCCGACCCGCTGCCCAGCAGACGGGCCAGCCCGGAGCGCACCGCCCCTGCCGGATCGGCGGCGTCCAGATCGCGCAGAAGCTGACGCAGCGCCCCGGCGTAATACGTGCCGATGTTCAGGAGCGCCCCTTTGAAGCTGGCGGCCATCTGCCAGGCGTGGGCGTTGCACAGCCCGCGTGAAGCCTGGAAGCGCTCGTGGCTCTCCGGGAACTTGTAGCCCTCAAAGAGCAGGGACTGGATGTACTTCTCGACGTCCTGGCGCATCAGGCGGCACACCGGACAGCCCGGCTTCTTGAACGCTTCAGCCAGGTCAAACAGACTCAGGGGGG